>Ga0068855_100004816_pt1 | contig 16476 bp, 12 predicted proteins | sample KBSCornC52_FD_66592 | JGI IMG/M metagenome (GOLD analysis project Ga0068855, IMG submission 66592) | Corn rhizosphere microbial communities from Kellogg Biological Station, Michigan, USA - KBS Corn C5-2 | ecosystem: Host-associated > Plants > Roots > Rhizosphere > Soil ...
GGGAGCGGCGGCGCGCCGGCTTTTTTCTTCATGCTGCGTCCACTTCACGCGGCAAACGCACGCCCATCTCCGCCGCGATCAGCCGAAAATCAGCGTTCGATAAGGGCAGGTGACCGCGCCGGAGTGAGATCGACCAATGCGCCGGCGCGCACAGCTCGAGGCGCGGCTTCACTTCTTCCAACGGGACCTCACGCGCCGCAAGGTAGCGCACTCGGCGGCGAAACGGCACGAAACCGCCGCCCATGTCGAATGGAAACACCTCGTCGTCTTGCACTTGACCGAGCGCGGTAAACGCGCGCAGTGGCGCACCCCCGAGCTCGATGCTGGGCGAGTAGTACACGAGCCAATCGCCGCGCCGCATCCGGCGCAGGGGCAGCGCCTTGCCGTGGCACAGCTGCGCAAAGTCGCCGGTTACGCCGCGCTGCACGTGCGCGCGCGAAACGACTCCCAGCCAAGCGGTCACGCGCGCACCTCCGCAACCCGCGCGGCCAGACTGGCGAGCACGTCCGGGAAATCCGCAGCAACCATGGGGCCAATTTCCGCGGCTCCCGGCCCGGTCGCCTCGACCGCGTAGATGATCCGCGTGCGCTCCGCGCCGAGCCGCACCAGACGGTGAGCGACGGTCACGCACAGATCGCCCACGCGCGTCTCGTCCACGAAGCATTCGTTCTCGCGCACGTCGAGCAAACGCGAGCGCAGCGGATCCTGTCCGGGCGGCTTCATCGTGAACCACGTGCCGGTAGCAAACGGACCCTCGAGCTCAATGCTCTCGATGCCGGAGTTCCACTGCTTCCAACCGGCCACGTCGCGGAATAGCGCCCAGATCGCCTCCGGGCCGACGTTCGTCTCGATGCTGTATTCGGTGCGCCAATCTTGTTTGTTCGTCATGTGTCCGCCTTTCATAAGCACGCTTATAATAAGCGCACTTATCATGGTCAAGGACAAATCGCGAAGCCCCGGCGGATTGGGACCCGCCGCCTCCAAAACGCGCAGGAGCGGGAAATTACTGGTCGGAGCTCGGTGCGCGCAGGCTGAGCAGGGCGATTTCGGGGACGACCCCAAAGCGCACGGGCAAAATGCTCGTCCCGAGGCCGGTCGTCACGAATAGGTGCCGGCCATTTTCTACAATGTGGCCGGCCGCATAGCGTTGGCCAAAGGCGGACGGCACGATCAGCCGCCCCAGGAGCGGCAGGCACACTTGGCCACCGTGCGTGTGCCCAGCCAGCGTCAACGATGCGCGGGCGTCGAGCCTGGCAAACACGTCCGGCTCGTGAACGAGCACGAGCAACGGCGCGCCCGCGGGCGCCAGCGCCAATTCCGCTTGCGGCGTGCGATGACGCACCTCTTTGTCGGCCAACCCGAGCACGACGAAGCTCGAGCCGCGCGCCTCGATGCGCAGCGCTTCGTCGTCCAGCACGCGGATGCCGCGTTGTTCGAGCACGCTTCGCACATGCGCGCCGTCGTTCCACCAATCATGATTGCCGAGCACGGCCAGGACGCCCCAAGGTGCGCTGAGCTTCGCGAGCTCGTCGGCAATCGGCTCGATCGCGACGAAGTGGCCGCCGATGATGTCATTGATCAGGTAGTCACCGCCGAGCAGCACGATGTCCGGCCGTTCGGCGTTCACGCGGGCGACGAGCTCCCGCAAACGCGGCAGATCCCAAAACGGCGAGCCGATGTGCAGATCGGAAAGTAAGGCCACTTTCGCGCCGGCCAACGCTTTTGGCCAGTGCGGAACATCGAGCTCGGCGCGGTGCACCGTCAAGCGCGCGGGCTCGATCAGCGTGGCGTAGCCGCCAAGCGCGACCAAAAGGAGCATCAGCGTCGCCAAAACGCGGCTCACCCAGCGGGATGTCACGAGCTGATGAACGCGCCGCTGCATCGCACCATTCCCGGGACACTCGCAGATCCGCGCGCACTGCGCCAGGCGCGCAGCGGCTGACGGCGCCGGTCGTCGAAGGCGCGTGCATCCTGCGAGCCTCGACTGAGCGCGCGAGCCGCCAAATTCAGCGCACGATCCGAAAACGGGGCGGCGAGATGCGTTCGCACTTGCACTGGGGACAGCGGCTAGGCCGGCCGTGCCGCTCGCGATCCTTGAAAGCAAAGCCGCACTTCAAGCACACGGGCGCGCTCGCTGACAACCGCTCGCCCGCGTGAGCGAGCGAATGCTCCAGGTGACGCAAATGCTCGGCCACGTCGCGCTCTGGCAACGACGCGCGCTGCGAGATCTCGTGCGCGGTCAGCTCGGCTTCACGCAACACCTGCGCGATGCGGTCGCGCACGGTGCGCTCACTTTCCATTACGGAAGACGGAGCCTTCGACTCGCGCGAGGTCATGAGCGACTCTATCGCTCTCCGCGCGAAGCGACCAGCGCGTAAACATTCGCACGAGAAAACGGCGCGCAACCCCCGCGCGCGCCATGGGACGCGCAGCTTCGAACCTCCAAATTTCGTGGGGCTGCGAGCTCCGCTAGTTCCGACTCAATGCGCCCGGTTGTCGCAACGCGTGTCGCGGCTTGCCGTACTCCATGCACATCAAAACGCGCGCTCACGCGCAGATCGCTCGACGCCGCACGCGGCCCGGGCAGGAGCTCTTTTCCTCATGAAACGTCGCGTCCTCCAAAATAGTGTTCGTCTTCGCTTGCTGCTCGGAACCGTCCTGTTGCTCGGGTTGTCGAGCGCTGGCTGCAGCAAATCGCCGTCAGAGGCGCGAGCTAGCGCTGCCGACGCCTGTGAGTCGTTGAGCGCCCCCGCGGATGTTCCGGCCATCGTGCAAGTGCCGGCTGGGAACCAACTCGTTCACCACTTTCACGCCGTGGGCACGCAGAACTACACCTGCACCGAGAGCCCGGGCATGGCCGATGCGGCGAGCACGTATGCCTGGGTCTTCGTCGCGCCGGAAGCCGCGCTCTCGAACGAGTGCGGCGAGCTCGTGGGCACGCACTACGCGGGACCACAGGGCGCCGCCACGCCGCGCTGGCAATTCACGGCCGACGGCAGCTACGTGCAAGGCATGAAGGTGCAAGCTTCGCCCGTCACTGGCTCCATTCCCGAGTTGCTGCTCGCCGCGACCGAGGCGAGCGCGGGCACGCTTGCCAACGTGACCTTCGTGCAGCGGCTCGCACCCGACGGCGGCGCCGCGCCCGATGCCGCCGAGTGCAGCAGCGCTAACGTGAACGAGCTCAGAAAATCAAACTATACCGCAGAATATTACTTCTATGCCGGCGCTCCCACGCCCCCGCCGAACGGCAGCGGCTATTGAAATAGGAACGCGCCGAAACCACGACGGCGCCGCGTGAGCCCGTTCGCAACGCGAGCACGTCCTGTCGCGCCGCAGCCACTCACCGCCGCTGTGGTTTTTTTGGGGCCCACGAAGGAACGGGCGCGCTGAGCGTCAGGCTCGACGAGCGGCCACGGACTCCGGTGCACGCCCACTCTGCAGCCGCGCCAGCCCCACACTGCCTACGAGCTCGGCTCGAGCGCGGGTTTTGACGGCAAGCTACCCGGGGCGCGGCCACGGCGTCAGCTCGACAGCCCCTTGCTGCCGGATCTCAGCGCTGGCAGACGAATCTCCGTCAATGCTGAACTGGGTACCGCTCTTGCTCACTGTTCCGCGCACGGCTGTCGTTTCTGAGGCCATGCCAGCGGCCGAGTCGTATGCCGCCCCAATCCCGACACCGCCGAGCGCCGAGCTGACGCCCGCGGATGAACTTGCGCAACGCCCTTTCACCTTCGAGGCGCACTTTGGCCTCGGTGCTCCCACGGGTTTCGTGGGCGTCGCCGCTAGCTACTCGCCGCTCCCGGTCTTTGGCTTCGAGTGCGGCGCGGGAACCAATGCAGAAGGCCTGCAGCTCGACTGTGCTCTGCGTGGCCGGCTCGTGCTCGGCTCGCGAGAGGCGTTTCTCCACGGCAACTGGCTGCGCGCCGCGACCTTGACCTCGGGATTTTCCAGGGGTCGATACAATGGGACCGCCTGGAACGACAAACTTCCGGCGGACGGTCCCGCTGCAGCAGATCTCGAATTCGCCGCGGCCTATTGGTGGAACACGGATCTCGGTGTCGAATGGCGCACTCGCGCCTTCGTCGCGCGAGTGTTCCTCGGTTTGGCGGTGCTGTTGAACCCGAGCGACTACACCGTGGTCAAGAGGTCGAGCGATGACTTCGTCGAACAGCCTTCGACCCGGCTCGTCTACTTCGGCTTCGGCGTGGGCGTCGCGCCTTGATTGAGCTCGGCCGAGACCGAGCGCGGAGCCGCACGGCTCAGCTCAGCGGGATCTTGGATTTATACTGCGCGAGCCACGCGGCAAACGTGAGCAGTTCCGGGTTGAGCGAGCGGGATTCGGCGACGCTGCGGGCGCCGCAGTATTCGCTCTCGAACTCGGCCTTGTCTTCGATTGGGAGGAGTAGTGAGCGTTGCCGTGAGGCTCCGGCGCGCTTCCGGGGAAAGTCGTCCGCGACGCCGAAGGCTGCGCCGGCGCGTGCCGGGCTCGGTGACCATCAAACCCAAAAATCAGGGAGTCGAATTCAGGGCGGAGATCAGCTGGGTGAGCCGAGAGATGTCGACGGGCTTGGTGAGGTGCTCATCGAAGCCAGACGCGAGCGCTTGTTCGACGTCGCTCTTTTGCCCGTAGCCCGTGACCGCGACGAGCTGAACGGGCGCGGCGTCCGGCCGATTGCGGATGTGTTGCGCCAGCTCGTAGCCGTCCATCACCGGCAGCCCGATGTCGACGAGCGCGAGCTCGGGTCGAAAAATTTCGAACAGCGCCAGCGCGGACGGGCCGTCGTGGGCGGTGCGCGCCTCGCAGCCGAGCTCGGTCATGACACGCGCGAGGAGCTCGGCGGCATCCGAATTGTCATCGACGACCAGCACGCGCAGAACTTTGTTCGGCGAGCCAGAGCGAGCGGTCGTCGGTGCTGCCACCGGCGGCTCGCCTTGACTCGAAACCGCCGCCAAACGGATGGTAAATGAGCTACCAGTGCCAAGACCCTGGCTGCTCGCGTGGACCGTTCCGCCGTGCATGCCGACGAGACTGCGCACGATCGCGAGTCCGAGCCCGAGCCCGCCGTGCGCGCGATCGCTCGCCTGACGTTCCTGCATGAAGATATCGAAGACGTGTGCGAGCGAGGACTCGGCGATGCCGATGCCATTGTCGATCACGCTCAACGTCACTTCTTCGGCGTTCGCGGTGGCTGAAATGACGATCTGCCCGCCGACCTCGGTGTACTTCGCGGCATTGCTGAGCAAGTTGGAAATGACCTGAGCGAAGCGCGTCGGATCGACTAGCGCCATCACGCCTTGCACGGGCACGTCCACCACGAGCACGTGCCGGCGCTGCTCGAACAGCGGGCTGACGATCTCGATCGCGCGCAGAACTACGGTGCTGAGCTCGATTCGCTCCGGTTTGAGTTCGATTTTCCCTTGGGTGATGCGCGAGATATCGAGCAAATCATCGACCAGGGTCGTCAGGTGGTTCACTTGCCGCTCGATGATCGTGTGTTCTCGCTCTGCCGGGTCGTTGCCGCGCAGCTTGAGCAGTTGCAGCGCGGTCACGATGGGCGCAAGCGGGTTTCTCAGCTCGTGCCCGAGCATGGCCAGAAATTCGTCTTTGGCGCGGAGCGCGTGCTCGGCCTCGCGCCGCGCCTCGCGCTCACGGAGCAAGAGCTGCTCGCGCTCCGCGAGCGCGAGATCGGCAGCGCGTCGTAAGCGACCGAGCTCCAGGTGCGTCGAGACGCGCGCGATCAGCTCCCGCGCAGAAAACGGCTTTACGAGGTAATCATTGGCGCCCGCCGCGAGCGCGGCGATGCGTGGCCCTTCACCCGCGCGCGCCGACAACATCACGACCGGCACCGACGCGGTGTGCGGATCGTCACGCAGCGCGCGCAGCACCCCAAAACCGTCGAGGTTGGGCATCATCACGTCGGTGAGCACGAGATCCGGCACGCTGCGATCGGCCAACGCGAGCGCAGCGGCGCCGTCCGCGACCAGCGTGACCTGCCAATGACGGCCGAGCAAGCGCCCCAAGTACTCACGCATGTCCGCGTTGTCATCGGCTACGATGATGCGCTCAGCGCCCGGCTGCGTCGCGGTCGGGGGCAGCGTATCTTTGAGCGAGGCCGAAGACGGCGGAAGCTCGTCGTGCTGCGCCGCACCCGGCAGCCAGCGCAACACCTCGGTAACGAAGGGTTTGGCGTGTTCTTCCACCGACTGGCTCTCGCGCCGCGAGCGAATCGCTGCCGCGGGCAGATGCGCGCAACCAGTCGGCACCGTGACCGTGAACGTCGTGCCCTTGCCCTCACGGCTCTCGACCGCGATGTCGCCGCCGTGCAGGCGCGCCAGATCGCGCACCAGCGCGAGCCCGATGCCGCTGCCTTCGTAGCTGCGCGAGCGCGTGCCTTCGATGCGGTGGAAGCGTTCGAAGACCCGCGCTAGTTCCGCGGCTGGAATACCGACACCGCTGTCTTGTACACCGAGCGTCAGCTGCTCCTCACTGCAGCGAAGCGTGACGAAGACTCCGCCTTCGAACGTGAACTTGAAGGCGTTGGACAGCAGATTGAGCAGGATCTTCTCCCACATGTCGCGATCGACGTAGACCGCTCGCTCCAACGTTTCACAGCGGATGTCGAAGTTGAGCCCGGCGCGCTCGAAGGCGGAGCGGAAAGTGCCCGCGACGTCACGCACCAGCGCGGCCACGTCAGTCGCCTCGAACGCGACGTCGGCGCGACCTGCCTCGATGCGCGAGAAGTCGAGCAGCGTGTTGACGAGCTTCAATAGCCGGAGCTCGTTGCGATGAACGACCTCGAGATCTGCGCCGCGCAGCGCCCGCTCTGGAGACGCCAGCGCGTCTTCGGTCGGGCCGAGCATCAGCGTGAGCGGCGTACGAAATTCGTGGCTTACGTTGGAAAAGAACGCGGTCTTGGCGCGATCGAGCTCCGCCAGCTCGGCCGTGCGCTGCTCGGCGCTAGCGATCGCGCGAGCGGCCGTCACCGTGCCCGCGATCTGCTGGGCGATCGACTCGAGAAATCCGCGATAGGCGTCGTCGACCGCCAGCGCTGGGCTAAGGCCAAAAACGAGCACGCCCGACGGCTTGGCGTCGTCGGACAGCGCGAACGGGATCAGCAGCGCCGACGTCGGTGGATGCGCGTCCCTGCTGCGAAGCGAGCCGAGCCCGCGCCGAAAATCTTCGCCGTCGAGCAGCAACGCCTCGCCACTGCCGAGCACAGCGTCGAGCGGCCAATCGCCCCGTGCGCCGGCCGCGTGCCGACCGCCCAGGGCACCTTCGATCCCCCACAATCCGGTGGCCGCCGCGAGCCGCGCGGGGTGCGTGCCCTGCTCGGCGATGTAAGCCAGGACGAAGGGCAAGTCAGCGACGTTCTCGGCCAGCGCGCTCACGGCCAAACGACACGCTTCGTCGGCGTTCGCGGCGTCAGCGGTGCGGTCGGCAAGCGCGCTCAGCGTGCGCGAGCGACGCTCGCCGAGCACGTGCGCGGTCGTTTCCGTAACCGTGCACGAGATGCCCTCGACTGCGCCGCACGGGTGTCGGATCGGGCTGAACGAGAACGTGAAGTAGCATTCTTCGACGAAGCCGCGGCGGTCGAGCTCGACCAGCTCGTTTTCTGACCAGGTCGCCTTGGCCTCGGATGCGACGCGCGCGAGCGTGGGGCCAAGCGCACTCCACACCTCCGGCCAACACTCGGCCGCGCGCTGCCCGAGCGAACGTGGATGCTTGTGGCCGAGCAGCGGCCGATACGCATCATTATAGATCGCGACCTGCTCTTTTCCCCAACAGATGAGCAGCGGTAAGCGGGAGTTGAGACAGGCGCTGACCGTGGTGCGCAGGGATGGCGGCCAGCCGCTGAGCGCGCCGAGCGCCGTGGTCGACCAATCGAGCTCGCGAACGAGCGCGCCCATCTCGCCGCCGCCCGCCAACCAATCTCGCGTTGGCTCGGCGAGCAGGGCGGGGTTTGGAGAGGGCATGGCGAGGTCGCGAGCACGCGCGACGCACTCACGAAACGCACCGTAGCTGGTTTTTCAGCGGCACGCGGCCGCGCGTCTCGCGCGCAGAGCGCGCGAAAGACGACTCGCGCGATGAATGTGCGGCTTTATCCGTGACAATTTGCAGCAGACGAAATGCGGAAAATGACCGGGCAGCTTGCGCCTGTCCATTCCCGAGACCTCGAGCGCGTGTCGATTCAGCAAATTCACCTGCGCCGTCGCTGCGGCGGGGCGACAACGGTGGTACGTGACCGGGCCGGCTGCGAGCGTCATGCGGGGAGCGCTCACCGTCGAGCTGCGTTCGCTCGGACGCGCGCCACCTTCTGACCATGAAAAATCGATCTCGGCCTAGTGCTCGAAAACGGCCCGTTGCGGCGAGTCCTGGCGCAAGGCTGACTTCGCTCATCCCCGAGGCGAGCAAATCCGAGCCGGTCACGGGCTTTCCGATCGTGGGAGTGGGCGCGTCGGCCGGTGGTCTCGAGGCGCTGGAGCAGTTCTTTGCTCGAGTGCCCGCGGTCTCTGGCATCGGCTTCGTGGTGGTGCAGCACCTCGACCCCACGCACAAAGGGATTCTGGTCGAGCTGCTGCAGCGCGCAACGCGCCTGCCCGTCGTGCAGATTCGGGACGGGGTGCAGGTCGAGCCCGACCACGTCTACGTAATTCCGCCCAACAAGGATGTTTCGATTCTGCGCGGCGTGCTGCATTTGCTCGAACCAGCCGCAGCGCGCGGCCAGCGCTTGCCGATCGACTTCTTCTTACGCTCACTCGCCGACGATTGCCGGGAGCAGTCGATTGGAGTGATCCTTTCGGGCATGGGCTCGGACGGCTCGCTCGGCCTGCGCGCCATCAAGGAGAAAGCGGGGGGAACGTTCGCGCAAACGCCGTCCTCCGCCAAGTTCGACAGCATGCCGCGCGCGGCCATCGACAGCGGACTCGCGGATGTGATTGCGCCTGCGCAGGAGCTGCCGCAAAAGATCCTCCGTTACCTGCAGCACACTCCGCCGAACATTCCGGCGAGCGCCGGCATATCCGCCAAAGACGAGCGTGAGCTCGCCAAGGTGCTCGTGCTCTTGCGCACGCAAACCAGCCATGATTTTTCGCTCTACAAGAAGAGCACCATTTACCGGCGTATCGAACGCAGAATGGGCCTGCACGAGCTGAGCGAAATCGCCGCCTACGTGCGCTATCTGCAAGAAAATCCGCAAGAGTCGGAGCTACTGTTCAAAGAGCTCTTGATCGGCGTGACGAGCTTCTTTCGCGATCCGGCGGTCTGGGACGATCTGCGAGACAACGCGATCCCCGAGCTCTTGGCGGCTCACCCGGAGGGCGGAATGTTGCGCGCTTGGTCGGTCGGGTGCTCGACGGGCGAAGAAGCGTTTTCGTTGGCCATCGTGTTCAAAGAAGCGTTGAAGAAGCTGAAGCCGGCCAAGCACTTTTCACTTCAGATCTTCGCCACCGATCTGGACAAGGATGCCATCGACAGGGCACGCGCGGGTCTCTATCCCGAGAACATTGCCGCGGACGTTTCGGCCGGGCGCTTGCGCGAGTTCTTCGCCAAATCCGAGCACGGCGGGTTTTGCGTAAAGAAGGAGATCCGGGAGACGGTGATCTTTGCTCCGCAAAATTTGGTCATGCATCCGCCGTTCACCAAGCTCGACTTGGTCACGTGCCGCAACCTGCTCATTTATCTCGATGCCGAGCTGCAGAAGAAGCTGATGCCATTGTTTCACTTCAGCCTGAACCCGAGCGGCATTCTGCTGCTCGGAAGCTCGGAAACGATCGGCGCGGCGACCGATCTCTTCAGCCCGCTGCCCGGAAAATCTCGCGTGTATCGCCGACTCGACAGCTTGCGACCGGCGGATTTGGGCGAGTTTCCGTTCGCGTTCACGCGCGCTCGGCTCGACGCGCCGGCGACTCGCTCCAGCTCCGAAGCGCCCGCCCCGAGCCTGCAAGCGCAGGCGGATCAATTGCTGCTGCAGCAGTATTCACCGGCGGCCGTGCTCGTGACCAAAGCGGGTGACATCCTGTACGTGAGCGGGAAAACGGGGAAGTACTTGGAACCCGCGGCGGGCAAGGCCAATTGGAACCTGTTTGCGATGTGCCGCGAAGGGCTGGAGAACGCGCTGAGCGAGGCGTTTCACAAAGCGCTGCGCTTGAAACACGTCGTCTCGCTGGCCAACGTGCAGATCGGCCCGAGCGGTTTCGCACAAACCGTCGACGTCACGGTCCACCCGATCGCCAGCCCGCCCGCCTTGCAGGGCATGCTGATGGTCGTATTCAGGGATTTGGCGAAACCTGCCAGCGCGGCACAAATCGCAAAACTCGCCAAGGCGAGCAAGGGCAGCGCGCGGCTGTCGGAGCTGACGCACGACTTGCATCAGGCGCACGCGGATCTACAGGCCACGCGCGACGAGATGCAAACTTCTCAAGAAGAGCTGCGCTCGACCAACGAAGAACTGCAGTCCATGAATGAAGAGCTGCAATCGACCAACGAGGAGCTCACTACCTCCAAGGAAGAATCGCAGTCGGTGAACGAGGAGCTGCAGACCGTCAACCAAGAGCTGCAAGCCAAAGTAGACGAGCTCTCGCGAGCCGGTAACGACATGAAAAACCTGCTCGACAGCACCGACATCGCCACCCTCTTTTTGGATCGGGCGTTGCTCGTGCGGCGTTTCACGCCGGCCACGGCTCGGATCATTCGCCTGCTTCCGGGAGACGTCGGCCGTCCGATCACGGACATCGTCTCGGTGCTCGACTATCCGACTCTGGCTGCAGACACGCGCGAGGTGCTAAAAACGCTGGTCGCGGTGGAGAAGGAAATCGCCGCCGGCGATCAGCGCTGGTTCACGGTGCGCATCATGCCCTATCGCACGCAGGAGAACCGCGTCGACGGCGTGGTGATCACCTTGACCGATATCACGACCAGCAAGGTGCTCGAGGCCGCGCTGCGGAAGGCCCGCTCCGACCTGCAAGCGCGCTTGCAAGCCCAAAAGCCCGCCCCGAGCAAGGCGCAGGCCAGTCGGAAATCCGCGAAGGGCCGGCGCAGCCCCGCTGAGACGAACGGAAGGAGCCGCACATGAGCAAGCCGCGCATGCAAGCCGCGCCCGAGCCGGCGCGCACGACGCGCCCGCCGAAGAGCGAACCCACGGAATCGGACGGCTGGAAGTCGTCTGCGCAGACTCAGCGCCTGCTGCACGAGCTTCGAGTTCATCAGATCGAGCTCGAGATGCAAAACGAGGAGCTTCGTGCCTCACGCGCGGAGGTGGAAGCCGGCCTGAAGCGCTACACCGATTTGTACGATTTCGCGCCCGTCGGCTACGTGAGCTTGTCTCCGGAGGGCACGCTGCGCGAGCTCAATTTGCCCGCGGCGCGTCTCTTGAACCGCGAGCGCTCACGCCTGGTCACGGCTCGGCTACGCAGCTTCGTCTCTCAGGGCACACGCCCCACGTTCGACGCCTGGCTCGCCAGCGTATTCGTCCAGCGCGACGAGCGCACCTGTGAAGTGGTCTTGATTCGGGACGACCTGCCGCCGCTGCCCGTGCAGCTGGCGGCGAAGCTGTCCATCGACGGGCAGTGCGGCCGCGTCGTGATCACGGACACGAGCGCCCGAAAGGCGCTCGAGGAGGAGCTCCGCCAAGCCCAGAAGATGGAAGTCGTGGGCCAGCTCGCGGGCGGTGTGGCACATGATTTCAACAATATCTTGGCGGCGATGTTGCTGAACCTGGGCGCGCTGCGCGCGCATCCCGAGTCGCCCGCCGAAAGCGAGGCAGCGCTCGAGGGTCTCGACACGCTGACCAAGCGAGCCTCTCGCCTCACGAGTCAATTGCTCCTATTCAGCCGGCGCCAAGTCCTGCAACCGCAGCGCCTGGAGCTCAACGGCGCACTCTCGCATCTGCTGCAGATGCTCGATCGCCTGCTGGGTGAAGAGGTGACCTGCACTCTCTACCGAAGTGAGCCCGACCTTTGGGTCGAGGCGGATCTCGTCATGTTGGAGCAAGCGGTGATGAACCTTTGCCTCAACGCGCGCGACGCCATGCCAAACGGCGGGAACTTGACCTTGGAGACGAGCCGGGTCCTGTTCGATGCAGCGAGCGTCCGAGAGGATCCGAAACCTCGTCCTGGAAGTTTCGTTTGCTTGCAAGTGAGTGACACGGGCTCGGGCATGACGGGCGAGGTGCTCGAGCACGTCTTCGAGCCGTTCTTCACGACCAAGGAAATCGGCCATGGAACGGGGCTAGGGCTAGCATCGGTCTACGGAACCGTGTCTCAACATGGGGGCTGGCTGAGGGTAGAGAGCCGGCTCGGCCACGGCACCACCTTCCGCATGTATTTGCCCGAGTCATCGAAAGCGGCAACGGTACGCGCGCCCGCGCCGAAGATCATCGACACCGACGGCAAGGGCGAGACCGTTCTGCTCGTCGAAGACGAACCCGCGCTGCTCGCCATCGCCGCGCGCAGCCTGCGGCGGCGCGGATACAACGTGCTCTGCGCGAGCGACGCTGCTCAGGCCCTGACGCTGTGGCAGGAGCATGAAGCGATCGTCGATTTGCTGCTCACCGACATGCGCATGCCCGGAGGAATGAACGGCCTTACCTTGGCCGAACGACTTTTGGACAAGAAGCCCTCGCTCAAGATCATCATCATGAGCGGCTACAGCGCGGAGATGCCCGGCGGCGCCGGCCGACGCTTCGAGTTTTCTTACTTGGCCAAGCCATTCGAGCTGGCGGCCCTGACCGCGACCGTGCGGAGCTGCCTGGACGAGCGCAGGGATTGAGTCTTTTGCTTGGCTTGGGAATTGCACTCCGAAGCCGCAATGCTTGTCTCCACCGGTCAAGCCGCGGAAGTGGCCGCGCGGAGCGCAGATCACGCAACCTCGTCACAGTGGCAGGTGGCAGCCGAGGCAGTGCGCCTCGAAAATCTCTCCCTGCGCGGCGTTAGTTCTTATCTCGCGTCGGCTGCGGGGCGCGTGCCCTCGCTCGCCGAGCTTTGGGTGCCGCAGTCGGCAGCAGCCTGAATGTGGATAGAAGCCATTATTTCGCAGGCTGACTTTGCGGCGCTGGCCGCGGAGCTGTTTCCGCTCAGCATTCATCTGGGCGCAGCCGACTCCGAACACTACCTGCTCCTATCCGCGGCGACGGCCCTGAGCCTCGTCGAGGGCCGTGGTCTGCGGTTCACTTGCGACGCACAGCTCCGCTGGCCCGTGCTCGGGATCGATGTTCCGATCAACGTGCACGGCCTCACGGTCCTCGTCGAACCCTCGGTGGCCGAAGGAAGTGAATCGCTGCAGCTGGCCGTTCACCTCGAGCACGCGAATGTGAGCTGGCTGCCGGGGCTGGTCGACGCCAAAATCGTGGCAGCGGTCAATGACGCGCTCGATAAGAAACGCGCTGAATTGTCCTGGAACTTCGCGAAGGCGCTGAGCCACGAGTTCCAGCTTCCCGAGCTGTTGCAACCGCTCCGCGCGCTCGATCTGAAGGCGGGCTGGGGCAAAATCAGAGTCACGGCGGAAGCCATGGTGCTCGTGATCTCCTTCCGCGCGTCGGCGCTGCTATCGGGCTCCGTGTCCAGAGCGGCGACCGAACGAGAGGGGCTGCTGCCTTCCGCGGCGGGCCCCGCTGCGCCAGCGCTGGCGGCGCGGCGCCATATCAGGGTCCCGCCGTCAGCGCTCGATCAGCCGTCACCGAAGACGGTGGCGATTGCGACCGCAATCGTGCTGACCGCCGGCTATCTCACCTTGCGAGGCGCTCTCCGGATTTTTGGCGCGAGCAATTCGTCGCACCGAGCCGGCTGGTGAACGATCGGCGCTTCGAGCGGACCACGATGGAGTTTTTGGCGCTGCCGAGCGCGCCACCCGAGCTGCGGCTCCAGGGCGATCTCAAGTTCTCGGAGGCTGCCCGGCTCTGGGAGAGCACGCGCAAGCGCATTGACACGGTGAAGGCGGGCGAGACCATTCATTTCGACGTTTCACGAGTCGACAGCGTGGACGGCGGCACGATGGCGCTCTTGGTTCATCTGCGAAATGAGCTGAAATTCCGGGGTGTCCGCTCAGAGTTCATCGGCGCAACTGGGCGCGTGAAGGAGCTCGTTCACCTGTACCACGGTGACGAGGCGCCGGTTCGAGTCGCCGCGCGAAAGCCGCGGGGCACGTTCGATCAGATCGGTGAGGCCACGCTTTCGATCGTGAGTGAGCTTCGGGAAGTGCTTGGCTTCTTCGGGGCGATGTTGCTCGGCGTGGTTGGGCTATTACGCGAGCCCAAGACCGCCAATTGGAAGGAGGTGCCGTATCTGATGGAGAAGACGGGCGCGGACGCCGTCCCCATCGTCGTGCTGATCAATTTCTTGGTCGGATTCGTGATGGCCTTTCAGGGCGCGGTGCAGCTGAAGCAATTTGGCGCCAACATCTTCGTGGCCGACCTAGTCGGGCTTTCGGTGACGCGAGAGCTCGGTCCGTTGATGACCGGCATCATCGTGTGTGGGCGTTCGGGCGCGGCATTTGCCGCTGAAATCGGCACGATGAAGGTCTCCGAGGAGATCGACGCATTGCGCACGATGGGCTTCGGTCCGTACCGCTACTTGGTCATGCCGCGGACGCTCGCGTTGATGCTGGTGCTGCCGCTGCTGACGCTGCTGGCTGATCTGGTCGGCATTGCGGGCGGCCTGTTGGTCGGGTTGCTCAGCCTCGACCTGACGATTTCCGGCTACTTGCACGAGACGCAAAAGGCTGTCCGTACCTGGGACGTGTTCTCGGGCGTCGTGAAGAGCGTGGTGTTCGCGCTCGCGATCGGCCTCATCTCTTGCCAGCAGGGCTTCGCCACCTCCGGAGGCGCGGAAGGGGTGGGCAGACGAACCACTTCTTCCGTCGTGACGATTCTATTTTCGCTGATCCTGATCGACGCCCTGTTTACCCTCTTCTTCTACTTCTTCGGCCTATGAACGCGCCCATGGTAAGTGTCACGGATTTGGCGATGGGGTTCGGGGAAGTGACGCTGTTCGAGCACCTTTCGTTCGAAGTGGAGCGCGGCGAGGTGTTCACGATCCTCGGCGGCAGCGGCTGCGGCAAGTCGACCCTGCTCCGCTGCATCATCGGTCTCGAGACACCCCGCCGTGGGGAGATCTCGATCGCCGGAATTGGGCGACCGAACCTGGATGCGGGTCGCCCACCGTTTGGCGTCATGTTCCAGTCGGGCGCGCTGTTCGGCTCGATGACGGTGGCAGAGAACGTGGCCGTCGCCTTGAAACAGTGGACCGATCTGACGCCCGACGCGATCGCTGCCGTCGTGCTCGCGAAGCTCCGACAGGTCGGGCTCGAAAGCGCGGGCAACAAATTTCCAGCGGAGATTTCGGGGGGCATGAAAAAGCGAGCCGCAATCGCCCGCGCCCTGGCCCTCGAACCCGAGCTGATTTTCCTGGACGAGCCCTCCGCTGGCCTCGACCCGGTGAGCGCGGTCGAGCTCGACGATTTGATCCTTTCGATGAACCGCGCCTTCGGTCTCACCGTCATCATCGTGACGCACGAGCTCGAGAGCATCTTCAAGATTGCGACCCGCTGCATCATGTTGGACAAAGCCACGAAAGGCATCATCGCCTCTGGCGATCCGAAGCAACTTCGAGAAAATAGTACGGACCCGCGGGTGCATTCGTTCTTCAACCGCTTGGCGAGAAGCTCCTAATGGCGACACCTAGCAATCACTGGAAGCTCGGCCTCTTCGTCGTGACCGGCGTCGTCGTGGGGATGCTCACTATCGTTGCCCTCGGCGCGCGCGGCTTGCACAAGGAGACCGTTGCTTACCAATCGTTCATGGATGAATCCGTGCAAGGCCTGGAAGTGGGATCCCCGGTGAAGTTTCGCGGAGTCACGATCGGCAACGTGTCAGACATCGGGGTTGCGCCCGATTTGCGCCACGTGCGGCTCACCAGCGAGCTGGCCGTCAAAGACTTGGTTTTGATGGGCCTCGGCACGGGCACCGGCAAAGCCCTGCGAGTCCACATTCCGCCCGATCTGCGCGTCCAGCTCGCCTCTGCCGGCTTGACTGGGGTCAAATTTCTGCAGCTCGATTTCTTCAATCCGAAGAACAATCCGGCCCCCGCCCTGCCCTTTGCAACTCCGCCAAACTACATCCCCGCCGCCGTTTCGACCATGAAAAATCTGGAGGACGCCGTCGTCCAAGCGGTCGATCGCTTTCCAGAGATGGCCGATGCATCGCTTCAGGTGCTGGCGAAGCTCGACGCGCTGCTCAATCAAGTCGGCGAGCAAAAACTGCCGGAACGCGCCGCCGCGACCCTCGGCCAAGCGAATGACACCCTGGTGGGAGTGAAAAAGACGTTTGCCGACGTCAACGCTGCGCAAATCTCCCAGCGAACCCAGCAAGCGCTCACTCAATTGGACGGCACCATCTCGCACATGAACAGCATCCTCGCGCGTGTGGAAGGCGACAAGGGCGTCATCCAGAGCGCCGAGCGAGCATCCGACGCGGTGGGAGATGT
>Ga0068855_100004823_pt1 | contig 16467 bp, 12 predicted proteins | sample KBSCornC52_FD_66592 | JGI IMG/M metagenome (GOLD analysis project Ga0068855, IMG submission 66592) | Corn rhizosphere microbial communities from Kellogg Biological Station, Michigan, USA - KBS Corn C5-2 | ecosystem: Host-associated > Plants > Roots > Rhizosphere > Soil ...
ATGACGATCAAGTCAGGGACCAATGCGCTGCACGGGCAAGTGGATTATTTCATGCAGAACCCGGTGCTCAACGCGAACAATTACTTCAGGCTCTCGACCGGGAAGCCGGCTTTCCGCATTCACCGCTACGGGGCCAGCATGGATGGTCCAATCATTCTGCCCAAAATCTATAACGGCCGAAACCGGACGTTCTTCACCCTGGGATTCGAAGGCATCTGGAGCTTTGACCCGTCGCCGTGGGTGGTGGAATCCGTGCCTGCGCCCGCCGAGCGGAAAGGTGATTTTTCCAGTCTGCTCGCGATCTCGCCGGCTTATCAGATCTACGATCCCTATTCGACGACGCCGGTTGCGGGTGGCAGATTCCAGCGAAATCCGCTGCCGAATAATGTGGTTCCTTCGAGCCTGATCAATCCCGTTTCGGCCAACATCGCGAACTTGTGGGACTTGCCGAACCAGAGGGGCACCATCGATCAGACCAACAACTACACGATGGCCAAAAACGCTCAGGACACCTACTACAACGGCCTCGCTCGCGTGGATCACAACGTATCGCAAAATCAGCGTCTTTATGGGCGGTTCGACGTTACGACGCTCGAACGGCCAGAGAATATCCGCCAAAACAAAACGGTTGGCGACAATTTCTACCGTTATAACCACGGCGGCGCTTTGGACGACGTGTATATTGTTTCCCCCTCGTTCATCGTGGAGGGGCGCTACAGCTTCATGCGCTTCACTACAGGTTATCTGCCTTATCAGCAGGGATGGAATCTGGCATCGCTCGGCTTCTCCCCGACCTACATCAGCGAGTTGCAGCAACTCGATACCCGGGCGCTGAAGTTTCCAAACATCAATGTCACATCCTTTCCGGGCACGACGGTGTTTTCGCCGCTCGGAGGCGTGAATTCAAACAATCAGCAGATATATATGATTCACGAAGGGGCGCTGAATCTTACGAAGATCGTGGGGGCGCATACCATCAAATCCGGCGTGACCTTCAGGGATTATCTGGAGAATGCTTACGATCTGGGCAATTCGTCAGGGCTGTTCAATTTCGACTCGACGTTTACGGGTGGGCCATTGAATACGTCGGCGCCCGCGCCGATCGGACAGGATTTCGCCAGCTTTCTGTATGGTCTGCCTGCCAGTGGAAACCTTCCCATCAACAACGTGAACTTTGCGCAAAAGACGAACTCTTTCGCCTTTTATGGCCAGGATGACTGGAGAATGAACCAGCGGCTGACGCTGAGCTTCGGATTGCGATATGAATTGCCCTCGCCGTTGACTGAACGTTACAACCGCAGCGTGGCGGGGTTCAACCGGGCCGCGACTCTGCCGATTGCGCAGCAGGTCGTGCAGAATTATTCGCAGAATCCGATTCCGCAGGTTCCCGCGAGCGCGTTCAATGTCGCGGGGGGCCTGACGTTCGCGGGCGCGAATGGGTCTCCCAACCTGTGGAACAGGACCTATAAGAATTTCATGCCGCGGTTTGGCCTGGCGTATTCGCTCACGAATACGACGGTTCTCCGGGGTGGCTACGGAATTTTCTTCTCGCCCCTTGGCGTGACGAACCTGAATGTGAACCAGATCGGGTTCAGTTCGTCGACGGCGCTCGTGTCGTCGCTCGACAATGGGCAGACGTACGTCGCCAATCTGACCAATCCCTTCCCCAATGGATTCACAAGACCACTCGGCGCGTCGGCGGGGGCTGCTACCTTCCTCGGGCAGAGTGTCAGCTTTTTCGATCAGAACCTGAGAAATCCGTACGTACAGCACTGGCAGATGGCCGTGCAGCATCAGTTTCCGGCTTCGCTGCTTCTGGAGCTTTCCTACGTCGGGAGCCGGGGCACGCGTCTGTTGACAAACCAGGATGTGAACCCGATTCCGCGGCAGTATCTGAGCACGCTGCCGACGAGAGATCAGGCCACAATCAACGCCCTCGCGGCGCAGGTGCCCAACCCGTTTTATCCGCTGCTTCCCTCGACGGGTCTGGCCGCGACTACCGTCGCGGTGTCGCAACTGCTGAGGCCGTTTCCGCAGTTCACAGGAAACAACGCAGTGATGGAAAGGACGAACGGAGGCTCTTCCTGGTATCACGCTATGCAGGCGCGGCTCGAGAAGCGTCTCTCCTCCGGCCTGTTTCTTTCGTATTCGTTCACGTGGTCGAAGTACATGGAGGCGGTGAATTATCTGAACCCGACGGACACGCGGCCGGAGCACGATATCTCGGATCAGGACCGTGCGTTCCGCAGTGTGGTGACCGGGCTGTATGAACTTCCGATCGGCCCCGGCAAGGCATGGCTGAATTCATCGAATCCATTCCTGTCGCATGTGGCCGGGGGCTGGCAATTGCAAGGCGTTTTCACAGATCAGGCCGGGCAGGCGCTTGGTTTCGGGAACGCGATTATTACGTGTACGCCCGATCAGATTGCGCTTGGGCCGGATACGCGAACCATCCAGCGCTGGTTCAATACCTCGTGTTTCAACAGAGCATCGAGCCAGCAATTGGCGAATAATGTTCGCACTGTTTCGACGTTGTTCGCAGGTGTTCGCGGCCCCGGGATCGTGAATTTCGATCTTTCCGTCATTAAGAATACGCGGATCAGCGAGCGCGCGGTCCTGCAATTCCAGGCGGAAGGGATCAACGCCTTGAATCACCCGCAGTTCACGAATCCGAGTACGACTGTGACCAGTACGGCTTTCGGGCAGGTTACGGGGACGTTCACGTGGCAGCGAATCATTGAGTTCGGGATGAAGTTGTCATTTTAATTGTTGAGTACGCAGTGTAGGGCGGACTGCTCAGCTCACCACCATTCTTCAGTTTGTGGAAGATGGACGCATACGCTGAGGGATTTATCGACGTCCATCGCTCTGGGCCGCACTTGCGCTGCGGGTAAGCCGAGGATCGCCACTATGTCAGCAGAGGCTGTTGCTGCACATGCGCGCCATGCGGGAATCCGCCATCAGGGTGAACAGCTAAAGCCCCGAGTGGTGTTGCGGCGGCGATGATTAGGGTGTGAACCGTTCACTTCCGACTGCCAACCGGACGAGAAGTTTTCCACGGAGCGTGGCCGATCGAGTCCAGGAAGGAACAGCCTGGCAACCTGATGACGGATTGCTGGGAGAGCAGCTCGCGAAACGCCACGGCGATTCGTTAGCGATATAGTGCGCTGCCAATTAATTTTGGATCATAAGGCTGGAACTGTCCGCGCCGGCGAAATAGGTCGTGGTATGTTCCCAACTTGTCGAAGTCAATTTCTATGCCGAGCCCGGATCCGGTCGGCACGCCCCAGTCTGGCTTGTTGGCGATCGGGAGCGGTTCGGTGAGGATGTCGTCGGCCATCATGTGAGCTGTCTGCTGATTTCCCTGAACCACGCTGGGCAGTGTGAGGAGGATGTGATGGCAGGCCGCCGCGGTGATCCCGAGTTCCCCGTGAGTGTGCCGGCAGATCTGAAGACCAAGAAAGTGCGCCTGCCAGGACAAGCGTTGAAACTGCGCAAGAGAGCCGGTGAAGTACGGGCTGAAGCAATAAACATCGGCGGTGCGAGCCTGCATCTGGCGGATGGCATCTTCCGGTGTCCAGGTTCCCTCGTTTGCGCAAACCGCCATACTGCAGCGACTCCTCACTTCCTGCATATTCGCAAGCGGATCCTGTACCACCGGCTGCTCGATGAAATCTATGTTGTATTCATCCAGCCGCGCCAGATTCCGAAGCGCCTCGTTCACAGCCCAGGCGCCATTCGCATCCAGCCGAATTTTCGCCTTTGGACCGATGGTTTCCCGAAGCGCCCGCACCATGCCGAGTTCGGCGTCGATATCGAGACCAACCTTCAGATAGAAAACCTGGAATCCCATTTGGACCCCCGCGCGGGCCTGCTCGCGCACTTCTCCGTCGCTTCCCTGCGAACAGTAGAAGAAATAGGTGGCCCGATCGCGAACTCTTCCTCCAAAAAGGTTGTAAAGCGGCTCGCCACAGGCTTTGCCGCAGATGTCCCACAAAGCCATATCGATGCCAGGGTACGCGAAGCAGGCCGTGTGTTGCCGCCAGGACCATAAACCGCGGTTCCAAAGCTCCTGGCGCACGCGTTCGCTTTCCCAGGGATCGGACCCGAGAACGAATGGCTTCATCGCTTCCAGTGCGCCCAGCACGGACTTCACGTCCGCACCGCTACAACTCTCGCCCCATCCGATCAGGCCATCATCCGTCACTGCCTTCACGATAACGTCCGTTACCCCATCGCGATTAACCCGCGCACTTACTTCACGATGGGTGTAGGGAACGCTGACTGGAATAAATTCCAAATTCGTGATTTTCATCGGGATACGCTATCATCTTCGCAACAACGCCGAGGAGAGCTCTCATGAAGCGAATCCTGATCGTCGCGCTGATGTTCAGCTTCAGCATGATCAGCTACTTCGATCGCACGATCATGTCAATCGCCGGACCTGGAATGATCCGCGGTTTTGGGATCTCGCCGACGGCCATGGGCAGCATATACTCGGCCTTCATTCTTGGTTACGGGCTGCTGATGATCCCCGGGGGCCTTTTCACCGACAAGGTGGGTCCACGAAGGACTCTGACTCTGATGGGTTTCGGTTCCGCATTGTTTACGGCGCTTGTGATTTTTGGCCCGGCGCTGGGCATATTCATCGGCATTGTACCGGCGTTATTCGCGATCCGCTTCGGCCTGGGTGTGGTCACCGCGCCCTTGTATCCCGCCTGCGCACGCGTAACCGCCGAATGGATTCCCGTTGCGCTTCACGGGCGCGTGCAGGGTATTGTTATCGCGGGATCGTCATTTGGGGCTGCGATTTCGCCCTTCCTGTTCACATGGATCGCGGCGCGATTCAAATGGTGGGCGCCATTCCTGTTTGCGGCCCTGGTGACCACCGCGCTCGCGATGTGGTGGCGCAGATCCGCGCGAGATTATCCCGCCACAGCCGAGGCGCGTGTTGCGCACTCGTGGGGAACTCTGTTTCGTAATCGCAATCTCCTGCTGATCACCTATGCGTATGCCACGCTCGGCTATTTCCAGTACATTTTTTTCTATTGGATTTATTACTACTTCGGGCAGATCTTGCGCCTTGGCCAGGACGTAAGCGCGCGGTACATGGCGATCCTGTTCCTGACCGAAGGGGCCGTTATGCCGTTGGGTGGCTTCGTTTCGGATCGTCTGACGGCGCGTTACGGCCCACAGTTAGGTCGTCGGTTGGTTCCTATAGCAGGCTTGAGTTTGGGCTCGCTGCTGACGTACATCGCCACGGCGAGTGTCGGCGCTCGTGTGGTAGTCTGCTTCGCGCTTGCATTCGGTTTGGCGGCCTGTTGCGAAGGACCGTTTTGGGCTGCGGTAACGGAAATGGCCGGGGAGCAAGTCGGTGGAGCTTCCAGCATCCTAAACACAGGCGCGCAGCTGGGCGGCTTTTGGGCTCCCATGCTGACGCCGTTCATTGCAGGTCGAGCCGGCTGGTCGTGGGGGCTTTACGCGGGTTGCTTCATTGCGCTCTCCGGAGTGGTGGCGGTTTGTTTCGTCAGGTTGCACGCGATTGAAAACGACGGCAACGTTGACGGCAGAGTGGTTGGGCAGCGTTCTACCGCCAATTCAGTCCTGTAGAACTCATTAAGTTCTGGACGATACGGGTTTGGGTTACCCCGATCTATACGCCAGGGCAGTTCTCAAATGGCAAGGATGTTGGCGCTTATCTGCGATCGAGTAGCCGGCCGCATACACGTGAGAATTCCCACGGGCATGAAATCGACAACGCGATTCGACATTTTGCGCGAACCAGCTGATATGACTTGAAGCTGCCATTCACATGATGTCAGGTGACATTATGGGACTCCCGTTGTCCGGCAACGCACGCGTCTGGTTCGGGACAGATCCGCTTCGCTTCGAAGCTTCGCAGATGCGCGTGCTCGCCATCCGAGAGCAGGTACGCTAGCGTGGGGCCGCCCGCAGGGCAACAGAGAGGCCACGGCGCTTCCAAAGCCGGGCAGGCGCAAAATGACAAGCGCCTCGATGAATGCGATTACGATGTCGACGTGACGCCTCGAAGCCGCGCGCAAACGCATGTGGCGATGCGGATGGTTGGCGAGGGCACGATCTACTTAAGGTACAAACAGTTGCTGCGCTCGGTGATTCATGCGTTTCGAATACAACAAGACGGATTCGCGCCGACGACGCTCGTCATAGAGGCTGCGGCTGGGCCGATTATCGTGAGTTCGCAGCCGATTGCAATATTCCGGATATCCAGGCCGAACTTGTACAGAACTTTGCCGCCCAGCGGCTTTGAGGAAGCGATTCGCTGAGCAAACAATATGGCCGACAATCATTTAGACACAAACCGCGTTCTCGCCATCAAGACGGTTCTCCCGTCCGACACGCTGCTGATGAATCGATTGACCGCCACGGAACGCATTTCGCGGCTGTTCAGCTTCGAAGTGGATCTGATTGCGCCGCTCGAACTCGCCGAGGACGTAAAAGCTTCGGCGCTGATCGGCACCGCAGCTTCCATTCGCTTCGGAACGCCAGGCGGGCCAGACCGATTCTTCCATGGCATCTTCAGCCGATTCGAAGAGGCTTCCCAGGATGGGGAGTTCCGCTTCTATCGCGCGGAATTGTCGCCGTGGCTCTGGCTGCTCACGTTAACGTCCGACTGCCGCGTATTTCAGGGCAAGACCGTGCCCGAGATGATTACGGACGTCTTTCGCGAACACAGCCAGCTGGACTTTCTTGATGTCACGACGCGCGAATACGCCAAATGGGATTGCTGCATACAGTACCGCGAGACCGCGTTCAACTTTGTTTCGCGGCTGATGGAGCATGAGGGCATTTTTTATTTTTTCCAGCACGAAAAAGACAAGCACATCCTGACGTTTGGGGACCGCCTCGGTGTCATCTACGATACCGGGGAAGCACCTGAAATCCGTTACGATCTCAGCACCGGTCATGCTGCGGGCGAACACATCATCACAAACTGGAACCGGCGAGATCTGCTGACCCCGGGAAGTTACGTTACTCGTGATTTCCACTACGGGCTTCCCAAGAAGCCTCTCGAATTCACCGAGAAAACCATCACCCCGATCGGTAATAACGAGAAGTTCGAGGTGTTCGATTTCCCCGGTCAATACGCTCCGCCATTCAATGAGAAGGACCGTTTTTCGCTCGTGATGCAGGAAGGCGAGCGGCTTACGCGCATCCGCATGGAGGAAGAAGAGTCATCGCAGGTGATGTACTCGGGTTCCTCTATCTTTCCTTCGTATCGCGTCGGGTTCAAGTTCACGCTGGCCGGGCACCCCACGCTGAACGGTGATTATGTGCCGCTCACGATCAAGCATTCCGTCGAACAGGCCGGATCGCATTTTCATGGCGACGCGGTCTCGAACGTCTATGCGTGCACGCTCACCTGTACCAAATTCGGAGCGCCGTTCCGGCCGCCGCGCGTGACGCTGCGGCCGATGATGCAGGGGCCGCAGACTGCGATTGTGACCGGTCCTCAGGGCAACGAGATCTACATGGACGATCTCGGGCGAATAAAGGTTCTGTTCCCATGGGATCGCAGGCGGGATACGCTTGGCTTCTGGGTTCGTGTTGCGCAGACTTGGGCGGGCGTCGGCTGGGGCGCGCAGTTCATTCCCCGCGTCGGCCATGAAGTGGTCGTTGACTTCATTGAAGGCGATCCCGACCAGCCGATTGTGATCGGATCCGTCTATAACGCGGTTAACACTCCGCCTTATCCCACGCAGCCGACGCAAAGCGGCATCAAGACGCGCAGCACGCCTGGCGGAGGCGCCGCCAACTTCAATGAGATTCGCTTTGAAGACAAGAAAGGCCATGAGCAACTGATCATCCACGCGGAAAACGCCATGAATGAGAGCGTAGAAGGCAGCCAGTCGGTCAGCGTCGGCGCGAATCAAACAGTCAGCGTGGGTGGCAACCAGAGCATCACGCTCGGCGGCGACCGAAGTATCAAGACCGGAGGCGTGGACAAGCATGGAGTGAAGCACGGCGACGTGAAGGAACTCGTTTTTCTGAATGACAACCTGCAGGTCAACGTCGATCAGCGCATCCAGGTCAATGGCAAGAAAAGCGAGATGGTCGTTGGTGATGACAGCCACATCACGAATGGCGCATATCATCTGGACGCGTCCTCAATGTATATTGCCGCGACGGATCTTTTTATTCAGGGCTTCAATAAGATCACGCTTATGGCCGGGCCGTCGTTCATCGTTCTTGAAGCGGCAGGCATAACTGTCGTCGGACCGATGATAAAACTGAATCCCGCCGGCGCCGTACCGCCGGTACCGCCGTCACTCATTTTGCCGGACCCGCCGGACGAGCCGTAACTGGAGGAACTTACAAATGCCAGACATGCCCGCTGCGAGAGTGACAGACCCGCATGTTTGCCCGATGTCCACCGCCTTCGTTGCGCACGGCGGTGGTCCCATCATGCCGCCATGCGAACCGACGGTCGAGACCGGGAATCTGAAACAGGCGCGCATCTCCGATATGGCGACGTGTGTGGGACCTCCGGATGTGATTGCGCAGGGCGCTTCGACCGTGACCGTGCGCGGATTGTTCGCAGCCCGCATGATCGACCCGACCGTGCATGGGGGGATCATCCTCATGGGCCTGCCCACTGTGATCATCGGCAGTCCCGTTTTCACGGCCCGCCCCGTCACTGTCGATCTATTTGGAAATGCCACTTACGGTTCAGGCATCAAGGTGGATGCGGATCCGGACGACCCCAACTACGCCAGCCTGGCGATTGCCGCCCTTATCAGGTTAGACACGACACCGACGGGGAACGCAATTATCAATGCCATAGAACGCAGTGGCGAAACCGTGGAAATCGAGCCGTACGACGGGTCGGCGGGAACTTATAATGCAACGACGACTGAAAATATCTTTAGCAAAGGCTCGACGATCGCGTGGAATCCGGGAATGAACGGTTTTGGGCCAGTGGGAACTACCGCTGACTGGGAACAGCCCGGATCGGACATGATTCTCGGTCATGAGATGGTACATGCGGCCCACAATGCCACCGGCACACATGCCGATGGTCCAACGGTTGTCTGGTCCAAAGGAAAGCATTTTTGGAATCGCGACCAGACCAGCAACATGGGAGAAGAGCGCAATACCACAGGTTTGCCAGCCGGCACGTACAACGGACCGCAAAACGACTCGGATGGAAATCCGTTAAATGGAACGGCGCTTCCGGATACAACGGGAGGAGCGCCGGGGGCGCCTTATACGGAAAACAAACTGCGTGACGATTACCGCGACCGCGGCATTCCGTCCCCGGTTACCGGCAATCCACCGGATCCCCGGCCATCCTATGTCTCAGGAGGAGGAACACCTCCGTTTTAGGAAGCCATTATGGGCGCGAAAATGGCGGCATTCTGCTTGATTTTGGTCAGCATAAATTTCGGTTGCGGCAACTTATCGCAAACCCTGGGAGGCGGCGCAGCAATGGCTCCATCGAACGGCAATCTGCAGATGACGGCGCAATTTTCAGTGATGGCCGACAGGCTCGAGATCGACTACTCTGTGCATAACTCGAGCCATACAAATATGTATCTCCTCGACACGGCGGTTCTGATCAATTCGCAGGGCGCAACGACCGTTGGTCCCGCGAAGCCGCGAGTCGAATACGTACAGCCGAACCTCGCCGTTCTCTCCGACAAACTGTTCCCGCTTCCCCCGGGTACGATGACAGCCGTGCCGCCCAGCGCATATGGCGAGTTATTGGCGGCTGGGGCGATCAAGAGAACCCGAGTTGAATTCCCGATCCCGATTAGAGAGCAATCGGCTGTGAAGGCCGGTCCGACTCAGGAGGTAAGCTGCGACCATATTCGATTCGTGATCGGCGCGGTTTCCGAAGCGCCGGAGCTTCACGCGACGCCTCAGATGATTGCGGGGGCGCCACTCTGGCGGCTGGGACCGGCAGCCTGGAACCTGCAGCAGGAACTGACGGTTGAAGCTGTGGTCACGCCAGCGCTGCGGTTGCTGATCAGAAGGCCGTAATTGGTTCCGCCGACTGCCGCAATTCGAGTGAGTCAGGGACAGAACCGATGAATGCCGACTTTGCTACGCCCGGCCTGTTGCCGTTCGGGTTCGCCGTTTTTAGCAATGGCGAGGTCACTTCGCGCAGCGGTTGTCTGGGTCGCGGTCTTCGCAGCGTGTACAAATATTTGGCGCTGGCTGAAGGGCGCAGGATCCTGAGCGCCAATCGAGCATCTCTCACGGCGAGTTTCGCGCCGCATCGCGACCGTCTGCACTTTCAATGTGCAATCCGGAACAACAGCAAAAACCTGCCCCTGGAGCCGAGCGGTCCCGGCAGGATAAACCGGAGGAACACTGGCGAGGGCTGCGGTTAATTTCAGGATTCCCGCGTGGTAGCCGATGATCGCTTTCACGCGCTTCTTACGCGCATCCCGCAGCCGGCGGACAACCAGCTCGCCGTCGCAACTGTCCCTGGCGGATCGCCACAGGTTCCGATTCTGATCCTCGGGGAGTGGCCGGATAGCAAAATCGCCGGTATCTTCACGATTTGATCGCCGGCTCGAGAGCCGCCTGCGGGGTCTGCATCTTCTGCTGAGCCCCGGGGAAGTCTATTTCAACAAGTAATCCGGGGTTGATATTCGAAGCGCGCATCTGTCCGTGATGCAGTTCGACCGCGCGTTTGGCAATCGCGAGCCCCAGCCCGACGCCCCCGCTTGTCCGCCCCCGGTCCTTTTCCACTCGGTAGAACGGATCGAAAATATGCGCGAGTGACTCCTCGGGAACTCCCGGGCCCTGATCCCGAACACTCACCCGCAGCGCCGATCCTGCACGATAAAGTCGGACATCCACCGTGCCGTGCTCCGGCGAATAACGAATCGCGTTGCGAACAATGTTCTCAATGGCGCGCCGCAGCAGTTCCGGGTTGCCCTGCATTTCTGCGTCGGCGATATCGGTTCGGATCTGAATTCCACGCCGCTCGGCTTCGATGTGGGCATCTTCGATGATCATCCGCACCAGATCGTCCAGGCGCAGCGCTTCGGTTGCGAGCCCGGCCGGATCGCCTTCCGCGCGAGTCACCTGAATCAGTTCGCCCACCAGCGTATTGAGCCGGTCCGCTTCTTTCTCGATCCGGTTGAACGCCGTTGTCGCATCGCCTCCGCCCCGAGCCAGTTCCACTGCCACTCCGAGGCGGGCAAGCGGCGATCGCAGCTCATGCGAAATATCCTGCAGCAGCCGCCGCTGCGATCGCACCAGCGTCTCGATGCGCTCCGCCATGCGATCCACCGTCCGTGCCAGATCCCCCAGTTCGTCGCGGCGCCGTGAATTGACGCGAACCGAAAAATCGCCTCCGCCGAAGCGCTCCACCGTCTTCTGCATCTGCTGCACCGGCTCCGCCAGGTGCCGCGCCAGCACGTAACAAAGGATGACGATCAACGCCAGCATCCACCACGTTTCGCGCGGCACCTCGACGCTCCAGTTCGCGTGCGCGGGATCAGGCGCAATCACCGCCAGAAACCAGTACTTGTGATCGCGTGAGAGGGTCGGCAGCACGAACCCGCGACGTCCCGGCTCAACGCGAACGAACGGGAACAGCGGCAGCGCGCCCCGGGGGCCAAACTCGCGCGTTGCGTGGATCTCTTTCGACCAGTCCCGCCCTGTCAGCAGGTCCCTCCCCGACGCGTCCGCCAGCACGGGCTCCACGTTGTTGGTCGCCTCTTTATAACGCGCGTAAAACTGCTCCAGCCCCGCGCGGCCCTGCGTCTCCCATGCCGTCCTCGCCTCTTTCAGCTCGAACGACATGCGATTGAAATTCGGCTGCCGCGACCGCAGAAAGATGGTGGAGATATAGAAGCTCGCCGCGGACGTGACCAGCACCGTCAGGAAGAACCAGAGAAGGATTTTGGTGAACAGGCTTCTCACGCCGCAACGCCCTCCTCCGGCGATCTCACGAACTGATACCCAACGCCCCTTACCGTCTTGATCAGGGGCTTTTCGCCTTCCAGTTTCTTGCGCAGGTGGCTGATGTGCATGTCGACCGAACGGTCGAACGGCGTCGCCTTGCGGCCGTACAGCTCCTCCATCAACTCGTCACGCGATACCACCCGCCCGGCCGACCGCATCAATGTTTCCAGAATGTCGAATTCGAACGTCGTTACTTCCACCTGCGTTCCGTTGCGAAGTACGTCCCGGGTACCGGGATCGATGGTAATGCCGTTGATCTCCAGCCGTCCGCCCGGCGTTCTTTGTTCCAGGCGTCGCAGAATCGCCCGAATTCGCGCTACCAGCTCTCTTGTATTGAAGGGCTTGGGAAGATAGTCGTCGGCCCCAAGCTCGAGCCCGACAATACGGTCTTCATCTTCTCCCCGGGCCGTCAGCATCAGCACGGGCAGGCGAGTTTCACGGCGCACCCGGCGCAGGATCTCGAAGCCGTCGAGTCCCGGCAGCATCACGTCCAGCACCATCAGGTCGTAACCGCCGTTCAGCGCGGCGGTAAGGCCACGGCGCCCGTCGTTCCGGGTGTCCACGCTGAACCCCTCCCGGGTCAGCAGTTCCGTCAGCAGACTGGCGAGTTCTTCATCGTCGTCCACAAGGAGGATCCGCACAATCGAAATTTAGCACCGAGTTCCCAAAAGCGAGGTAAAGCTTTGTAAGTGACGATTCATACCCAAGCCCGCGAGGAATGGCCTGAAACTGGCTGTGGAATGTGCCGAGGTGTAATCGATGGCTACTGACAAGAAAGAAAAATGCGCACATCCGTCCTGTGTTTGCATGGCTGCGCCGGACAGTAAGTACTGCAGCACTGCCTGCGAGGCGAACGCCAAACATCCCGATATCACGTGTAGCTGCGGTCACGCTGGTTGTTCAGCCACCGCGACATCCGGGGCGGCCGGCGGCGCTCGCAGCTACTAAGCCGCGCCCGCAGCTACTAACCTTCTGATTTAGTGCCAGGCGGCGGCTCCGGCGCCATCAGCGCCGGAATTACAGCCGCCGCCGTATTCTCCGTCGTTCGCACGTCGCCGTATACTCAAGTCGGCTGATGGGAGTGTCTTCGGAGCTTTTCGACTTTCTGCGCGGCGTGGATACGTGTACGGTATCGAACGCGATTGAGACCTTCAACGTCCGCATGCGCAACGAAGGCTTTGTACACGGCGGCGTCCGTTGCATGTTTCCCCATCTGCCTCCGGTAGCCGGTTACGCCGTGACGGGTCGTTTTCGCGCCGCCGCTCCGCCGATTTCCGGTCTCTGCTATTACCAGCGTCTGGATTTCTGGAATTACGTGGCCGGCATTCCGGGGCCGAAAATAATTGTCATGCGCGATATGGACACAACGCCCGGCGTCGGAGCCATGGTCGGCGAAATTCACGCTCACATCGGAAGAGCGCTTGGTGGCGTCGCGTGGCTCACCAACGGCGCTGTTCGCGATCTTGTCCAGGTGGGCGACGCAAATTTTCAGTGTTTCGCCTCAGGGGCTACCGTGTCTCATTCTTACGCGCACGTCGTCGATTTTGGAGAACCGGTTGAAATCGATGGTCTGAAGATCAGCACCGGCGATCTGCTGCACGGCGATTGCAACGGCGTTCATTCAATACCGCTTTCCATTGCCGAACGAATTCCCGAAGCCGTGGAGCGCATCCGGCAGCGCGAGTCCGAACTGATCCGGTTTTGCAAGTCGCCCGATTTTAATGCCGGGAAACTCGAGCAGATTCTCGGCGAAACCACGCCATGGAGCCAGACTCTCGAAGTACGCTGATGCCGCCCCGCGACAAAAGAGGGCGGCAAACCCGGTTCCTGCTGTGGATCGGGTTTGGCGGTCTGCTCGTCCTCATGGCCGTTCTGGGTGTGAGCGCGGTCTCTTTCCTCTACCAGATCGAATTGCGGCAGGAGCGAATCCGGACCGATTACGTCCAACGAGACCGCGCGATCGAGAAGCTGCGGTCCAGTATTTATCTCTCCGGAACCTACGCCCGCGATTTTCTTCTCGATTCGAACGACCAGACCTCAATCGATCATCGCGATCAGTTCCTCGAAGAGCGAAGGCTCGTCACATCCCTGCTGGCCGAGTACGAGCGGGTGGCGCGACCCGCTGAACGCGGCGCGCTTGCTCAGTTGAGACGGGAAATCGATGCCTGGTTCACCGCCATCAAACCCACTCTTTCGTGGAGCGCCGGCGAACGGCGCAGCCGCGGGTATGCCTTCGTCGAAACGGAAATTCTGCCCCGCCGCGCGCTTGCGGTCGGGCTTGCGGATCGTATCCATGAACTCAGTGAAAAGCAGTTTGAAGCCAGCAGCGAGGAGGTCGGCGACCTGTTTGCCGCCTTTCGCGCGCGCCTCATCGGAATGCTGCTGTTCACCATTCTTGCGGGGTCCGCGCTTGCCGGGTTCGCCCTCTGGCGCATCCTGCGGCTCGAGCGGGAATCGGAGCGGCGCTTTGAGGAATCCCAGCATGCCCGGGGGGAACTGAAGCGCCTCTCGGCGGAACTGGTGCAGGCGCAGGAAAACGAACGGCGCCGCATCTCCCGCGAACTGCATGACGAAGTCGGGCAGGTGCTCTCAGCCATTATGATTGGCCTCGGCAATCTGCGCTCCGCCGTCCGCCAGAACGATATGGATGAAAGCCTGAAGCAGCTTCAGCTCGTTCAGGACATGACCCAGCGGAACGCAAGCGTGGTCCGCAACATCTCGCTCCTGCTGCGTCCCACCATGCTCGATGACCTGGGCCTTGTCCCCGCCTTGAAATGGCTGGCTCGCGAAGTTTCTAGAACCAGTTCCATGCACGTCGACGTGGAAGCCGAAAGCGTGCTTGAAAATCTACCGCTGGAGAACCTGCCGGAAGACCACCGCACCTGCGTATTCCGCACCGTGCAGGAGGCGATCCATAATGCGGGCCGGCACTCTGGAGCCAGCGAAGCGCGGGTCCGGGTTGAGATCGCGCCCGGCGCCCGGCTCCACGTCTCCGTTCAGGATAACGGCCGAGGATTCAACCCCGCTGAAGAGACCGGTCTAGGCATTCTGGGCATGAAAGAGCGCCTCGCCCGCCTGGGCGGATCGTTGCGCATCGATTCTTCGCGAGGCCGCGGGTCTACCGTCTCCTTCGATTTGCCTCTGCCCGAAAACATCGGCGCCCGTCAGGAAACCAGTCCCTTGCGCACCGCGTAAAGAATCAGCTCGGGCAGGTTGTGCACCGCCAGCTTCTGGAAGATGTTGTTCCTGTGCGTCTCGACGGTGGAAATGCTCAGATGCAGCATGTCGGATATGTCGCGATTGCTCTTGCCGGAGACAAGAAGCTGCATGATCTCCTTTTCCCGCAGGCTCAGCAGATCGTAGCTGTCTTCCACGCCGCGGCGGCGCATCTCCGTAACGTACTCTTCCACCAGAATCCTTGTGATCGAAGGGCTGAAGTACGCATTGCCGGATGCGACTGCGCGAATCGCCGCCAGAATCTCCGCTTCGGGCGAGGCTTTCAGCAGGTATCCGCGCGCACCCGCCTTCAGTGCCCGCAGAACATACGATTCGTCCGCGTGCATGCTGATCATCACCACGCGCACCCCGGGCACTTTGTCAAAGATGTACTGCGCCGCGTCGGTTCCGTTCAGCCGCGGCATGCCGACATCCAGCAGCACCACATCGGGCTTGTGCAGTGCGGCCAGTTCCACTGCTTCATAGCCGTCCGCGGCTTCGGCTACCACCGTAAACCCGCCGCTCTTTTCCAGCAGGGAGCGGAGGCCGCCCCGGATCAGAGGGTGGTCGTCAGCTATCAGTACTTTCGTGGCGCGCATCGCTGTTAGACTTAGTGTCCGCTGAATCCTGTTTCGAGTCTGATAATTTCAGGTAATCACTGTATTCCTGTTACCGGAATTCATTGACTACCATCGAATTGTGGTCTTTCCCTCAGGGCGGCTCACGCTTGTTGTCATCACTCTCGTCGTCGCCACGGCCTGCGGCCGGAGAGAAACCGTTGAGGCGAGTAGTTCGAGCCCCGCTCACGCCGCGGCAGGCGTTACGGTCGGCGTAGTCCGCGCTGAGATCCGTCCTCTCGCAAACCACCTCACCGTAAGCTCCGAACTCGTGCCGTTCCAGGAAATCGACGTGTATGCGAAAGAAGCCGGCTATGTCCGGACCCTCAACGTCGATTACGGATCGCGCGTTCGCAAGGGCCAGGTCATGGCCGTGCTCGAAATTCCCGAGCTCGAAGCGCAACTCCAGGAAGATCAGGCGACAATCAAGGCCCGCACCGATGAAGTTGCGCGGGCACAGCACCAGATCAGCCGCGATAAAGCTCAGCACGCGGTGTTGCACCTGCAGTACAAGCGTCTGGCTGGCGTGGCCGAGAAGCAGTCCGGCCTGGTCGCCCAGCAGGAAGTCGATGATGCGCAGGGAAAGGATCTCGCGGCCGAATCGACTTTGGAAGAGGCTCAGGGGGCGCTCGACGCCGCGATAAGTGAAGTCGCGGTCGCCAAAGCCAAA
>Ga0068855_100004824_pt1 | contig 16466 bp, 8 predicted proteins | sample KBSCornC52_FD_66592 | JGI IMG/M metagenome (GOLD analysis project Ga0068855, IMG submission 66592) | Corn rhizosphere microbial communities from Kellogg Biological Station, Michigan, USA - KBS Corn C5-2 | ecosystem: Host-associated > Plants > Roots > Rhizosphere > Soil ...
CTGCTTTCGATTGACGCGCTCCATGTCTGGGAGCGATCTATTCATGCGCCCAAGCTGCTGAACATTCACTCGAGCTTTCCCGTGTTCGTGCGGCTCTGTTATGTGTGGCTCGTGATCTCGTGCGTTCTTGGCCTGCTGGCGGCCCGGTTCGACCATGCGGGAGGGGTGTGGGGCGCGAGCCGTCATGCGCTCACCGTCGGATTCGCGGCCGCGATGGTCTTCGTGATTGGCCCTCGGATACTGCCCGCATTCTGCGGAATGCGGGTCCTGTGGAGCAAGCAGCTTATGTTCTGGTCGCTGTTGTTGCTCCATGGGGGGTGTCTGCTGCGCGTCAGCGCGGAGCCGCTGGCCTATGAGAATCTCTGGAACCCTGCGTGGAGGATACTGCCGGTTTCGGCGGTGATGGAGCTGACGGCAGTCACCCTGTTTGCGATCAATATGATGGTCACGCTGGCGCGGCCCCCCGCGCACATAAGCTCATCGAAAGGTCAGTAGACGCGCTTACGGTGCGAAGGAAGACCCTCTTTATCCAGACAGCAGATTTTCAGCTTGCGACCTTCTCCCAAACAGCAACCATTGCAAGTCCATCTCTCGTATCCATCTTAAGGTTGATCTCGAAGCCAGCCTTAAGGCGGCTGTTGCGCAAAGGGAGTTCCGGAACTGGTTCGGATCGAGAATCCCATCCGGTTCAGGTGCCATAATGTTCAGTACAGCCTCTCTAAAATAGAAGACGACAATGAGAACCCTTGTACCCAAAGCTGCGTTGAATCCTCTGCACGCACGATCTCATCGATGCCGCCAGTTTGTAGCCAGCGTGCTGGTTGCCGCGATGTTTTTTGCCGTGGGATGTCACTCGGCGGACCGGCTACCGGACAAGTCCTCGCAGACCTACGCAGACTTCGTTTCAAGCTTCTATGTAGGGTTGGCCGCGCTACAGGTAGGGGACGATGTACGGGCCGACAGCAGTCTTCAGAAGGCCACAACGCTGGTCCCTGGAGAGCCTGCGGCATGGGCGAACTGGGGCATCCTGGCGCTGCGTCAGCGAAGCTTCGATGCAGGAGCCGAGCGGCTCGAACGCGCACGCAAACTTGCTCCGAAGGATGACCGCATCGAATACCTGCTGGGATTGCTGGAGAGCAATCGCGGCGATTCGGCCAAAGCGATTACGGACCTGCACGCAGCGATCAAACTGAACCCGAAGAACCTGCGCGCGACGTATCAACTGGCGTCGGAGGTGGAGCGCCAGGGAGATGCGACGAGCGACGCGGAGTTTGAAAGATTGATTCAGCAGATCCTCGTGGTCGATCCGAATAACCTTGCCGCCCTGGTTGACCTGAGCCGCATGGCCGCCAAACGCGGAGACGCCGCGACGCTACATACAGCGGTCGATAAAATTGCCGCTCAGTCGGGTGCGTGGCCAGCGGACGTGCGGCAACAACTGGCGGCCTTGCAGACTGCGGCTTCCGGTCCCGATCCGAAGGCCGCAGCCACACGGTCGATCTTTTTGAGAAATGTGCTGATGCAGGTGCCGGAGTTTCGCCAGAGTTTATCTGCGATCAAACCGCCGCCGGGGGAAGAGGCTGAGCCGTTTGCACATCTTCTACGGCTTCCGTCGCCTGCGTTTCAGCCTGCTCCAGCCGATACGGGAATAGCGTTTGTTGCGCAACCGCTGACGAAGATACCGTCGGGCCATTGGGATTGGATCGGAGCTGTCTCTCTGAACGGCACGGGGACGCCTGCGATTGCAGCGGCCAATGCGCAGACGGTGAGGCTGTCGACGGGAGCGACCTTTGCGTTTCCGGGCGGGAAGGCGGGGGTGAAGCCGACGCCGGAAGGAATCTTGCCTGTCGATTTCAACTATGACTTCAAGAGCGACCTGGTGCTCGCAGGCGCTGGCGGTCTGCGCTTTATGCGGCAGGAAAGTCCGCAGTCTTTTGTCGATGTAACCAGCAAGACCAAGCTGCCTCGCTCGGTGACGGACGGTAGTTACACCGGAGCCTGGGGGGTGGACATCGAAGCCGATGGCGATCTTGATATCATTGCGGGCGCGCCTGCGGGACTACCGCTGGTGCTTCGCAACAATGGCGACGGAACATTTCTGGCGATGCATCCCTTCGCCGGAATTTCAGGGGTGCGGCAGTTTGTGTGGGCAGACCTGAATGGCGACGGCAATCCCGATGCCGCGTTGATCAATGGCGCGGGGCAGTTGCATGTCTTTATCAATGAGCGATCGGCGAAGTTCCGCGAGCAGGCGATGCCGGATGGATTTTCAGGCGTCCGTGCGATTGCGGTCGCCGATGTGGACCATGAGGGACCGCTGGGTTTAATGGCTGTCCGTAAGAATGGCACCATCGCCAGTCTTGCCATGACGGGCGACGGCCGCGGCTGGAGAGTGGCGGAGGTCGCGAGTGTTCCTGATGCTGCGAATTATCTGGCTGGAGATGTGCGGTTGCGGGTGGCCGACCTGGACAATAACGGCGGCTTCGATCTTCTACTTGCGCCGGTCAGCGCAGCGCGAAGCCCGCTGATCTGGCTACAGGGAGAAGATGGAAGATTTCAATCACTCAGCAATCTGCCTGACGCGGGCTTGATCTTTGGCGCGGCCGATCTGGAAGGCATGGGGCGGCTCGACCTGCTGGAGATCTCCCCGGATGGGCAGGCTGTGGAAGCTGCTAATCGAGGGACGAAACAATACCACTGGCAGACGATTCGACCGCGCGCACATCAAGCTACCGGCGACCAGCGCATCAACTCGTTTGGCATCGGCGGAGAGATCGAGATTCGTTCCGGACTGATGGTTCAGAAGCAGCAGATCAGCGGGCCGGAGCTGCATTTTGGTCTGGGGCAACAGAAAGACGCGGATGTGGCGCGCATCGTCTGGCCCAATGGATCGGTGCGTGCGGAGTTTGCACTGAAGGCGGACCAGGAGTTTGTGGCGGAACAACGGTTGAAAGGTTCCTGTCCGTTTCTCTTTGCTTATAACGGCAAGGGCATGGAGTTTGTGAAGGACTCGGTCCCGTGGGGCTCGGCGATCGGTTTACGCATCAATTCGCTGGGCACGGCGCGCATCGCAGCGACCGAGGAGTGGTACAAGATAGGACGCAACAATCTGGTCCCGCGCGATGGCTTCTACGATCTGCGAGTTACTGGAGAACTTTGGGAGACCTACTACTACGACTATCTGGCGTTAATGACGGTCGACCATCCGGCGGGAACTGAGATATTTACGGATGAGCGCTTCGTTGTGCCGCCGGTGAAACTTGCTATCACTGCGGTTGCTACGCCTCAGCCGATTGCGCGTGCTGTGGATGATAACGGACAGGATGTAACTGCGACACTGCGAACGCTGGATGGAAAGTATCTCGATAACTTTGGCAGGGGACAGTATCAGGGAGTTACTCGGGACCATTACGTCGAGATCGACCTTGGAGACAACGTGCCTAAGACGGGCCCGCTCTGGTTGATCGCAAAGGGGTGGCTGCATCCGTCCGATTCCACGGTGAATATAGCGATGAGTCAGGGAGAGCATGAGCGGCCAAAACCTCTGAGCCTGGAGGTACCCGACGGCCATGGCGGCTGGAAGGTGGCGCGTCCGAACCTCGGTTTTCCGGCAGGACGCAATAAGATCTGCCTTATTGATCTAACCGATGTCTTTGTTCCGGGAACGCCGCGCCGTGTGCGGTTGCGAACGAATCTTGAGATCTACTGGGACTCGATCGAGTGGGCCAAAGGACTGCCTGACACAGCTTTGAAGATTGAGCGACTTGCTCCACAGATGGCCGATCTTCATTACCGCGGCTACTCGGTGATCCATCAGGCCAATGCATCGTCGCCTGAGATTCCTGACTACAGCCATCTCATGTCGACGACCCAGATATGGCGTGACCTTGCGGGGTACTATACCCGTTATGGCGACGTGCGCGAATTACTGCACGGTATTGACGATCGCTACGTCATTATGAACGCCGGCGATGAGATGTCACTGCGTTTTGCTGCGCCGGCAGCGCCTCCGGCGGGCTGGGTGCGTGACTATGTGCTTGCCGGTGATGGCTGGGTTAAGGATGGCGACTATAACTCAACTTACTCCGAGACAGTATTGCCTTATCCCTATCACGCCAAAAGGGAATACGATACGCCGCCTGCGAAGCTGGACGATGACTGGGAATATCGGCACCATCAGAAGGACTGGCAGACCTACCAGACGCGCTATGTAACGCCGAGGATCTTTAACGATGCCTTGAGGAGTGAGGCGGCCAGATGAAGCGAGTACCAATTGCACGAATTGTAGTCAGTATTTTTTTTGCAGGGTTACTGATGACGCCGATCATCGTCAGGAGATTTTCCGGACGCGAGGCCTCTGCGCAGACGAAGCTTGATACCAAGGCTGCGCTGGCAAATCACGGCTTCTACCTTACGGAGGTCTCGCATGCGGCTGGTATCGATTTTGTTCATCAGGGACCAACGCTCGATCCGAAGCTTGCCAGTATCATGCCGGAAGTGGCTTCGATGGGGGCCTCTGTATCGATTGTGGATTTTGATCGCGATGGATGGCCTGACATCTATGTGACGAACAGCGCGGAGGGCAGCAAAAACCACCTCTATCGAAACATGCATGACGGTACCTTTAAAGATGTCGCAGAGGAGTTAGGCATTGCAGATGTAAATCAGCCGGGCACCGGTGTTTCCATGGGTGCGGTCTGGGGAGACTACGATAATGATGGTTACGAGGACCTCTACCTTATCAAGTGGGGGCGTCCTGAACTATTTCATAACGATCATGGCCATGGGTTTACGCGGGTAAGTGAGAAGGCTGGATTGCCGCCGTGGATCAATGCGAATACCGCTGTCTGGTTCGACTACGACGGAGATGGCTTACTTGATTTATTTGTAGGTGGCTATTATCCGGAAGATGTGGATCTTTGGCATCTGAAGTCGACAAAGATGATGCCGAATAGTTTTGAGTATGCCGACAACGGCGGTCGAAAGTATCTCTTTCATAACCTGGGAAATGGGAAGTTTGAAGAAGTAAGTGCCAAGGTTGGAATTACCAGCCGCCGCTGGGCCTTGGCTGCCTCTGCAGCAGATCTGCGGGGAACAGGGCATCAAGATCTTTTCGTTGCGAATGACTATGGAGTGTCGGAGCTTTATCTCAACGACGGCAAGCGCTTTCATGAAGCGGGCGAGCGGACGGGGGTGGGCTTTGCGCCCAAGAGCGGGATGAACGTTGCCTTTGGCGATATCTTCAATAAAGGGCAATACGCAGTGTACGTCTCGAACATCTCGGAAGATGGTGTCCTGATTCAAGGGAATAATCTTTGGGTGCCTAAAGACGTCACCGGGGGGAAGGGTATTCAATTCGACAATCTTGCTCGCGATATGGGCGTGGAACTTGGCGGATGGAGCTTCGGAGCACAGTTCGGCGACTTGAATAATGATGGGACGCTCGACCTGTATCTTACCAATGGCTATGTCTCGCTCGATCGTAAGAAGAGTTACTGGTATGACTTCACCAAGATATCCGGCGGCAACTCTACCATTATCGGAGATGCTAAAAACTGGCCTGCGATGGACGGACGGAGCCTCTCCGGTTACCAGCAAAAACATGTCTGGCTGAATGACGGCGCTGGGAAGTTTGTCGATGTGGCACAGGCGGTGGGGGTAACGGACACCTATGACGGACGCGCCGTGGCGCTGGCGGACTTATGGAATCGCGGCGTGCTGGATGTCGTAGTTGCAAATCAGCGCGGTCCCTTGCTTGTCTATAAGAACACCGTGGCCCCGGACGAAAGATGGGTCGAATTTCAGTTGGAAGGAACGAAGAGTAATCGCAGCGGCATTGGGGCGGAGGTCACTCTGTTCTGGAACGGCCAGGAACAGATCCAGCAGGTATCGGGAGGCAGCGGTTTCTCGGCGCAAAATGATCGGCGCCTGCACTTTGGATTAGGGAAGACGCCGCGGATCGATAAGGCCGTGATTCGTTGGCCTTCCGGCAAGATACAAACTCTTCATGACCTGACGCCGGACAAGCTGTATAAGATCAAGGAAGCGGAATGAGCCAAGCAGCGATGACAACTTCGGTGCCGCCGGGTAATGGCGCGCAATGGAAACGAGTGCTTAGCCTCGATAACCGGTTCATGCCGCCGCTGTTTATTACGCTCATTCTTCTGGCGGGCAATGTATCGTTTGGTATTCTCGAGAGCTATCAGAAGACACTGCTGGCAATTGTGACCAGCATTGCGGCTGAGTTGGTTCTTGGCCACATCTTTCTGCATAAGTGGCCTCATCTTGCCAGCGCTTATATTACCGGCATCAGCGTAGGCATTCTGCTTCGGTCGCCTTTCTTCTGGCCTTATGCGCTTTGTAGCTTGCTGGCGATTACTTCAAAATATGTGCTGCGCTTTAAAGGGAAGCATCTATGGAACCCTTCTAACTTCGGTATCTCTGCGATGGTATTTTTGGCCGCGGAGTCGGTTGCCACGTTGAGTATTCAGTGGGGAAATAATCTTGGGGCAATGTTAGTTATCTGGCTGCTGGGCTCGGTAATTATCTGGCGCCTTCGCCGTTTTCATATCTGCGCCGTGTATGTTATTTCGTTCGTTGCGCTGGCCTTTTTACGCACATGGATCACGGGAGACCCACTCCTCTCCGAGATATCTCCCATCACTGGGCCGGAATATCAGCTTTTCATCTTCTTCATGATTACCGATCCAAAGACAACTGTGCGCTCGATGAAGGGGCAATGCCTCGTGGCGTTTGCCGTGGCTGCGGTCGAGATGCTCCTGCGTCTGGATCAGAGTGTCTATGCTCCGTTTTATGCTCTCTTTATTGTTGGCCCCATTGCTCTGTTGATTGAGATGTGGCTCAACTCTCGGCATTCAACTGTGAATGCTGCCGGTAGCTTCGACAAAGGCCTGGTACATCCATAGCTGCATTCTGGCCGGGAGTTAGTAAAGGAATATTAATGCCACTGCGATTTCAATTTATTGTTTGTTCAGCCCTTGTCATGCTCCTGTCTCTTGCCGGCTGTAAACAACATCCGGCTGCTACAGCTTCGCAGACCGCTGCTTCGCCGGCAGCACATTCGGCTCCCATTGAAGCAGAGCGGCCTTCAGACGTTGAACCTGCTTCAGAGCGGCCATCGGGTCCCATTCGATTTACGGATGTGACCGGGCCGGCGGGCATTCATTTTCGGCATAACAGTGGAGCTTTCGGGAAGAAGTATCTTCCCGAAACGATGGGCAGCGGAGTCTGTGTTCTCGATTATGACAATGATGGCTGGCAGGACATTCTCTTTGTCAATTCGATGGATTGGCCCGGGCATAAGTCTGCGAACTCTTTACCTGCGCTCTATCACAACAATGGAAATGGGACCTTTACGGATGTTACACGCCAGGCCGGGCTGGCAGTAAAAATGTACGGGCTCGGTTGCGCGGCCGCCGATTACGACAATGACGGGTTTGAAGACATCTACATTACCGCTCTCGATGGAAACCATCTTTTTCGCAACCTGGGCAATGGGAAGTTTGCGGATGTTACAGCCAGAGCTGGAGTGCGCGATCCTGGTTTCAGCACAAGCGCGGTATGGTTCGACTATGACAAAGACGGCAAGCTCGACCTCTTTGTCTTGCATTATGTCAATTGGTCGATTGCAACGGACCAGTTCTGCTCACTGGACGGAAAGAATAAGTCCTACTGCACGCCTGAAGCTTACAAGGGACAAAGCGCTACGCTTTATCACAACAAGGGCAATGGGACGTTTGAGGACGTAACGAAGAAGGCCGGTCTCTATGATCCGAGCGCCAAGTCGCTGGGCGTTGCGCTGCTGGACTACGATAACGATGGCTGGCTTGACCTTTTTGTAACGAACGATACACAGCCCAACAAACTTTATCACAACAATCATGATGGGACCTTTACTGATACCGCGTTTTCTGCCGGAGTGGCATTCAGCGATGCAGGCAAAGCGCGCGCAGGCATGGGTACGGACGCGGCGGACTACGATGGGTCGGGACGACAGAGTCTCGTCATTGGAAATTTCACGAACGAGAGTATGTCGCTTTACCACAACGATGGTTCCGGGCTATTTACCGATAGAGCGTCGGACGCCGGCATTACCGCGCCATCCGCGAAGTCACTGACGTTCAGCTCGTTCTTCTTTGACTACGATTTAGATGGCTGGCCAGACATCTTTGCCCTCAATGGCCATGTAGCTGACGATGTAAGCGTGACGCAGCCGTCGCTGCATTATGCCGAATCACCACTACTCTTTCGGAACAAAGGCAGAGGGAACTTTGAAGACGTTTCAGACAAGGTTGGGTCGGCTCTGCATCAGGCAATTGTAGGGCGTGGCGCAGCCTATCTCGATTTCGATAATGACGGAGATCTTGATCTGGTTCTTACAACGAGCAATGGTCCGGCGAAGCTTTTGCGCAATGATAATGGCAACGAAAACGACATGCTGCGAGTGAAGACCATTGGCACGCGGTCCAATCGAGATGGTATCGGCGCGAAGGTTACAGTCAAGACAAGCAAGGGAATGCGTCTCTTTGAAATGGTCAAGACCGGGTCCAGTTATCTTTCGCAGAGCGAGATGCCTTTGACCTTCGGTCTGGGAAAGCCAGTCGAAGGCAAGGTGGTGACTCTTGAGATCGTATGGCCGAGCGGGAAGAAAGAGTCGATTCCTAATATCAAGCCGAATCAGTCCATTACCTTAAAAGAGGGCAGCGGTGTTGTTTCCGCGAAGCCAATTCAATTTGCTAGCTCGCAGATAAAGACTACTTCGCAACCTTAGAAGGAGTTACTCGTAAAAGCCGCAGCTTTCCAACAGATGCGCGATCTCACTGTAGGTCGCATCTACTTTATGAGCAGACCTGATGAGATCGGCGGCATCGACAGGGTACCAGTTGCGCCGTTGTCGATTGCAAAGACCGGCGACGTCAATTGGTTCGATCGCGCATAAAATGTCTTCGATCAGCCGGGCTGATGCTTGATCGGTGGGGAGATGATGAGCGCGAGCGAGTAGTTTGTCGCATGCGGGACCGAAGATCGCATGGTCGTGAAGCAGGAAAGAAGGGGCCATGTGAGGCTTTTGCAACCTTCGTGCGGTCTCTGAAAAGCTCGCAGCGCCGAAGTAGAGCAGAGACAGTGCAGTAAAGACCGCAAAGTTTCCCATACTGGAGTACAGGGCGGAGAGCAGTCTTGAGGTTGCCAGTAACTCACTCCTCGTTTGTGTGGCATAGGTCGCTAAGCGGTCTTGAAACGATGGTTTGCTCCAATCGTTTGCGAGTATGTCGGCTATCCTGCTGATTCCCAGCAAGGTAAGTGGAAATCCGGTTGAAAGCAGAGGGTCGGCGAATCCCGCAGCCGATGGAAGCAGTGCCCACTTATCTCCGCATATTGCTCCGCTTAAAAAAGAGAGTTGCTTTACATGGGTGAAGGGCCGCTGTGCCTTTGCATTCTTAAACTGATCCCGCAATACGGGGATGGACTCGATCAGGTTCTTCCATGCGGTCTCTCCGTCGGCGAGGCGCAGCCGGGCAAAGGTTTCGTCCGTCGCCGCTACTCCCGCGCTGGTTGTGCCGTTGTTGAAGCGGAGAACCCATATCCAGCCGCCCTCGAAGACATGATGGACCGCCGCATCATCGACTGGATAGGGAGGCATCTCGGAGGCGTTCATCTCAGGGGCATCATCGAGTCGCTTTACATTTGAAAAATGGTTGAACAAGGCTTGCGTGGATGGATAGTTCGGTAAGGTATCTTCAGGAAGGTTCAAGGTGCGATGCAGAAAACCTCGCGGGCCAGTGGCATCCACTACAAATCTGGCTCGAATCGAAACCGCTAGACCATCTCGTGTCCCACCCAGAGTTACTTCATCCCCTTGATCGACAAAGCTGTCCAGTTTGATCTCATCGATGTACTCTACCCCCGCATCCCGCGCTTCGTGAACGAAAAACTCGTCGAAGTCCGAACGAAACCAATGGGTATCCGCAATTCGATCATGGGGACTGGCGGCTACAAGGAGCTGCCGCAAACGATCAGGATCGGGAGAGGGGGGGGCTCCGAGTTGATGATGATAGAAAGTGAAGCCTCGCTTCAAGCCGCAGGCAATGTTTGGATAGGTCTCCTGCCAACTGCCCCACTTGGATAACGGCCGAAGTCGCGGGAGGTCATAACGGCTTGCGAGGTCTTCAAGAAGCAGATTCGAGAGGGGAGTCGACGACTCACCGATGACCATACGGGGGTGCTTGTTTTTCTCTAACAGAACAACGGAATGGCCCAGACGCCGAGCGATCATGGCAATGAGGGAACCAGCAAAGCCCGATCCCACCACGGCAATATCATAGGTACGATTCAATGGACACCTTCGCAATGGATGCAGTCGACGGGATCGAGAACGTACTGGACTAGATTCATTTGATGAAGTCTCTCGATGCGTGGAATGTAGCATGGGCACAGTGGCGCGGCCATGCGCAGGTCCCAAAGATCGACGAAGACGCGGCCTCGATGGAGGCTGAGTCCATAGCTTAGAGCGGCTTCCACGATATCGAGACGCGGCGGCGAAAATTGGCCTAGTTGCGTCAGTGCTTCCATTGCTCCGTTGCCGCTTCGCGTTGGAATCAACGTCGCCGCTGTTGCTCCGCAATCAAATGCAAAGTCCAGGGAACGCTCCGCCCAGTGGAGTGCTTCGTGCGATTTCATGAATGGTGGCTGAACGAGGATAAATACTCTGAGAGCTATTTCGTTGGATCGCAGGTACTCGGCTGCCTCAGAGAATTGAATAAGAGTCATCCGCTTATTGAGCTTGTCCAGTACCTCCGGGTGGACAGTCTCAAGGCCCATGGCAACTTCCAATTGATTCGACAGCAGATCACGAAACTGGAGGCACCCCTGCTTGAGCAGCGACGGGTGACTTTCAACGATCGTTCTCTCAAAGGATTTCGTTCGGGCCGCAATTGCAGGATAGTCTTCTACAGGGATTGCACCGCGATCAAAGAAGCTGCCGCTGTTGTAGAGCTTGATTTGACGCGCCGGAGGCAGACGCTCCAGAGCATGGTCAATCTGCTGGGGAATGGCTCCTGCCGGGACCACTTCTGTCAGAGTATTGCGCCAGAGATCGCACATCGCGCAACGCCAGGGACACTCACGGTTGGTTAGAAATACCGTGGCCACCGGCACTACTTCATTTGTCGCGGAACACTCGTCCTCCACCAGGAATGCATAAGGGACACGAGGATCGAGAGTTGCGCGCGCTGGACGGCGCTCGATAATCCACCGGTCCCGCTCCGCGCCGTGGGTCGGATAGGGTGGCGTTAATCCAGCGGTCATAAGTAGATCGACAGGAACTGTTTTCTATATTCGGCTTCGCGGAAAGGGAGTCTCGCGCGCAAGACTTCTTCGGGCAGCGCGCCATGTTGAAATCGTCGCTTGGGGAAGGACGGCATCTGTAATCCCGTCAGCTTCGCCACTCCCCGGGATACGATCTCCCCTTTTAACTCATAGAGCTTTTCGACGTTATAGTCCGTCAATTTAATAAATGGGATTGCTTCGGCTACGGCGACCACATTGGGCCGGGTAAAAGGGCTGAAGCCGTCGAATCCATAATGATGAGCCGGTGCATAGGTACGAGTGTAAGAGCGGCTTAATCCGCCACTATAGGTCAGCGAATGCTTGATCTTCCCAACGCCCCAGCCCTCCTGATAGAGCATCTGATTATTGATGACGCTGCGAATAGTGAGCTCAGGGTTCTCTTCGATGGGATAGTCCTTCAGGTTTTCGTCGCCGCCATCGCCATCCAGCAGATATCGCCAGTCAGGATAGCATTGGCGAATGCCACGACATAATGCGAGAGACATGGTTGCTGATTCGATGTCGAGCGGCTTGTAGTCTTCGACGATACGGATTGTCTCTTGTGCGTCGAGCGTGGAAGCTTCTACTTCGATGGGTTCGAGAAAGAGACCGAGCCCCAGCGTATCGAGAAACGACCGTGCCTGTTGCACGTCGGGGCCATCGCCGAGGTCCAGAACAAATGCCTTCAGGCGGCCCAGATTCATGCCCTTCTTTTTCATCACATGGTACGTCGTGACAAAGACGCTGCCGCTATCGACGCCGCCCGAAAAGCAAACGCCGATGGGTTCTTCCTCTGGAACGCGGTCAAGCCATTGCGAGACCTCTTCCGCCAGGGCGGAAATGTACCTTTCGCCAATCTGGTCGAGATCGGGCGGCAGGGTTCCGAGTTCAGGAGCGAAGAAGCGCGTATAGACGGGGTCAGGATCGGGGCAGCCTACAAGTTGAATTTCGACGACATAATGCGCGGGCACCATCCTTGTATAGCTGGGATGAAATTGACCGTGGAGTCCTTCGCTTTTAAGCCAGTCGTAAATCGCATCGATACGCGAGGCGACGATCAACACAGGCCCTTCCTGCCGTTTGGCGAGGAAATATCGCATCGGACGGTCGAGCGAGCGCGCCATTTTGACGGTCTTTCCCGCCCGCGCCAATAGAGTAAAAGACCCGGAGACTTCACGCATCGCATCCGCCGGAGCTTCGAGCAGTAAGCGTCTCGCTTCCTCCGTCGTGAGGTTGTAGATCCGGTTGGCTTCGGGCTCCGTCAGATCGACGACTCTTTCAATATATTGATGCACTGGCATTCCTCGGTTGGCGTTCTTACGACACCAGTTTACGCTCTCCGTGCTATCCCGCGACAGGGCTGCGAGAAGGCCTTGAGGTGCGTGAAGCTGAGTTCCCTTGGGGGCACAATTTATATATCAGCAGGACCCCGGTGTTCTACAATGTGCGGTGACCATGTTAGTAAAACTTATTCCCTCCCGCCGCAGATGGATGCGTGTTGCTTTTGAACGTAGGTATTTAGCCAGTCTTCTTTTGCTGGTCTTGTGCGGCCCTGCGTGGCAGGGTGGATGGGCTGCGGAACAACCGTCCGGTTTCGTCGCGTCGGCCCGTCTTAACAACGTGGGTGTCGCCCTGATGGGCCAGCAGTTTACTGAAAAGGCGTTGCAAAAGTTTGACGACGCGCATAAAGCCGATCCTTCCTCGGCAATTCCTATGCTCAATCAAGGCATAGCGCTGCTCTACCTGCGGAAGCTGCCCGAAGCAGAGACTATATTGAAGCAGGCAGCAACGACCGATCCTAAAAATGTGCGGATCTGGTACTGCCTTGGACTGACCCATCTGGCGGAGAGTAAGTCCGATCTCGCAGTAGGGGATTTCAAGCAGGCGATAAAACTCAATCCGGCAAACGCAGATAGCTTCTACTACCTGGGGTCGCTTTACCGCAGCTTGAAAGAGTACGACCAGTCGATTGTGGAATTTCAAGAGGCCCTGCGCTTGAATCCGTTACATGCTTCGGCACAGTTTGGCTTGGCCAGCGCGCTGCAACGATCGGGTAAGGCGGCGGAAGCGCGTGAACATTTGAAGCGGTTTCAGGTGATTACGCAGACCAAGGTTGGCACGCCTCTCGCGGTGACCTATTCCGAACAGGGTGAGTATGCCACGGTGCAGAACATGCGCGTGACGGTACAGCCTGTCGGTGCGATGATTCCCGTGAGCTTTGTCGCGGCAGCAGGGGCGAGCAAGGCATCGTCCGCGTCCGCTGTAGGGAATCAGGCAGGAGGTGGCGTCTGTATTCTCGATGTCGAGGGAACGGGACAGAAAGATATTGTTGCCATGGGTGACGGCGACTCCGCCATTCGCGTTTATAAAAGTCTCCAGAATGGAGCGCTGGAAGAGATTCCATCGCAGCAGACTGGACTGGTTGCCAGTGGCCATGGAATTGGTTGCGCGGTCGGTGATTATGACAGCGATGGCCATCCCGACCTGGCGGTTGCCCTGAGTGATCGAGTCATTCTTTTTCATAACCTGGGACATGGGAAGTTTGCGGATACGACGAAGACGGTTGGGATTCAGCAGTTGAACCATCCTGCAGGCCTGACGTTTGTCGATTTCGACCATGATGGCGACCTCGATCTCTTTGTCACCGGCTCGGCTCTAAGTTCTGGTGGTGAACCGAGCGTTCTATGGCGCAACAATGGGAATTCCACTTTTACCGAATGGACGAAGCCAACGGGACTCGCCGGAACGGGAAGTACGACTGGCGTCACCATCTCCGATCTGAATAACGACCGCGCCATCGATCTGATCGTGACAGGCGACAGCAGTTCCCCAACGATCTACGAGAATAGACGCGAAGGAGCTTTCAAGACAGTCTCTCTGTATACGGATGCAAAGCTCTCGCCTACGCGTGGCGTTCTTGTCTTCGATTTCAACAAAGATGGATGGATGGATGTTGCTGTCACCCATGCCGGCGCTCCGGGTATCAGCCTCTGGCGCAACGTCGAGGGCAAGAGCTTTGAGCGGGTGTCGCTGCCGCTCTCGGGAGCCAAAGGAGCGTGGGGCCTTACAGCGATCGACATCGATAACGATGGCTGGATTGATCTCGCGGCAATCGTAGAGACTGCCAATGGCCCGGAGTTACATGTCTGGCGCAATCGCGGTGCGCAAGGCTTTGAAGATGTAAGTCATGCGGTCGGCGCGGATAAGCTCAAGCTGCATAATCCTCGTTCTGTCATTGCTGCGGATATGGATGGCGATGGCGCTGCGGACTTGCTTGTGACCGAGCTCAACGCGCCGCCGATTGTGCTGCATAATGTAGGCGGCAATCGCAATCATTCACTGCGTCTCACGCTTGCCGGCCTTGCCGATAACAAGACGGCCATTGGGACAAAGGTCGAGGTCTTTTCCAACGGGAGTTCGCAAAAATTTGAGGTTGCCGGTGGCTCCGGATATCTGAGTCAGGGTTCGACGGAGATACTTGCCGGGCTTGGTCAGGCCGACCGCGCCGATGTTGTCCGCATGTTGTGGCCTACCGGCGTTCCTCAGGATGAACTGGATGTTGCGACGGGCAAGCCAGTGACTTTGACCGAACTGGACCGTCGTGGAAGCTCGTGCCCTGTGCTGTTTGCGTGGGACGGAAGCAAATACCAGTTCGTCTCCGACGTCATCGGTGCGGGAGTGATTGGTCATTGGGTATCTCCGGTTGCGACTAACCAGGCCGATGCGGATGAATGGATCAAGGTGGACGGCTCACAGCTTAAGGCGCGTGATGGCCTCTTCAGCCTGCGCTTTGGCGAGCCCATGGAAGAGATTAACTTTGTTGATCAACTGCGGCTTGTCGCGATCGATCATCCGGAAGGGACCGAGGTCTATCCTGATGAGCGTTTCCTGAACGAACGTCCCTTTGCCTCGGGTTCAACGGTTGTCGCATCTCCGGCGACCCGCTTGCCTGTCGGAGCGTGGGACGAGCAAGGGCACGATGTTCTCCCGCTGCTTGCCGACCGCGACCATCAATTTGTCCGCAACTTTACCAATCTCAGCTACGCGGGCTATGCGAATATGCATACGCTCACTCTCGATCTCGGTAGCTGGCAGCGGCAGAATCCTCTCCGTCTCTTCATGAACGGATACATCGAATACTTCAGTGCCAGTTCGATGTATGCAGCGTGGCAGGCTGGGTTGAAGCCTGTTTCGCCGTATGTCGAAGCCCAGATGCCGGATGGAACCTGGAAGCGGATTATCGATGACATGGGCTTTCCGGCGGGGCTTCCGCGAACGATCGTCGTCGATCTTACGGGGAAACTTCCGGCTGGCGCGTGCCGCATTCGCATTACCACCAATTTGCAGATCTATTGGGACCAGGTGCTGGTCGATAACGGCGCGGACGACTCGAAGACCGTGAGACAGGTTGAGCTGCCGTTGGCGACGGCACACCTTGCCTTCCGCGGATATCCGCAGCAGATCGAGGGCGCGACTCCAGGCGACCTGACTTATCGCTATGACCGCATCAGCGCGACCGGGCCTTTCCAGTGGCAGCGTGGAAGCTATACGAAGTATGGCAGCGTTACTCCGCTGTTGCATCAGGTCGATAACAAGTACGTCATCTTCGGCAGCGGGGAAGAGATCGATGCGGAGTTCAGTGCGGCTTCGCTGAAGCCATTGCCGCCGCACTGGAAGCGCGACTATTTCTTCTACGCAAACGGCTTCGTCAAGGACATGGATTTTTATGAGGCGCTGCCCTTTACCGTGGCGCAGATGCCCTTCCATCAGATGACCGCTTATCCGTATCCGGCGACGGAGCACTATCCGGAGAATTCGAGCACGCTGAAGTACCGGCTGGACTGGAACGATCGCTTTGAATCGGGCAAACGGACGCAATTATATCAGTTCAACTATGTGCCCATGGCTTCACAACCAATCACCGCCCAGCCCTGAGGACGATCTCTCAGGTATTCTGACTTTTCAAGTGCATAGAAGGAGCACGGCATCGCTATGGCGAAATTGACGATTGTTTTCGGTATTCTGCTTATCATCCTTGGCGTCTTCGGTTACGTTTATACCGGCAGCGCGCATCCGACGGCGCTGATTCCTGCCGGCGCAGGCATTCTTTTTATCATCTT
>Ga0068855_100004828_pt1 | contig 16459 bp, 12 predicted proteins | sample KBSCornC52_FD_66592 | JGI IMG/M metagenome (GOLD analysis project Ga0068855, IMG submission 66592) | Corn rhizosphere microbial communities from Kellogg Biological Station, Michigan, USA - KBS Corn C5-2 | ecosystem: Host-associated > Plants > Roots > Rhizosphere > Soil ...
GTACGCACACCTGCTTCCGTCCGTACGGGCTCAGTGAGGGGGCCCGACGGAGAGCGTTCTGATCGATCGGCTCTGGCAATCGGCGAAAATGAGTACACCCTGACACCTGGCTTGGTTGACACATCAGAGCGCCGCACTCCATTCGAAGGCGCACCTGTCGGTCGTTGCTGAGATCCTGCTCTCGATCTTGACGCTCAACGAGCGGCGAGTGCGGACGGTTCCGCTGCTGTCAGCAATTGTCGACTGTCACAGCATGCATACAACACCGATCGACGTGGTTCACAGCGTGTCGCGTGCAGTCGACAAACAAATAAGGAGCGGAACTTTCCTAAGCTGCGCGGGTTACGCACACATCTCCCGATGTGAGATCCCATTAATGCGTGATGTAGCAGCCGCCGAGCAGCGCGTGGCACGGATCAGGCCGGACATCGCACTAACGTCACGAGATGCTGCGGGCGACGTACACCACACGCGCATGAACGAAACGGCCACTCTGAGTCCGCTGGTGAAGATCGGTACAGCGGAACCGCCGTTGATCGTACTGTTACGCGAGACGCTCAACCCCGCTATCGTCGTGGGCACGTTCGTAGTCTGTGTTTGGATGTATGGGCAGCGTTGGAGCGCCGAATACATGACGGCTGCCGCGCTCGCCGTTGCGCTCTCTGGTTCCCTCTTGCCCAAGCCGACGTTCGGTGAGCTCGACATTCGGGCACGCTTTTCACAGCTAGCACGGCAACTGTGTATGCAGTGGATGTGGACAGCCGCCGGCTTGTTGCTCGTGGCGTTGCTAACACGCACGACTTGGATTTTTTCTCAGAAAGCATTTATCACCTGGTTCGTCGCCACGCCGTTTACGTTGACGTTCGGCAACTTCTTGGCCCGCCAGGGCGTGATGCGATTCATGTCGCGCAAATTACTTGCGCGCACCCACGTAGTGATCGGGGCCAACTCCGTCGGCTTCGAAATCGCAAGGCGATTGCGCGCCAACACGCACCTCGGACGGTTCGTCGGCTTCTTCGATGATCGTGATGCATTGCGCTTGCCCGGTTTGGGTGAGAATCCGCTCATCGGCAAATTAGAGGACGTGGTCGAGTATGTCCGTACCAACCGCATCAGCGTGACGCACGTGGCGTTGCCTGTGATGTCCTCGCCTCGCATGCAAAGAGTTTTGAACGAACTCTGCGATACCACGACTTCCGTTTATTTCATTCCTGACATCATGAGCTGCGATGTGCTTCAAGGCCGCATGATGGAAATGGGCGGCTTTCCCGTGGTGGCGTTGCGCGAATCGCCCTTCTGCGGCACGGATGGGCTCACGAAACGCGCCAGCGATTTTGTCCTGGCGAGTCTAATTTTTGTCTTCGCGCTGCCCGTGATGATAGCGATCGCTTTGTTTATTCGCTTCACCTCTCCGGGGCCGGTGCTCTTCAAGCAGCGTCGGTACGGATTGGATGGCGAGGAGATCACCATCTACAAGTTTCGCACCATGACCGTGGCCGAAGATGGAGCCGACTTGGTGCAAGCACGGCGTAACGATCCGCGCGTCACCGGCATCGGCCGGCTGTTGCGCAGGATGTCTCTCGATGAATTGCCGCAGCTTTTCAACGTTCTGAACGGCTCCATGAGTTTGGTGGGGCCGCGCCCTCATGCCATCGCGCACAATGAAAAATACCGCGCAGAAATTCCAGGCTACATGATGCGCCACAAGGTCCGTCCCGGCATGACGGGCTGGGCGCAAGTCAACGGATTGCGCGGCGAGACAGATACGCTGGACAAAATGCGCGAACGCATCCGCTTCGATCTCGAGTACCTGCGCAATTGGTCTCTGTGGCTCGATATAACCATTCTGTTCAGGACGGCGATACGCGTGTGGAAGGACCGCAACGCTTACTGACCGCGCGCCGCGCATTTCTCCTCAGTGTTCGATCAACTTGAAGACCCAGCGCTGCGCGCTCGATACGCTGATCGTGTGCAGGAACTTTCCTACATTGAAATCGGTTTACTTCCGTGACGCACGCACAGGGTTCGCTGCATGAAGAGTAGAGCAAACAGGAGCGAATCTGCTCCGAGTGCCGCAGGCAGCGGAAACGCATCGGCAGCGGTGCTGGTGAATTCAGCATGGATGGAGGCGTTGTTCGGGCGAATTGCGTTCGCATTCTCGAGGACGTTCGTGGTGAACGACGCACGTCTGCATTGGATGCGGGGTGACAAGCTCGTACTCGCCGCCATCATTGTAATGGGTGCGATCGTGCGGCTGTGGGGATTGGGTGCTGTAGGCTTGCATGGCGAGGATGAGCACACGACCACGCTCGCAGCGATGCATATCTTCGTGGACGGTACGCCGCGCTTCCCGAGCGGAATGTTTTATTCGCGAGCCATTGCACAGTCCTATCTCATCGCGGCATCCGTATTCACCTTCGGCGAGTCCGAGTGGGCGATCAGATTGCCATCGGCACTGTGCGGCGTGTTGCTGATTGCGCTTGCTTATTGTGTCGGCCGCAGATTCTTGCAGCCGGTATGGAATTTGACATTCGTTGCGACCGTCGCACTCTCGCCGGAGCTCATCCTCGTTTCGCAGAACGCACGCATGTACGTGTTTTTCATCGCCGTAATGGCGGGTTACATGGCGTTGATCTTCCGCTGGGAAAGGACCTGGCGCTTACGCGATCTCTGTTGGGTCGTACTAACGATGATCATCGCCCTGCAATTCCAGATACTCGCAGTCTTCGGCATCCTGCTCTTGTTCTTCCCGCCATTGGTGCATGGCGACGTACGCCGGTTGCGACAAGCGATCGCCGCTGCAGTCGTATGTGCGTTGGCGTATTTCGTCATCGATCGTTGGAACGGCAGCTTCTACTTCGAGCGCGCAGAAGAATTCGGCCGAAAGGCGACACAGGGTCCAAACATAGTGCTGTCGTTCACGCAGATGTCAACGACCATCCTGTTCGCAATGAGCGTAGCCGCTATTTTCGTAAGTTGGTGGGGCGGAAAGGGTGGCAGAACGGCAATCACACGTGGGGCAGTGTCTGTTCTATTTCTCATCGCGCTCGGCGCGCAGCTGACATTCAACTATCACATCGCAGCCCTTGCGTATCTAGGCGCATTTGTCATCGCAAAACGCGATGGCCAAACGCTGTCGAGATTCTCGCTGCCGTTAATCATGAGCGGGGCTGTAGTCGTTTATCACTGGTTCTTCCTGCGGCATGTAGGCGTGCAGGATGTGCGCCTCATGGTCGGAGCCGTATTAGGAAAGCCCAGCGTATGGGCATATTTCAACTTCGCCAAACTGTCCTATGTGGCCGCGGCAATTGCTGCTGTCGGTGCTGCTTACGCGCTCGTTGAAATAGCGAGGAACCGACGTGTTGCAGACTACTGGTGGCTGTTCTTTCTGGGTGTGTGGATACCATTGCTCGTCATCGGCGTCTTTCAATGGTATCCGGCTCCTCGTTACACGATAGGTTGCTTCGTGCCGCTGCTCGTGTGCGCGTTTGCCACGACACAGGACGCAATGGGAGCACTGACGCGTGAAAAGACGCAGAGTGCTCGTTTACTTCAGAGCGCCGTGGCACTCGTTGCTGTTGCGCTGGCTATCAATCCTATTGCCTTTGGCAAGGCCATCGATCCTGGGTACGACACCCACCCCGACCACAAAGGCGCGGCCGAGTTCATCAAGTCGCGCCTGTTGCGTCCCGGCGATCGCGTCTTGGCCGAAGACGTATTGATGCAGACGTATTATCTGAAACACGTGGACTATTGGTTGGTCGCCCGGCCAGTGGCCGCGCCGTTCGTCGAAAAGCTCGACGATAAATATGTCGACGGCTACACCCATACGCCGGTCATCGCTTCGGGTGCAGAGCTGCAAACCCTGGTCGATCGTCCTAATCGAGGCGCGTTGTATGTAATCACGAGCGCCGAAGAGGGCGGTGGCGCGGAACGCTATATGGAAGGCGATAGGATCTACGAAACATTGCGCAACGGATCTTTCCAGAAGGTTTTCGTCGGACGCGACGGTCGCACGTTCGTATGGATGAGTCCGCCGCGAGCGTCTGCGGAGGGAGTAGGTTCGAAATGAACCTCATCGCGCGCCGTGCCGCTGTCATTTCCCTGTCGCGAATTGCGAATCAGGGATTGATGCTCCTCAGCCCCATCATTTTGGCGCGCCTGTTACCGCTCGAGGAATTCGGCCGCTATCGCGAATTTCTGTTGCATACCACCGTATTGATTGCGTGCGCCGGTTTTTACATCAACAGCAGTCTTCTGGTGTTCGTCCCGAGTCGCCCCTCTCACGCTTGGCACCTCGTGCGCCAGTGCGTGCTCATGGTTGCAATGGTCACAGCGATCACACTAGGCGGCGTTTTACTTGCGAATTGGCTTTGGCATGGCTCGTTGCTGGGCGATTTTGCAGTCATGAGCATGGTCTATGTCGTGTGTTACGCCAATCTCGACTTCTGGGAATATTTGTGGCTCGCGCAGAAAAGATCGATCGCAGTCCTTGCGTATTCGAGCGGTCGTTTGGTCCTGCGCATGGCAGTGGTCATCGGCGTCGCGGCTCTGACGAAGAACGTACAGCAAATCATCGTCGCATTGTTGTGTCTCGAAGCAGTTCGCATGCTCGTGTCGTGGGTCGTATGGCGTCGGCAAGAGCGGGTGAATGCCGAACCCCCGGCTGCAAATCTTTGGCAAGAGCATTGGCGCTATTGCCTACCGATAGGAATTGCCACTGTGCTGACCATGCTGGCGAGCAACATCACGGGACTCTTGGTAGATCACACGTTGGGCCACGTCGCTCTCGCGTACTTTGCCGTTGCCGCATATTCGCTAGTGATTATGGAAGCGGTCCGAAATTCGTTGTCGGATATTTTGTTGCCCGAGCTGAGCCAGATCGGCAGCACGCCGCGTCGCAGACTCGAGCTTTGGCAACGCTCCGTCGTGACTTACGCCATTCTGCTATTGCCGATGGGCGTGCTGCTATTGCGGTACGCAGCGGAACTGCTCGGCATCGTGTTCAAACCTGAATTTGCAACGGCTGCGCCCTTGCTGCAGGTCTACGCGTTGATGTTCCTGCGCGAGTGTTTCGATTTCGATCTTGCATTGCGCGCCCTGAATCGCACGCGAGCCTTGCTCGTTGGGCATCTCTTTTCCTTGGCTGTGAGCATCATGCTCTTTATCATTTTGGTGCCGAAAATAGGTCTTGTAGGAGCCGGAGCCGCGCTACTGGTCGCACGTCTCGTCAATGCAGGATTTCTTTACGTGCAACTTGCGCGTTCACTGCAACTGCCGATGAGTCAACTTGCACCGTGGCATCGCTACGGAAAAGTAGTGCTCGCAGTAGCCGGCGCCGCATTGGTCCTGGTGAGCGATAGTTGGGTCGATCACTTCGGCATGGCACCCGGCATCGTCATCTCGTCCCTGGTCTTCATGCTTTGCTTCTTCGCATTGCTGCGGATTCTGAAAGTGCCCGAGGCTGACTATTTCCTGCAGTTCGCTTCGCGCAAGGTGGTGCCTCGTGCAAGCTGATACGCAAGCCACGAAAGCTCAGTACGCAACGAGTCGCGGAGGGCGTGAATGACCCGTCTGCTTCTCATCCTATTTCTGTTAGTACAGTTCGTCTGCGACGCGGCCGGTATCAAATTGAGCGCCGCCCCCGGATTGAGTGTCAGCAACGGCATCGTCTATTTGGCGGGGCTCACTCTGATGTTGCGATTCGCGGTGCAAAGAGACTTCAAACTGCAGGCGAGCAGCATGCTCGTCAGTTTCGGTGTACTGATTCTCTACGCCATCGTTTCTTTGATCGTGACTGCGAGTCTGATCGAATACAACGGCTACAAAGTACTCACGGCGGTATACGTGTTGAAAGGCCGTTTGCTCGACTTTGCCGTGTACTTCGCGATCTTCTTCTGGGGCGTGAATTCCAAGGAAGAAGCGCTCGGCGTGCTCAAAGTGTTGCTGCTCATCGTCGGCGTGGCGAATCTGGCCACCTGCCTGAACGCGTTCGGCGTCATCCACGTCGCGGCCATGGACGATCCGCACGATATGGGACGCACGGGTGGGCTCATGGGCGAGCCCAATCAGCAAGGCGCGTTCGCTGTGACTTTCCTGCCGGCGTTGGTTGTCATCGCCAAGTCCACGCGTGGGCTACAACATTTGTTTTGGGTCGGCGTGGCCCTCATGTCATCGGCCGGGTTGCTCGTCACCGGTTCGCGAGGTGCGCTGGTCGGCATCGTGTTCTCCGGCCTGATCGCTGCATATCTGTATCGAGATCGTCTCTCGCTGACCCGCATTGCGGGTTGGATACTTGCAACAGTAGCTGTGTTGACCGTGAGTCTTGCGCTGGTCAGCGTGAAGTACGGCGACATGTTGTACGAGCGATTGGTCGAACAATCGACGCTCAGCAATGGCAGTGAATTGTCGTCCGGCCGCACCGATTTGTGGGCCTCGATTCTGACGCCCATGTTCAATCATCCGCTCGGGATGATCACCGGCTTTGGATGGAATTCGATGCCGCTCTTCGGCATCGAGGCGGTGAGCCACAACGAATATCTCGATGTGTGGTTCAATCTCGGCTTCGTGGGGCTGGTGTGCTATTGCTTGTTATTCTTCATTCCGATCCGGCAAGCGTGGCAGACGAGTCATTACGCGCCGTATCCCATCAATCGTTATCTAGTGGCGTTTGCCGTCGGCTTTACCGCACTTACCGTGGCAATCTTTTTCGTGAACTTGTACGCGCCTTGGGCGTATCTCTGGCCTTATGCGGGTCTGGTGATGCGCTTGGTTGCCGATGTCGAATCTCATCGAGAGACACCACAGACCGAGCCGGTGGTACGCAAGCACGCACTTAGAGAAACGTCTTTCGGTTGGAAGGCCGGCGACAAGCCGGTGCGAACTTAGCGGCGATCGAGACGAGCATGGTGAGCGGGGCGCTGACACAGAAATTCATAAAGTTCTCAGCCGTGGGAGCGGTGTGCACGCTGCTGCAGTATGTCTTTTTGATCGTCGGTGTCGAGGTGTTCTCGGCAAGTGTTCCGGTGAGCTCGACGGTGGGATTCATCGTGAGCGCGGCACTGAACTACCTGCTCAATTATCACTTCACTTTCCACAGCAATCGTTCGCATCTGCTCGCTGCAAGTAAATTCATAGTCGTCGCAGCCGTGGGTGTCGCACTGAACTATGTCTTCATCACCTTGCTCGCGACCCACCTCCACGTGCCGTACATTGCTGCACAGGTCGCCACGACTGCGGCCGTACTCGTTTGGACATTTCTTGCCAATGCTCATTGGTCGTTCGATTCCCGTGTAGTCCGGGAGGAGCGGCAGCCATGAAGCTCAGTGTGGTGATTCCCTGCTACAACGAAGAGGCAGTGCTACCGGAAACGGCGCGTAGGCTGCGCGAGATTTTGGAGCGTCTCTTGCGCGATGGAAAAATCGCAGAAGGCAGCGCCGTGTGGTTGGTCGACGACGGCAGTTCGGATCGGACATGGCAGCTCATCGACGAGCTTGGGCGCGCATCGCCGTTGTTCATCGGCGTGAAATTGTCACGCAATCGAGGTCACCAAAACGCGTTGCTGGCGGGACTGCATTGCGCGGATGGCGACGCCATTATTTCTCTCGACGCCGATCTACAAGACGACGTGGGAGTGATCGAAAAGATGGTCGATGCCTATGGACAGGGCTATCACATCGTTTACGGCGTCCGTAACAACAGGCAGCTCGATTCCTGGTTCAAACGCTGGAGTGCCGAACGCTACTATGCGCTGCTCAGGTTCCTGGGCGTCGACGTGATTCCCAATCATGCGGACTACAGGCTGATGAGCCGTGTCGTCGTTGCAGCGCTCAAGGAATACGGCGAAGTCAATTTGTTCTTGCGCGGCATCATTCCGCAGCTGGGATTTCCGTCCACGCGCATTTACTACGAGCGCGGCGAGCGTGCGGCGGGGGAATCCAAGTATCCATTGCGCAAGATGGTAGCGTTTGCGATCGACGGCATCACGTCGTTCAGTCCGGTGCCGCTCAGACTCATCGCCGCGTTGGGTGCAATCGTATTCGTGCTGAGCGGCTGCACCTCTGTGTGGGTGCTTGCCATTAAACTATTCACCGATCGCGCCATTCCCGGTTGGGCATCCACGACATTGCCCATCTACGCATTGGGCGGCATTCAGTTGCTCAGTCTCGGTGTCGCCGGCGAATACATCGCGAAGACCTACATGGAATCGAAACGCCGGCCGCGGTTCTTCATCGAACGCACGACGCAAGTTCCCAGGAGTCCGTGATGTCGTCGACATTCGAACACGTGCCGCTCACCGTTTCGTCGCAAGGGCGACCGAGGGACCTCACGCTCTACTTCTCTGCAATCATTGCCGTAGTCGTGCAGTCAGCAGTGCTCTTTTGGGTGATCGTTCCATATCTCGAGCACGCTGGCCACGGATTGTATTCCTTCGGCTTCGTGGACGATTACGACAAGCTAGGCTTCAACATCGCCTACGGAAACGGCTACCGTTTCTTCACGGACGCCGGACTCACTCTGATGCGCGAGCCGGGGTATCCGCTTTTCCTCGCGGCTGCATTCAAGCTCTTTGGATACGGCTTGCAAGCGGCGAGGATCGCGAATGTCGGCTTGTTGGTAGTGGCGAGCTGCGCACTGATCGCATTGGCACAGCGCGTGTCCACAAAACGCTGGGTGCCTTTGGTTGCGGTGGCATTGTTTCTATTGCATCCGGGCGTGATCGTCGCGGAAATGCGCGGTGGCGTGGAAATCATTTTCATCGCCTTCCTGCTGCTGTTTGTGCTCGCCATGTATCGTGCCATCGATTCCGGCAAGGTACGCGCTTATCTCATCGCCGGTGCGGTATTGGGGTTGACGACAAGCGTTCGCAGCACGGCGCTGTTATATCCGTTGATGTTGCCTTTTCTGTTGTTCTTCATGAACAAGCAGTCACTTTCAGTCCGCTATATCGTGCCGCGTCTTGCGCTGTTGTATTTGGCTGTGGCTGTGGTACTCGCCCCTTGGACAATCCGTAACTACCGCCTCGTCGGTGCGATCATTCCGACTGCAAGCGTGCAGGGTGTCGCGGCGCACGCAGGCCAATACATTTGCGAGCACATGGATGCGCAGCATGGCTTTCTCGAACTCGACCTCCAATCGGCGTGGGTGCGCCGGTATATGGCCCAGGATCTCGGGTATCGCTTCCATTGGGGCTATTACTTGTACTTCCTCGATCCTCGCGATGAAGTTTCCTTCAATAAAGTGCTGATGAATTCCGTAGTGTCCAAGTACAAGGCGAATCCCGCACTGTTTGCTCGGTGTGCCGCGGAGAACGTGTTCAACTTTTGGTTTGCGGGGAAGACGTGGCGTTCCACTTGGCTCAACATCGCGGTGCAAACGCCGTATCTGCTACTCGCAGCGTTGGGTATTTGGGGCTCGATCAAGCAACGTCGTTTCAATCACATTGCGATCTTGGTCGGTTTAGTCGCGTATCTGTTCTGTCTACACGTTCCGATTCACTCGCAAGCGCGCTACAGCGTGCCGCTCGTGCCGTTCCTAGCCGTTCTGGCTGCGATGTTCTTGGCGCGAATCGAGTGGTGGAAATTACTACGGGGTAAACGCCCCGAAAAAATTGCACACGGATCATCCGCGGCGTTGCATTGCGTGCGCGAAGCGAGATTCAGCAAAACGCCTAAGGTGCACGGCGAGATCACCCTGGCGAATCTGCTGGTATCTCCGATTGCGAAGCAGTGAGAAATGAATAGGCTGTCTCTCGTGGTGCGCGACTTTGGTTGCGTAGCCTTCGTGCGTGGTTCGCGACTCGCGATACGAATGCGAGCGAATGTTGGCAATGTGCAGCAGCGTGCATCGTCTGTTGTATCAGGAGACCGACGGTTGCGCGGACACGCGAATGTGTTTAGTTTTCGTCACGTCTATCAAGACGTCCATGCAAGGGCAAACTCGCCGAAAGGCGGGGACGCAAAGCCTCCGGTCTACCGGCTCGATGAGCCCAGGACAGCGGGGTTGCTGGCAGAGTCACTCGCGATATGCGGATCTCCGTCATGACCTCGTCGATAATTTCCGGACGGCGCGTCAGAAACGTCGTACAGCACTGGGTAGGGCAGAGTCTCTCTGCAGTGCGTGCGTCGGCCTGTTGTTTAGAACCGCCGGAGGAAATTACGAGATGAAACGCCGACTCATGACGGCTGTCGCATGCGCCGGGTTGTTGTCCTCAGCAGCAACTCTTGCCGACTCAACCACGCCTTTTCCGCGCTTGGCGGCGAATTGGCTTAGCAACCAGAATTACCAAGATCCCAACATCCAGAAACAACTCGCGCGCGGCAACATCGCCCTCATCAATGTATGGCCGGGTTGGGATGCGGGCCGCGGCACGACCGTGGATCAGGTCGTCAAGAACATCAAAGCCATCAATCCGAACACCAAAGTGTTCCTGTACATATTGAACGAGGCGGTGTCGAAAACGTTGTCGCAAGCGACGGATCCGGCATGGCTCGAGTTGAACAGCAAAGTCAACTCGATGAAGTGGTTTCTCTACGCCTCCGGCGGTTGCTGCTCCATCGTGGATTCGTTTTGGTCCGGCAACGTGACCGTGAACAACACCCTCTACGCGCCGACGGATTCGAACGGCGATCGTTGGGTGGACTGGTATGCAAAATGGGCCGTGCGCAACTACGCGACGCCCAATCCGTCGGTAGACGGTTTCATGACCGACAATTTCTTCGTCAAGCCGCGCGTGGACGGCGATTGGAATCGCGACGGTAAGGTCGACAGCAAGAGCGATCCTACCGTGGCCACGTGGCAGCGGCAGGGCTTGCGCCGGCACGTGGATGACTTGCACAAACTTATGCCCGGCAAGATGCAGATGGGCAATATCTCCGACTGGGGCGACCCTGATGCAGTGCTGACGGAATATCAGGGCCAATTGAACGGCGGCTTGATCGAAGGCGCGCTCGGCAACTCCTGGTCCATCGAGTCGTGGAATTCTTGGAGCGCCATGATGACGGCCTATCGCAAGATCATGGCCGCACTCGCCGAGCCGCGACTTGCCGTGTTCCAGCAGACGGGCAGTGCAACCGATTACCAAGGCATGCGGTACGGACTCGGCTCGACGCTGCTCGATAACGGTTACTACGCTTACAACACTTCGACCTCGTATGGCGATGCGCCTTTCTTCGACGAATACAACGTCAAACTGGGCCTTGCCGTCACCGGTCCTCAAACCCAAGCGTGGCAGAGCGGCGTCTATCGACGTGATTTCGAAAACGGCATCGTGCTGGTCAATCCCAAGGGGAACGGCCAGAAGACGATCACGTTAGAAACCGACTACAAGCGCATTTCCGGCAGTCAGGCGCCGAGCGTGAACAACGGTCAGACGGTGCGGTCGGTCACTTTGCAGGATCGCGATGGCTTGATCTTGCTGCGGCTCACGCCCAAGTCGAAGCCCAAAGCACCGGTGCTGGCGGCGCAATAGCGCCGCCGATCGCAACAAGTCTTAGGATAAGAATGAGGAAGGGACAGGTACCGAAAATCGCGATTTGCCATCCCATCGATCCCGCCGGCCACGTGCCGAGCGGGATCGATACTTTCATCCGCGGCCTATTGAAGTGGGCGCCGGACGATCTCGACTACACATTGTTCGGCGCTTCGAGCGACATCGAAGCACGGCCGCTCGGCCGAATGACAGACGTTACGCTGGGCGGTCGTGTCGTCCAGTATTGGCCGCTCGTATGGATGAACCCGACGGCCGCTCGCGGTCGCATTCCGCTCTCGGTTCGTTATATGTGGGCCTTCGCCCGCCTATTGAGAGTCGGCACGCTGAAGCGCTTCGACGTCTTCGATTTCCATCGCATCGAACCGACCGGATTAATGTTGTCCGATCCACGCCCGAAGAACGTGGTGCTGCATCAAGACATGTCGGTCATCCGCGATAAGGACTCCGACATCCTGTGGCGGCATTGGCCGCAGCTCTACGAAAGCATCGAGCGGCGTCTATTCGATCGCGTCGATAAAATTTACGCGGTGCGACAAAGCGCCGTCGCACGCTATCTCAATCTCTATCCGCATTTTGCCGACAAGTTTGCGTTCATGCCGACGTGGGTGGATACCACGATGTTCAGCCCATTCCCCGACGCAACGCGATTGCCCGCAGCACGACGTGCGCTTCGCAAAACGCTCGGGACTCGCGAAGACGCGCTCATCTGCGTCACCGTTGGGCGATTGGATCAGCAGAAGGACCCTGTGCGGTTGATCGAAACGTTCAGCCGGGTGGCGAGCGAGCGGGCGGATGTGCACCTCGTAATCGTGGGAGACGGTGAGCTGCGCGACAAAGTGAAAACGAGTATTGCCGAGCAAAACTTGCAGGAGCGCGTGAGCCTGCTCGGCGTGCAGCCGCCAGTGCAAATCGCACAGCTGTTGCAGCTCAGCGATGTGTTCATGATGACGTCCGCTTACGAAGGGATGCCCATCGCATTGCTCGAGGCGTTGGCCACGGGTTTGCCTGCTGTGACGACAGACGTCGGCGAAGTGCGTCTAGTGGTGCACGACCGTCTGAACGGCCGTATCTGCTCCGACCGAAGTCCCAACGAGATCGCTGCCTGTCTACGCGATGTTCTCGAAAGGTTGCCGCAAGTACGCGGCACTCCGAGCACGAATGCAGTCAAGCCCTATCATGCGACTGAGATTTTGAGCCGCATTTACGATCATCATCGCGAACAGGCTGCACGCGTGTGAAGGAGTTGGGAGTTAGGGGCTAGGAGTTAGTCCAGAAGGCTGCTGCGTCGTTCTGCACTAACCCCTGCTTCTACTTTGTCGGAAACCGACGACACACAGCCCGAGTAAATTTTTCCTCCGCGCACCTCTGCCGATGCGGAACCGCAACGCTCGGCTGCGAGTTCCTAAGCGGAATTCGATGACTCTCGCGTTCGCACGCAACCAATTCAGCGACCACAACAGCAATGGCCACTGCGCAGGGTACCGCACACGTTTGCAACATTCCCATCAGCCTCGTCGACGTCGAGCACGTCCTGCAGGAAATGGACGTGGCGATCCGCTCCAAGCTCGGCGGCGGCTATATCTCGATCACCAATACCGAGTCGATGTATCACGCACTGCGCATTCCCGAACATCGCCGTTACATCGAGCAATCGAACTTCTCCTTGTGCGATGGTGTGGGCGTCATCGCTGCCGGCGCAGCGTACGGAGCACGCATTCGCCGTCTGAACGGCCCGATCCTGCAACTCGAATGCTGCCGTCATGGAATCGCACGCGGCTGGCGCCATTTCTTTTACGGCGGTAAGGAAGGCGTGGCGGAGCAAATGGCGCAGAACTTGAGCAGCATGTTTCCCGGTCTCGTCGTCGCCGGCACGTACTGTCCACCGTTTCGCGAACTCTCCTCCGAGGAGGACGAGGCGATCGTGCGCATGATCAATGAAGCCAAGCCCGACATCGTGTGGGTGGGCTTGGGCTTGCTCAAACAAGAGCGGTGGATCGCCAAGCATCTCGGTCGCGTGCAAGCGCCGTGGATGTGCGGTGTGGGTGCGGCATTCGACTATCACTCGGGCGCCGTGCCTTGGGCCCCGCAATGGATCAGAGCCATCGGCTGCGAGTGGCTGTTCCGACTCATCGTGCAGCCCAAGCTGCGCGCCAAGCGCTATTGGTGGTCACTCGTCTTCGTTCTGGAAGCCATCGCGAAACGATTCACCGGCGGCTATCGCAATCTTCCTCCGCAAGCCGGCTGACGGCTTGTCGATTATTTGACTGTGGAGTATCTCAGCATGATCAGAGCAGGGTTGATCGGCTTGGGAAAAATGGGGCTGTCGCATCAAGCCATTCTCAACGCCCATCCCGACATCGAACTCGCGGCCATCTGTGACTCATCGAACTATGTGCTCGATGTGCTCAGCAAGTACACAGGTGTGAAAACCTACAGCGACTACCGAAAAATGATCGAGGAGTGCGCACTCGATTGTTTGGTCGTCGCCACACCCTCGCGTTTTCACGCCGAGATGGTGCGAGACGCGCTCGATTCCAATCTGCACGTCTTCTGCGAGAAGCCGTTCTGTCTCGATCTTCAGGAAGGCCAAGCACTGGTCGATCTGGCGCAGGCGCGCGGTCGTGTGAACCAAGTGGGCTATCACTTTCGCCATGTAGGTGCGTTCACCGAGGCCAAGCGATTGCTCGATGCCAAAGTGCTGGGCACGGTTCACCACTTGAGAGCGGAAGCTTACGGACCCGTGGTGTTGCGTCCGGCGGGTTCGACCTGGCGTGCTAGCAAAAAGGAGGGCGGCGGTTGTTTGTACGACTACGCATCGCACGCCATCGATTTGGTCAACATGCTGAAAGGCGTGCCCGAGGCCGTGGGCGGCGTCGTGCTCAATCGCGTGTTCTCACGCGATGTCGAAGATGAGGTCTATGCAACGCTCTATTTCGATGACGGCGCGACAGGCCAACTGGAAGCGAATTGGAGCGACGAGAGCCAGCGCAAGATGTCGACGCGCATCACGCTGTGGGGAACGAACGGTCACATGGCAGTCGACAGACAGGAATGCCGTATCTATTTGCGTAACGCCGTGAACGGCCCGATTTCCTTGCCGCAGGGATGGAGCGTCCGTTACACCACCGACGTCACCGAACCTGTGTGGTACTACCTGCGAGGCGAAGAATACTCGCGTCAGATCGATGAGTTCGCGCGTGCGATCCAAGGGCAATGTGAGCCTTCCAGTTCGTTTGCAACGGCACTGGATGCCGACCGAGTCATCGAGGCCATGTTGGTTGCGGCGCCGGGACAAAAATTCTCGGTCAGATCGCAAACGGAACAGCCTCGCTCGTCGGGACGAGGGTTGTTCGGTTCCGTTCGCAAGACACTCAAACAATCGTGGGTATGAGCAGCGTCCATGCAGAGAATTTTGTTCGGCGACAATCAGTTTTTCGGTGTCAATCACATGTCGGAGGAAAAGGCGCGCGCTCAGTCCATGCGCTTTCAACGCACGGAGGCCATCATCGAAGTTTTGGATGCGGCGTACGACGAAGGCATTCGCGTGTTCATGTGCACCACGCACGAACGAGTACGAGAGATATGCGATCACGTGCGGGCCAATCGCACGCGCTACGAGGGCTTCGAGTTCTATCCGTGCATGCCCTATGCGCATAAATACGCTAACGCCGTGACGGAGCACGGTCTCTTGGGAGCGCTCAAAACCTATATGCCGGAGCAGGGTATGTTCGATGCAATGGTGAAAGGCGGTATGTCGCTCGCCAAAAAAGAGGTCGAAGGCATCGCGCAGCTCCTCATCGATGCCGAGATGAAAATGTTCGCGGGGCTGAAAACGCCGGTCGTTTTCTTGCAGAACGTCGTCACCGATCTGCTATTGGGACTCGGCTTCAAAGATGCTTTCCGCATGTTCGCGGATCACGTCACGCGGCGCTATGGCGCGGAGCCGGGCTTCATCACGATGAATTTGCCCATGCTCCTCGATGCGTTGGATGACGTCGGCATCGACAATCCCATCGTCTGCAGCAACATCAACAAGATCGGCTTCCGCATGAGCGGCGGGCTCGACATCTACGAGCACTGCATTGCCACGCGCCGCTTCCGTCCGATTGCAATGTCGGTATTTGCTTCGGGCGCCATACCGGCCCGTGAAGCACTCGACTATGTGTGTGCGCAACCGCAAATCGAATCGATTGTCTTCGGCGCGTCGAGTCGTCAGAACATCGCGCAAACCAAGCGACTGATCGACGAGCTTTCGACGTCAATATCCATGGCGACGCGTACGACGCACGCTCGCGAGAATCTGTTGCAAGTAGGATCGTAGACAGTGCGTAAAACAGCGCTCATTACGGGCATCACCGGGCAAGACGGCGCATACCTCGCCGAGTTTCTGTTGGAAAAGGACTATTGCGTGCACGGCATCAAGCGCCGCACCTCGCTCTTCAATACCGAACGCATCGATCATCTCTATCAAGACCCGCACGACCATGACGTGCGGTTCAAATTGCACTATGGCGATCTGACCGACGCCACCAATCTGATTCGCATTATCCAGCAGGTCCAGCCGGACGAGATTTACAACTTGGCTGCGCAAAGCCACGTCGCCGTCTCGTTCGAAACACCCGAATACACGGCCAACGCAGATGCCGTGGGCGCATTGCGCATTCTCGAAGCCATCCGCATTCTCGGCTTGGAAAAGAAGACCCGCTTCTACCAGGCATCCACCTCGGAAATGTATGGCCGCGTGCAAGAAGTTCCACAGCGCGAGACAACGCCTTTCTATCCTCGCTCGCCTTACGGCGTGGCCAAGGTGTATGCCTATTGGATCACGGTGAACTACCGCGAAGCGTATGGGATGTATGCATGCAACGGCATTCTCTTCAATCACGAATCGCCGCTGCGGGGAGAAACCTTCGTGACCCGCAAAATTACGCGCGGTCTGGCGCGTATCGCCGCCGGTCTCGAAGACGT
>Ga0068855_100004832_pt1 | contig 16452 bp, 11 predicted proteins | sample KBSCornC52_FD_66592 | JGI IMG/M metagenome (GOLD analysis project Ga0068855, IMG submission 66592) | Corn rhizosphere microbial communities from Kellogg Biological Station, Michigan, USA - KBS Corn C5-2 | ecosystem: Host-associated > Plants > Roots > Rhizosphere > Soil ...
CAAGGACAACCTCGCGCAATTGCCGGCCATCGACGGCATCGCGCGCATCGATCTCGTCGGCGCGAACGGCGACGTGGTCGCCAGCATCGAGAACCAGCCCGGCAAGCAGGGTTCGCTCGCGGTCTACCATTACCTGAAGCTGGCATTCGGCGCGCTCGACGCGAAGGCCGCCGAGCATGGCCTCGCGGTGTTCGCGGAGCACACCGCCGACGCACGCAACCGCCCCGGCGCGCACCCGAACGTCGATCGCCTGCTCGCGATTGCTGCCGGCGGCGACGCGCTGCGCATCGACGTCGTCGCGAAGGGATAAGCGACGGGCGGGACAATGATGCCGCCTCGATGCGCGGCACGCTCACGCATCTCGTCGATGGGCACTCATGCATGCCGAATCGTCGTCCCGCCCGCACATGCCGCGTCGCACACGCCCGCATTAACGCCATCGATGACGGCGTCGCCCGCCGCCCGTCATTTTCACGATCGGCTAACCTGATTTAATCGATACTCCGCGCAGGCCGCCAGCCATCTCGCCGGAACATCGCGCCGTCCGTCACGCGACGACGCCGAACGTCTCGCGACCCGGCGCGCACATGCAGGTCAAGCGTGCACATCCATCGCGCGAACCGCATACCATACCGGCATCGACCATGCCGGCACGCGTCAGCGAACCCGGCACTGGCAAACGAAGCGATCGACGCCCGGTCTTTCGCAATGCACGCGTCCCGAAAGATCCCCCCACATTGCATTAGTACATGTCTTACAGGATGGCGCGTTCATTTAATACGCGTCCCATTTAAATCGCATCCCAGGTTATCCAAAATTGCCTTGGGTTGAGTCGAATCCAGCGCATCGCAACCCCCGGGCCGGAATCTGACCGTATTTAAAAGATCCTGCCAATGCGACGCACGCGATCGACCTCTAAGGCACGCAGCGCCCCCTCCTTTCGTCAACCACTCCCGTGAAACGGAAGCAACGGCACCGCCCGGTCTTGTCCTGGCGCGGCGCGTTGCGCCGTGCGCGAGGCGAAGGGCGCCGCATCGAATAAAACGGCAGCGAAGGGTATATGCATACGGCACTCGAACAGCAGCGCGCCGCCGCACCGTCGGCGGTCCACGGGCTCCTCACGCGCATCGCCGACATCATACTGATCGCGGTCGGCGCCGCGGCGGCAGCCTGGTTTTTTCCCGGCGAAGGCATCGATCCGTCCGACAACGTGGCGATCGTCGCGAGCACGGCGGCGTTCGCGATGGTTCTTTTCCCGACATTCGGCGTGGCGCGCACGCCGTGCCATCGCTCGACATATCGCATCGCATTCCTCACCGTCTCTGCATGGCTGCTTGCGCTCGCGGGAGCGGCGATCGTCATGTTCGCGATGCGCGGCGCGTTGCCCGTGCCGCTGAACGGGTTCCTGCTCTGGGCGGCGGCAAGCGGCATCGCACTCGTTGCGTTTCGACTCGTCGCATGCGCGACGTTCGAACGCATCGTCCACGTGGGCGAACGCACCAGGCAAGTCGCGATCGTAGGCGGCGGCGCACATTGCACCGCCGTACTCGAGCGGATCGCGCAATCGTCGTCGGCGCGCTATCGCGCGGCAGCCGTGCTCGATCCGGATCGCCCCGCACAACCCGCCGCGGACGGCATCGATGTCCTTCCCACGCTGGATGCATTCGCCGCGCACGTTCGGGCGCATGCGATTCCGGAAGTCTGGATCGCGCTGCCGATCACCGAAGCCGGCACCGTCGTTCGCGTGCTCGATGCATTCCGGCACGACCTCGTGAATGTCCGCCTCGTGCCCGACGTCAGCCATCTCGCAATGTTCGACGGCGAGATGGTCGACCTGGTCGGCGCGCCGGCGATCAACCTTGTCGCGTCCCCGCTGTCGCCGCGCGCGCTGGTTCAGAAGGCAATCTTCGATCGCCTGTTCGCGGCGGCGGTACTGGTCGGCACGGCGCCGCTGCTGCTCGCGATCGCGGCGGCCGTCCGGCTGTCTTCGCCCGGCCCCGTGCTGTTTCGTCAGCAACGCAAGGGGGCGGACGGCAAGGCCTTCACGATCTACAAGTTCCGCACGATGCGGATTCATGCCGATGCGGACGGCCGCGTACGGCAAGCCACCCCCAACGATCCGCGCGTGACCCGCATCGGCGCGTTCCTGCGCCGCACGAGCCTCGACGAAATGCCGCAGTTCATCAACGTGCTGCGCGGCGAGATGTCCGTCGTCGGCCCGCGTCCGCACGCGCTCGAACACGACAACCTGTACCAGACGATCGTCGACGGCTACATCCATCGCTACCGCGTCAAGCCCGGCATCACCGGCTGGGCGCAAATCAACGGCCTGCGCGGCGAAACGGATCGCATCGAGAAGATGCAGCGCCGCGTGGAAGCCGATCTCCATTACCTGCGCAACTGGTCGTTCGCACTCGACATGCGCATCGTCGCCGCGACGATCACGCGCGGCTGGACACATCACAACGCGTATTGATCACGCATGAGGCGCCGTCGCGCGGCGCCCATTCCTGGAGAAAACCATGCCTATGGAATCCGCCGCAAACGCGCGGGCCGGCGCCCCGCGCCCACGCGCCGCCCGCCTGTTTCCGATACTGTCGATCGCGACGCTCAGCGTCGCGCTGTCCGCCTGCGCGCTCGCACCCGGCATGCGGATGGTCGAGCCGCCCCCGCCATCCGCGGCGGATGCGCGGCCCGACGGTGAAGCGCCACATTACGAGATCAGGAAAATCGGCCCCGACCTGATTCGCCGATTGAAGGCGCAGGCCGCGCAGAAACTGGCCGCGCAAGTCGATCTGCTGACGACACCGCCGGGCGCGTACCGGATCGGCCCGGGCGACGTGCTGCAGATCACCGTATGGGATCACCCCGAGCTGGCGGCCGCGCAAGGCGCGGCGATGCCGAACGCGCCGCGCGCCGCCGATCCCGTCTCCGGCTTCGTCGTCGATCAGGACGGCAATCTGGCGTTCCCGTTCGCCGGCCGGGTTCACGTCGCGGGCCTCACCGCCGACGCCGCGCGCACGCGCGTCGTCGATGCGCTCGCACGTGCTTACCACAATCCGCAGGTCACGCTGCGCGTCGCGTCGTTCCGATCGAAGCAGATTTATATCGACGGCGAAGTTCGCGCGCCCGGCAACCAGCCCGTCAACGACGTACCGATGACGCTCTACGAAGCGCTCGGCCGCGCGGGCGGCCTGAATCCGGCCGCCGACCAGAGCCGGATGACACTCGTTCGCGACGGCGTGCCGCATCCGCTCGACCTGACGCAGATGCTGCGCCAGGGCCGCAATCCGGCCGACATCGTGCTCGCCACCGGCGATCTGCTGCATGTGCCGAGCCGCAGCGATTACGGCGTCTACGTGATGGGCGAGGTCAACAAGCCGTCGCTCGCGCTGCCGCTGCGCGACGGCGGGCTCACGTTGTCCGACGCGCTGTCGCAGGCCGGCAGCGTGAATCCGAACACGGCCGACGCCGCGCAACTGTTCGTGATCCGCGGCTCGCAGACCGACAGCCCGCAGGTATTCCACCTCGACGCGCGCTCACCCGTGTCGATGGTCCTCGCGAACGAGTTCGAGCTGCAACCGAAGGACATCGTCTACGTCGACGGCAACAGTCTCGTGCGCTTCAGCCGCGTACTGAGCCTGCTGCTGCCGGGCGTCAACTCCAGCGCCATGGCCGCGGCGCTCGCCATCAAATGAGCGCGCCCGCCACCTTGCTCGTCGTGTGCGTCGGCAACATCTGCCGCAGCCCGATGGCACAGGCGCTGTTCCGCGCGCGCCTGCCGGGCATCGACGTGCAGTCGGCCGGACTCGGCGCGCTCGTCGGGCATCCCGCCGAGCCATTCGCCGTCGCGCTGATGCGCGAGCGCGGCCTCGACATCGCCGCGCATCGCGCGCGCCTGCTGACCCCGCCGCTCTGCGCGCAAGCCGACCTGATCCTGACGATGGAGCGCCAACAGAAGCGCGCGCTCGAGCGCCGTCATCCGTCGCTGCTGGGCCGCGTGTTCATGCTCGGCGAATTCTGCCCGGCGCCGGGCCACGCACGTCCGGGCTTCGACGTGCCTGATCCGTATTGCGGCACGCGAGCGTTGTTCGAGCAGAGCCTGCGGCTCATCGAGCACGGCGTCGACGACTGGTGTGCGCGCCTCGCGTCGGCCACGCAGCCCATCGCCTCGGCAGACGCCACCTCGCAGTCGCCTGCCGCCTCCTCACGATTTCCGGACTGAACCGATGATGTCAAGCTCTCCCCCTCCGCGCGTGCCCGAGCATGCCGACGAGATCACGCTGGCCGGCGTGATCGATACGTTCGTCTCCCATCGCTGGCTGATCGCGTGCGTCACCGCCGCATGCGTCGGTGCCGGCACGCTGTACGCATTCCTCAGTCATCCGCAATACCAGGCCGACATTCTGCTGCAGATCGAGGACAGCGGCGACGCATCCGCCGCGAAGAGCCTGCTCGGCGACGTGTCGTCGCTGTTCGACGTCAAGTCGACGGCCGCGGCCGAAGCGCAGATCCTCGCTTCGCGGCTCGTCGTCACGCGTGCCGTCGACGATCTGCGCAGCTATATCGACGTGCAGCCGAAGCGCTTTCCGGTCGTCGGCGATTTCATCTCGCGTTTCACCCCGGACGTCGCGCGCGCCGGCGTGTCGGGCATCGGCGGTTATGCATGGGGCAACGAGCGCGCCGATCTCTCCCGCTTCGACGTGCCGAAGCCGCTCGAAGGCGACCGTTTCGAACTGACCGTGCTCGACGGCGGGCGCTACCGGCTGTCGGGGCCGGGCCTCTCCGCGCCCGTCGTCGGGCAGCGTGGCCGGACGGAAACGTTCCGCACGGCGGATGGCCCGCTCGTCGTCGAGGTCGTTCGCGTCGACGCGCAACCCGGCACGCGCTTCACGATCGTGCGCCAGTCGCGCGCGGAGACGATCGACACGCTGCGCCGCACGCTCGACGTGCAGGAGAAGGTCAAGCAGTCGGGCGTGATCGTCGCGACGCTGCGCGGGCCCGATCCGCAGCGCGTGCAGGCCACGCTGCAGGCCATCGCGAGCCATTACGTCCGACAGCACATCGAGCGGCGGTCCGCCGATGCCGCGCAGTCGCTGGCGTTCCTCAACACGCAACTGCCGATCCTCAAGAAGCAGCTTCAGCAAGCCGAGCAGCGCTATACGGACATGCGCAACGCGCACGGCGCGGTCGATCTGACCGAGGAAGCGAAGCTGGTGCTGCAGCAGACGGCCGACGCAAAAACGCGCCTGCTGGAATTGCAGCAGAAGCGCGACGAGATGGCCACGCGCTTCGCGTCCGGCCATCCCGACATGATCGCGCTCGACGCGCAGATCGGCACGCTGCGCCGCCAGCAGCAGGACGTCGAGCAGCAGGTGAAGCGCCTGCCCGATCTCCAGCAGAACGCATTGCGGCTGATGCTCGACGTCAAGGTCGACACGGATCTGTATACCGCGCTGCTCGGCAACGCGCAGCAGCTCGAGCTGGTGAAGGCGGGCCGGACCGGCAGCGTGCGGCTCGTCGACGCGCCGACCGTCCCCGACGAGCCCGTGCAGCCGCGCCGAAAAGTCGTGATCGGCGCAGCCGCGCTGTTCGGCTTCGTGCTCGGCGTCGCACTCGCGTTCGCACGCGACTTCCTGTTCGGCGGCGTCGACAGCGCCGACGAAATCGAGCGGCACCTCGGCATGAACGTCTATGCGACGATTCCCGATTCGCCGGAGCAACGGCATGTCGCGCGCCGGATGGCCGCCCATGCGCCGGGCCCGCATCTGCTCAGCGTGCGCGATCCGCACGATGCGGCGATCGAAAGCCTGCGCAGCCTGCGCACCGCGCTGCGCTACGCGATGCAGGGCGCACGCAACAACGTGCTGCTGCTGAGCGGCCCGGCGCCGGGTGCGGGCAAGTCGTTCGTGTCCGCGAATTTCGCGGCGCTGCTCGCCGCGAGCGGCGCGCGTGTGCTGCTCGTCGACGGCGATCTGCGCAAAGGCTATCTGCACGACTATTTTGGCGTCGCGCGCGAGCATGGCTTCGCCGAGATCGTGTCGGGCGACATCGCGCCGCACGACGCGATTCACTCGGGCGTCGCGCCCAATCTCGACTTCATCTCGACCGGCGCGTTGCAGCCGAACCCCGACGTGCTGCTGACCGACGAGCGGATCGCCGCGCTGCTCGGCGAATGGTCGGCGCGCTATGACGCAGTGGTCATCGATTCCGCGCCGATTCTCGCGGTCGCCGATGCGGTCGTGCTCGGCCGGCATGCTGGCGCCGTGCTGCTGGTCGCGCGCGCCGGCACGACGCGTCTCGCCGAGCTGGGCGAAGCCGCACGACAGCTCGCGCACAACGGCATCGCGACAGCCGGCGTGCTGCTCAACGGCGTCATCCCGCGCGCGGGCCGGTACGGCGGCCGCTACGGCGCCTACCGCTATACGCGATACGGCGACGCGCCGCGTCGCGACACCCATGCATCGCCGACACGCCGCGCACTGCGTGCGCTGACGGCACGGCTTCGCCGAGGAGGCTCGCGATGAGCGACACGATCGATATCGGGCGCCACGCCCGCCCCGCCACGGACGCCCCTCGAGCGCCCGCCCTCGCACGGCCGCCCGGCCCCGCACGCACGGCGCCCGGCAAGCATCCGCACCTTCGGATCGCGCTTGTCGTGGAAGCCGCGGGCGGCGGCGTCGCCGTCCATCTTGCCGATCTGATCCGCGGCCTGAGCGCACACGACGGCGTGGAGCTGCATCTGATCGTTCCACGAGGCCCGCGATTCGACGCATCGATTCTCGATGCGGGCGTGCTCGCGCATTGCCGGTCCGTTCACGCGATACCGATGCGGCGCGCGGTCGGCTGGCGCGACGCGATTGCCGTCGCCACGCTCTACCGGCATCTGCTGCGCATCGGTCCCGACATCGTGCACAGCCACAGTTCGAAGGCCGGCGCGATCGCGCGGCTGTGTATCGGCCCCTGGCGGCAGGTCTATACGCCGCACGCGGTGTACACGCTGAACCCGTCGCTGCGCGGCTGGCGCCGCCGCTTCTACGGCACGGTCGAACGCGTGCTCGGCTGCCTGCTCTCGAGCCGGATCGTCGCGGTCTCCCGCGACGAGGCGGCGCATCTGCACGATGCGCTCGGCATTCCGGACGCCCGCATCGACACGATCGTCAACGGCGTGCCGCCGCCGCGGCTGATGCCGCGCGACGACGCGAGGCGCGCGCTCGGCCTGCCGCGCGATGCGGTCGTGGTCGGCTTCGTCGGCCGCCTCGAGCACCAGAAGGGCGTCGATCGGCTCGTACGCATCGCGCGCGGTGTCCTGCGACGGTGCGGCCACGCGGTGCAGTTCGTCGCGATCGGCCCCGGCGATTTCGACACGGCGGCCGGCCCCGACGCCGACGACGTGCCGCCGAACCTCCGTGTCGTCGGCGCCGTGGATCGCGCGAACCGCTACTTCTCCGCGTTCGACCTCTTCGCGCTGCCGAGCCGCTATGAAGGCTTTCCGTACGTGTGCCTCGAGGCGCTGGCCGCGCGCGTGCCGATCGTCGCGTCGAACGTGGCCGGCGCGGCCGAGCTGATCCGCTCGCACGACATCGGCCTCGTGGTGCCGAACGACGACGACACGACCGACTTCATGCGCGCCGTCGTCATGCTCGCCGACGACCCGGCATTGCGACGCGGCATGCGCGCGAATTGCTCGCATGCCCTCGAACACCATTCCGCCGCCGCGATGGTCCGGCGCACGCTCGCGCTCTACCGCGGCGTGGTTCACCAGGAGCCGAAATGACCCCGACCACCCACATCGCGCTGCTGCATGCGTACAGCGCGCGCAATTCCGGCGACGGCCTGCTGGTCGATCTGTCCGTCAGGCTGCTGCGCGACGCATTCGGCGATGCGATCCGGATCTCGATCGTCGCGGCCGATCCGGCTTCGTTTCCTGCCTACGACGACGTCGGCCCCGCGCCCGTGCTGGCCGACCGCGGCGCGAGCCGGGTGACGGGCGCGGCCCGCTTCGTGCTGCCCGTGCACGCGAACGGGCGGCTGCACGACTTGCGACGCCTGCTCGAGCGCGTCGATCTGATCGTCGGCGTCGGCGGCGGCTATCTGCGCGCGCGCAATTGCCATGAGGCGCTGAAGCTGGAGGCCGGCCACCTGCTGCAGATGCGCGCGGCGAAGGCCTCGGGCAAACCGGCCGTGTACCTGCCGCAAAGTATCGGCCCCGCGCGGCCGGCATGGCCCGTGGGCACGCACCTGCGCCGCCTGCTCGCGTCGTTCGACACGGTATTCGTGCGTGACGACCGTTCGTCAGCGTTCCTGTCGGCCAATGCGAACACGCGTCGCGCGCCCGATCTGGCGGTGCTCGATTTCGAACGCCGCAGCGACACGATCCTGCAGCGGGCCGCCCGCGCCGGCGACGGCGACGGCGACGGCGTGCGCCACATCGCATTCGTGCTGCGTCGTCCACCGGCGTGGAATCGCTTGCAGTGCGCACGTTACGCCGCATCGGTCGCGCGGCTGATCGAGCGCGTGCGCCCGCATTGCCGCATCTCTTTCGCGGTGCAGAGTGCCTGCCGCGGCAACGACGACACCGCGTACTACCGCGACATCGGCATCCAGGACGCGCTCGTGCCGCTCAAGACGCTGCTCGCGCACGACGTGCCCGACTGGGTCGTCTCGGTACGCCTGCACGGCGCGCTGGAATCCGTGCTGCAAGGCGTGCCGGCGTTCCACGTCAGCTACGAGCGCAAGGGCTTCGGCGCGTATGCGGATCTGCATCTCGACGAATGGGTCGTCAACGGCGCGGCGTTCGATCCTGACGCGGTCGCCGACAAGATCCTCGCCGACGGCTCGGCAACCGCATTCTGGCAGTCGGCCCGGACGGGGCTCGACCGGATTCGCACCGCGCGCGAACACGTGGTCGACGCGTTGCGCGCGGCGCGATACGCATGACGATCCGGACGCTGCCCATGCTCATTCGACTCGCCCTCAGATTCGCCGCGCTCGGCCTGAAATTCGGCCTGACGATCGTCATCGCGCGCACGCTCGGCTTCGATGCGGTCGCCGTCTACGGGCTCGCGGTCGCCGTGTCCGTCGTCGCATCGAAGCTGCTCGGGCTCGGCTTCAGCACGGAACTCAACCGTCGACTGAGCGCGAGCGACCCGCTGCCCGCGATCGGCGAGGCGCGCAGGCTGGGCACCCTGTTCGGCGGGCTTTATCTGCTGGCCTGCACGTCGCTCGCGATTGCATCGCTCGCCGGCTTTCCGGCCGACGCATTCGGCCTGTCGACGCCCGTGCTCTGGTGCATCCTGCTCGTTGCGCTCTCCGAACACGCGGCATTCGAAACGAATGCATGGATGTTTTCGCTGCACCGCCCGCGCATGGGCTCGTTGCTGCTGTTCGTCCGCACCGGCGCATGGGCCGGCATCGCGTGCGCCAGCCTGCTTTCCGGCGCAGTGCGCTCGATCGAAGCCGTCTTCGCGCTGTGGTTCGCATGCAATGCGTGCGTCGTGGCCGTGTCGTGGCAACGCATCGGCGTGCTGGCCCGCCGGGCCCGCCACGCGCGGCGATTCGCACATGCGCCGGCGGCCCACGACATGATCACGGTCTGGCTGCACGGCCTGCCGTTCTACGCGGCAGGCGGGCTTCTGTCGATCCTGCAGTACGCCGAACGCTTCATCGCCGGCGGCCATGTGAATGCCGACGCGCTCGGCCGCTACGTTTTCGCGTGGTCGGTCGCCAATGGCGTGCAGACGGTCGCATTCGCGGCGGTCGTCGCCACGGCCGCGCCCGGTTTCGTACGCGCGCTCGCGGACGATCCCGCCGAATTCCGTCGTCGGCTTCGCCGCGCGGTGGCGGCAAGTGCGAGCCTGGCGGCATTGCTGTCCATCGCGATCCTCGTCGTGCACGACGACCTGTTCCGGCTCGCGAACGAACGGCCCGGCGCACATGAGGTCGCGTTGCTGGCGGTGCTGCTCGCGTCGTTCGTGCTGCGCGCGGCCGCCGACGTGCTGTGGGCGGCCGCGATCGCGTTGCGGGCCGGCGTCGGCGTCACGCTGGCGATGGCGGGCGTCGCGCTGGTTTGCGTGCCGGCCGCGTGGTACCTGATCGCGGGTTTCGGCACGACCGGCGCAGCGCTCGCGCATCTGACGGCCAGCGTCGCGATCGTCGTCGCGCTGGCCACGATTGTCCTGCGCGGCGGGCGAATCCACTCGGCCGGCGCGATCCGGAGGAGCGTATCCGATGTTGCATAAGCTGATCGGCGCAGGGCCGCTCCTCAGCCGCGGCTTGACCCGCGCGATCGCGGCGCTGGCCGTGTTGCTCTACTGGATCGTCTATGCGAAAGCCGACGCGTTCCTGCCGGAATACGTGTTCCGCGACGCGGAGAAGATCCAGAGCCAGATCGGCGGATCGGGCAACTACGACGGCACCTCGTTCGATGCCGTCGCGAAGTTCTACGCGATGCTGGGCCCCGCCGGCACCCACGTGTTCACCGCCGCGGTCGGCGCGCTGTTCATCTGCGCGATGATCTCGCAGGGGCGCCGCATCGGTTCGCTCGCGGCGAGCCTCGTGCTGCTCGTGCCCTGCGTGTTCTTCAACCTGTTCGTCGCGAGCAAGGACACGCTCGTCGTGCTGATCGCGATCGTGCTGGCCCGGGTCGCGCAGCGCCGCCCGGCGCTCGTCGCGATCGCGGCGGCCGTCGTGCTGTACGGCGCCTATGCGGCAATCGTGCGCAGCTATTTCGTGCTGATTCTCGGGTTCGCGCTCGCCGCGCTGCTGTTCCGGCGCGGCTCATGGCGCCGCAGGACGCTGCTGATGCTCGCCGCGCCGCTCGTGCTCGTGCTGCTGCCGAACGATGCGTATTACCTGCTGCTGCATCCGCGCGACATGGCCGCGGACTACCTCGCATACGGTTCGCCGTACGGCGCGCGCACCAGCTTCCACAACCCCGTCGCCCCGACGTCGTTTTTCGCGTTCTGCGTCGATTACCTGTACGCGTCGCTGCGGCTGAACCTGCCGGTGCTGTTCTCGCCCGGGCCGAAGGAAATCGCGATGCAGGGGTTTGTCTGGATCGCACTGGCCGCCGTGTGGCGGCGCGCGCCTGGTGGAGGCCAACTGGCCCGCGACGCGCTCGCGTCGCTCGTGATCGGCCATGTTGCCGTATCGATGCTGTTCGAGCCCGACCTCGGCAGTTATACGCGCCACTTGTCGAGCGTAGCGCTGCTGTGCGCGATGCAGTTCGCCGGCTTCGCGCACCCGGTACACCGGCCGGGTCGGTCAGCGTCCGTGCCGGGCGCCGATACCGTCGCCGCAAGCGGCGTCGAAGCGGATGCGTCTTCTGCCGCAATCCCGCCTTCGCAACGCGCGGCTCGGAGGTACATGTGAGCGCAAATACGCGGCACCAGTCCATCTACCTGAACATCCAGTGCGCGCGGGCACTCGCCGCGCTCGCGGTGGTCGCCTATCACCTGCGCGTGCTGCCTTCCGGGCAAGCCGGCGTGGACGTCTTCTTCGTGATCAGCGGATTCATCATGGCGTGCGTCGCGCCGTACGAGGGGCGCGATTTCCTCGTCAAGCGCCTGATCCGGATCGTGCCGCTCTACTGGGTGACGACCCTCGGCATCTACGCGATCGCGCTGCTTCGCCCTCACTGGCTGAACACGACGACGGCAGCGCCCGACTATCTTGTCAAGTCGCTGTTGTTCATCCCGTACGTGAAGGAAAACGGCCATTGGGGGCCGCTGAATCTCAACGGCTGGACACTCGAGTACGAGATGCTGTTCTATCTCGTCGTCGCGGCCGCGCTCGGCTGCGGGCGCTCGCGTCATGCCCCCGCGTTCGCCGCGCTGACCCTCGCGTTACTGTGCGCATGCGTGGCCGCGGTCGACCCATCCGGCGCGACCGTCCCCGGCCATCTCGGGCAGCCGTTCGTGCTGGAATTCGGTCTCGGTGTCGCGGCGCACGGCGTGCTGCAAGCCGGCGTCGCGAAGCGGGTCGGCGCCCCCGTCTGGGCTGCCGTCGTCGTTGCCGCCATCGCGGCAATCCCGTTGCTGCAGATGCGCTACGGCACGCCGGAAGGGTTCGCGCGGGTCGTGCTGTGGGGTGGCCCCGCGTTCATGCTGATTGTCGCGCTGGTCGCGCTCGACAAGTGGAACTGGACCAGCAGGAGCCGGATCATGGCCGCGCTCGGCGCATCCAGCTATTCGATCTATCTGATCCACCCCTATGTGATCGGCATGGCCGGCAAGCTTGCAGGACTGCGCGCCGATCCTCGCACGGGGGCGGGCCTTGGCGCCGCGTGGGCGATCCTCGGCGCGGCCTGCGTCTGCGGTTACGTCTGTCACGTATGGATCGAACGACCGATGTTGAAGGCGCTGAACCGGAGATTCGTGCGCGCACGTGGCGTTGCTGAATCGTCGACGTGATCGCCGGCAGGATGCGACCGTCGTCGTCACCTCTTCCGATCCTCCGACCCGGCGCCCCCGAAATTTAACATTTTATGCAGGGTACCTAACAATCCAATCCCCCAACGTTCCTTTTAGTACTCGTACTAGATCAATGGGCACCGCTTTAGTTGTTGTCCCATTTCTCGCCATACCTGATATCAGGAAAATACGTATCGAAATGCATACATAGAGATTCATCTCATGTCCCCCTCCCCAGAGCGGATCTCGTGTGCGTTTTCATCACCTTCTCAATCCACCATTTGGAACTCAATCAATGAAAATCGCGAAAAGCACCTCCGCACTTTCCCTGTTCGTGGTCGCAGCCGGTCTCGCCGCGGCTTCGGCAGCGCATGCGTCGGACGGCACGATCAACTTCACGGGCTCGGTCGTCGCATCGACCTGCAAGATCAACGAGGGCGTCAACGATCTGACCGTCACGCTGCCGAAGGCAGCGACCAACCAGCTCGCGGCGCCTGGTTCGACCGCGGGCCGTACGCCGTTCAAGCTCACGCTGACCGGCTGCACGACGGACAAGGACGAGGGCGGCACGACGATTCCGGCGCCGGTCAACAAGGTGTCGGTGGCGTTCGAGCCGGGCCCGAACGTGAACCTCGCGACCGGCCGTCTGACGCTGACGGGTGCGGATGCGGCGAAAAACGTCGAAATCGGCATCCTGAACGACAAGTATCTGCCGATCAAGGTCGGTGCCGAAAGCTCCGCGCAGAACTCGCAGATCGTCGATATCGACACGACGGCCGGCACCGCGACGCTGCAGTATTCGGCTCAATACGTGGCAACCGGCGAAGCAACCGGCGGTTCGGCGAACTCGTTCGTCACCTACTCGCTGATCTATCCCTGAGCACTCGGTTGATTGAGTGAGAGAGCCGGCCTCCAGACGAGGCTGGCTCGTCGGAACAAATTTCCGAATTCGCTCCGCAATTTATTCGGACTACAGAATATAAGGAGGATGACGATGAAACTTTTTTCTCCCTCTCGCATGCTGGCGCTGCTGATGACCGCCCTGTCCTGCATGAGCGCGCAGGCGAGCGTGACGCTTTCCGGCACACGTGTCGTATTTCCGGGCGCCGACAAGGAAGTCACGGTTCAACTGTCGAATGACGGCAAGGCGCCGGCCCTCGTTCAGGCGTGGATCGACACGGGTGACGAGCGTGCCGCACCGGACCAGATCGACGTGCCGTTCGTGATGACACCGACGATCTTCCGTCTCGAGGCCGGCAAAGGTCAGACCATCCGGATCATTCACTCGGGCGAAGCGCTGCCGGCCGACAAGGAGTCGCTGTTCTGGTTGAACGTGCTCGACGTGCCGCCGAAAGCGGCGACCGACGATGACAGAAATCGCCTGATGATCGCGTTTCGCACACGCGTAAAGCTGATGTACCGGCCGGAAGGGCTGCCGGGAAATGCGGCCGACGCGCCGCGTCAGCTCACCTGGAAGATCGCAGCCGCTCCCGATAACCGGCTGGTTCTGAAAGCAACCAATCCGACGCCATACGTCGTCAACCTCGGCGGCATCGCACTGCATGCGAACGGCAAGACGCTGGACGCCGGGGTGGGCTATGTGCGTCCCGGCGAAACCGCCTCGTTCCCGGTCAATGGTCTGACGAACGCGGACGCAACGGGCGGCACGGTCGTGTACAGCAGCTTCGACGACTGGGGCGGCAACCGATCCAACGAGGCCGCCGTGTCCCGATGAGGTAACGCGCGCGCTGCCGATTCGGCCAGGCCGCTCGATCCGAGGGGAACACTCAATCAAACACTGACGGGAAAGATCAAATGATGGAGAAGCGGCAACCGAGCATGCACACGGAGACAGAACCGAAGCTGAAGCCGGTCTGCGCGCTGCTTCTCACGATCATCGCGGGTTGGCAGGCGCAGGCCCATGCGGCGGATACCGACTCCGGGGTGCTGCAGGTCGCACAAACGGAGTTCGCGCAGGTCGAGTTCGAGGGTGGTTTCCTGAACAACGGCAGCGGCGCGATCGACGTGTCGCGCTATGAGCGTCGCAACGTCGTGCGGGCCGGCATGTACAAACCCGACGTCTACGTCGACGGCGACTGGGTCGGCCGCATCGAATTGCAATTCAAGAGCGCGCCGAACACGGCCGATGCGCAGCCATGCTTCGACAAGGCGCAGTTCGAGCGGATCGGCGTCGATCTGTCGAAGCTGCCGCAGGACGTGCGCGCGACGCTTGACGAGGACGGCGCATGCCTGCGTATCGGTCAGGCCATTCCGGAAGCGACGGTCAACTACGACTTCAACGAGCAGCGGCTCGATCTGAGCGTCCCGCAGATCTCGATGCGGCGGCAGGCACGCGGCTACGTGAGCCCCGACCAGTGGAGCGAAGGCGTCCCGGTCGGCATGCTCGGCTACAACGCGAGCGTGTATCACTCGCGTACCAGTGGCCAGGGAGAGAGCACTCAGGGCTACGTCGGCATCGACGGCGGCGTCAACGTCGGACGCTGGCACTTCCGTCATAACGGCTCGTTCAACTGGGACGATCGCGGCCGCAGGAAGTACGAGAACGTAGCGACTTACCTGCAGCGCGACCTGACCGCGTGGTCGTCGCAGATGATCGTCGGCGACGCGTACACGTCCGGCGATCTGTTCGACTCGACGTCGTTCCGCGGCGTGCGCCTGTATACCGACGACCGCATGCTGCCTGAGTCGCAGCGCGGTTATGCGCCGGTCGTGCGCGGCGTAGCCAACACCCACGCGAAGGTCACGGTCACGCAGAACGGCGCGACGCTGTACGAGACGACTGTCGCGCCGGGCGCGTTCGTGATCGACGACCTGTATCCGACGGGTTACGGCGGCGACCTGAAGGTCAGCGTGACGGAAGCCGACGGCTCCGTGCATTCGTTTACCGTGCCGTACGCGGCTGTGCCGCTGTCGCTGCGCCCGGGCCAGAATCGTTACAGCTTCACGACGGGCGTCGTGCGCAACCTGCCGAACACCACGCCGTACTTCGCGCAAGCGACCTGGCAGCGCGGCGTCACGAACCTGCTGACGGGCTACGGCGGCGTGACGTTCGCGCAAGGCTACCTGTCCGCGATGGCCGGCGCGGTGCTGAACACGTCGTTGGGCGCGGTCGGCGTGGACGTCACGCATGCGACGACGTCGATCCCGGGCGAGCGCCGCTATTCGGGGCAGAGCTTCCGGATCAGCTACGCCAAGGCCGTCGCCGCGACCGGCACGAACGTCGCGATCGCCGCGTATCGCTATTCGACGAACGGCTTCTTCGCGCTGAACGACGCGATGCTCGCGCGCGACCAGACGAGACTCGGCGCCGGATCGACCAGCGTGTCCCGGCAGCGCAACCGCGCGTCGCTGACGGTGAGCCAGTCGCTCGGCGCCCGCGGCGGCAGCCTGAACGCAACCGCATCGGCGTCGACCTACTGGAACCGCAGCGGGTCGGACGTCAACTTCACGGTCGGCTACAGCAACACGTTCCGCAGCGTCGCGTACAGCGTGTCGGCGACGCGCCAGCGCGATGCATGGGGCCAGTCGAGCACGATGTACTACGCCAACCTGTCGATTCCGCTCGGCAAGGCGCGACCGATGACGCTCGCAACCAGTTTCAGCCGCGACACGCGCGGCTCGACGCAGGCGCAAACGAGCCTGTCGGGCGCACTCGGCGTCGACAACAACCTGTCGTACGGCGTCAACGTGAACCACGGAAATTCGTCGGGCACGTCGCAGACCAACGGCGGCGCAAACATCCAGTACCGCGGGCCGATCGCCGAATTGAGCGGCAGCGTCAGCGCAGCCGCCGACTATCAGCAGTTCTCGGCCAGCGCGCGCGGCGCGATCGTCGCGCATCGCGGCGGTGTCACGCTGTCGCAGCCGCTATCGGAAACCTTCGCGATCATCGAGGTGCCGAATGCCGAAGGCGCGCGCGTGACCAACACGTCGGGCGTGCGAGTCGACCGGCGCGGCTATGCGGTCGTGCCGTACCTGACGCCGTTTTCGATGAACGACATCGGCATCGATCCGAAGG
>Ga0068855_100004833_pt1 | contig 16449 bp, 18 predicted proteins | sample KBSCornC52_FD_66592 | JGI IMG/M metagenome (GOLD analysis project Ga0068855, IMG submission 66592) | Corn rhizosphere microbial communities from Kellogg Biological Station, Michigan, USA - KBS Corn C5-2 | ecosystem: Host-associated > Plants > Roots > Rhizosphere > Soil ...
GCCGACGTGGAGAACGTCCCCGTCCGAGAGCTCGGCATCCGGATTTTCCGGCTGCTCGAACGCGACGCCATACACGTCCGCTTGATTCGTCGCACGCTCATAGAGCGGAAGATCGGCGGGATGCAGATGCACCGGAACCTTCCACTGCCGTCGAACACCAGCGATGGCACCGATGTGATCGAGATGCGCGTGCGTCAACCAAATCGCGTCGAGCGTTGCACCGGATTCGCGGACCATGGCCACAATTTGCTCGGGCTCGGCGCCCGGATCGATCAAGACGGCGCGATTCGTCGCCTCGTCGACGACGATGTACGCGTTCTCCTCAAACGGACCTACCGTGCGCGCGCTGAACTTCATTGACAACTCACAAGAACCTCATATCGCGTAGCCACCCGATCCGACGATCACCTCGCTCGCATCGCCGTCGGCGATCGCCTTGAGATATTTCTCGACGGCAATCGCCGCGGTCGTCGCGTCGCCCACTGCGGTCGTCACCTGTCGGGTGAGCTGCGAGCGCAGATCGCCCGCCGCAAACAAACCGCGCATGCTCGTGTGCATGTTCGCGTCAGTGACGAAATAGCCCATGTCGTCGTGATCGACGTGTCCCTCGACGATTCCGCTATTCGGACGGAATCCCACGAAGACGAAGAGTCCAGTCACCGCGAGATCGCGAAGCTCGTTCGTGTTCACATCGCGAAGCTTGAGCGAGCTCACGAGCCCCTGATCGTCGCCGTCGACGCGTTCGACCGTCGTGTTCCAGATGACTTCGATCTTCGGATTGGCGAACAGCCGCTTCTGCAAGATTTTGGATGCGCGCAACTCGTCGCGGCGGTGGATCAAGTACACCTTGTCCGCATAGCGCGTGAGGAAATCCGCTTCCTCGGTTGCCGCGTCACCCCCGCCGACCACCGCAATCGTCTGCCGGCGGAAAAAAGCTCCATCGCAGATCGCGCAGTACGAAACGCCCTTCCCGGCATATTCGAGCTCGCCCGGGATGCCGAGTTTCACCGGGGTTCCGCCGGCAGTGATGATGACGGCTGGCGAGACGTAGATGTCTCCCGATTCCGTCCGCGTCTCGAAATTTCCATCCTCGCGCTTCTTCACGCTCTCGACGACGACGCCGTTCTTGAACTCGGCGCCAAACTTCGCTGCATGGTCGGCAAATTTGACGGCGAGATCGCGTCCAAGAATGTGCTCGAACCCGGGATAGTCCTCGATGATCTCGGTATTCAGCAGTTCTCCGCCCGGCTCAATGCGCTCGAGGACGACGGTCTTGAGCATCGATCGGCCCGCGTACATTCCGGCGCACATCCCCGCCGGGCCTGCCCCGATGATGACTACGTCGTAGTTAAACGTTGTGCTCACGTCCATTCCTCGTGTCCGGCGGACTGAAGAGTTCCGCCGCAATTCGATATTGATCTAATCTAGCCGGCAGGGGAACTGCTCTGGCCGCTCGCGCCACCGGTTCGCGTTCTCGTCAATGCCGCGCGTGGCGGCCGCCGTCGACGATGATCGTCTCGCCGGTCAGGTACTCCGAATCGAGAATGAACAGGACTGTCGCCGTCACATCACCCGGCGAACCTGTGCGCTCGAGCGGCGTCGTCTGTCGCAGATGCTCAGCGCTGGCCTGATCCCAATTCTCAGGCAGCAAGACGGTTCCGGGTGCCACTCCGCCGACGCGAACCTCCGGCGCGAGCACGCGCGCCAGAGCTCGGGTCATGTACACGACGCCGGCCTTCGAGATTCCGTGCGGCAAATAGCCCGGCCACGTCTCGAACGCGGCCAGGTCCGCGATGTTCACGATCACACCCCGCGCTGCACGGAGATGTGGTGCCGCGGCCTGCGCGAGAAAAAAAGGCGCGCGATGGTTGAGCGCCATGACCTCGTCCCACTGTTCGGCGGTGATCTCGCCGAACGGCGTTCGCAGCATGATCGCTGCCGAGTTGACGAGAACGTCGAGACCGCCGAGCTCGGACACGACGGAGCGAATGAGTTCGGCCGGCGTGTCAGTCCTCGTGAGATCGCCGGCGACGGCATATCCGTCACCGCCGGCGTCGCGAACCTGGCGCAGCGTTTCCTCGGCGCCCTCGGCGGCCGCGTTGTAATGAACGGCGACACGCATGCCGCGGCCGCCCAGCGCGACGGCAATCGCTCGACCAACGCGATGCCCTGCTCCTGTAACCAACGCCACTCGTCCCCGGAGATCCATGCGCATCCTCCGTTAGGTGCCTGCAGATGCTTGCAGGTGCTTGCGGGTGCTTGCGGGTGCTTGCGGGTGCTTGCGGAAATTTGCTATGCGGCCCGTGCGCGAATGCGGCTATCCTGCCGGCCGAGCCATTCAGCGGGAACACGCATCATGCCGAGCGTGCGCGGTCCGTCGGAGGAGCCATGCCAATCGGATCCTCCGCTGGGGACGAGCGAAAAGTGTTCGACCAGCGCGGCCAAACGTGCGGTATCCTCCGCGGAATGGCTCGGGTGGCGAACTTCGACTCCATCCATCCCTTGGTCGACGAAGGCGGCGATTCGCTCGAGCGTTCCCGAATGTGACGGGTGCGCGAGAATGGCGAGTCCGCCGGCGCGATGAATGAGGGCCGTCGCTTCGGAGACGGCAAGCCGCTCTTTGGTGACGTATGCCGGACGGCCGTTGCCGAGATATCGATCGAACGCGTCGCGAAAATCGACGGCCCAACCTTCGGCGATCATTGCACGCGCGACGTGCGGCCGACCGATCGCGCCGCCCGCCGCCTGCTCGAGCACCGACGCGAACTCGATGCGCACGCCGAGCTCGTTCAAGCGGTGTACCATTCGCTCAGCGCGCGTACGCCGCATCTCACGCAGCGCGACGAGCTTGGCTTCGAGCTCTCGCGTGTCGGACAGGTGTAGACCGAGGATATGAGTTTCCACATCTCCTTCGACGGCGCTGAGCTCGACGCCCGGAACCACCCGAACGCCGAGGTCCACGCCCACCGAAATGGCTTCCGGGATTCCAGCGACGGTGTCGTGATCGGTGAGCGCGATCGCGGCCAAACCAATGCGCTTTGCTTCGCGAATGACGTCGGCTGGGGCGCGCGAGCCGTCGGACGCCGTCGAGTGGGCGTGTAAGTCGACGAACGCTGTTGCGGCCTCGCTCGTTGGGCTGGAGTCGCTCACGCCGTGTAGTCGACTTCAGGCGACGTGTCGCTCGGCTGCGACGTGGCAAAGAGCCGCTGGAGATCGGCGTCACTCATCTCGACGAGTGACTGCTCTCGCGAGCGCGCTCCAATAGGCGAGTAACGCGTGACACGTGCCTCGCGGTGCGGCCCGGTCCCGCTCACGAAGATGAGACCAAACTCGTCGCGATCGTACTGTGTCACGCGACCCGAAGGAAACACCAGCCAGTTCTTGCCGTTGGCGTTGATGGTGCGGGATGGCATCTATTGCAGCTCCACTTCCGTGTAGATTCGGTTGGGATCCAGCACTTGGTCCGGCGCGGCTGCGTGCGCGCGCGCCAGCGTCTCCGCATCGGGTGCTTCAAAGAACTCTAGGAAGGCGCCGGGCAGCCCCGCCTCCTCGAACACCCAGAAACGACACTTGGCTTTTTCATAGTATGCCCGCTTTTGGCGCAGCCGCTCGTGAAACCGCTGGCGCTCCGGTGGCGTCACGAGCGTTCGCTGGATGGTCAGCGCCCGCGCCACGGTCAGAGCACCGCTTCCGGGAACGTCTCCAGATTTTTCTTGATGAACGCCATGAACTTGTCTGCGTCCGCTCCGTCGACGATCCGATGATCGAACGACAACGACAGATACGCGCACGTGCGAATGGCGATTTGATCGTCGCCGTCGGGACCCGTCACGACCTTCGGTCGCTTCTCGATCGCGCCGATGCAGAGAATCGCTACCTGCGGCTGATTGATGATCGGCGTTCCGATTAGCGAACCGAACACGCCAGGGTTCGTGATGGTGAACGTGCCGTCCTGCACTTCGCGTGGATCGAGACGTTTGCTCCGCGCCCGGCTCGCCAGGTCATTCAAGGTTCGCGTCAATCCCGTGAGCGACAGATTGTCCGCGCCCTTGATGACGGGCACGATCAGCCCCCAGTCCAATGCGACGGCGATGCCAAGGTTGATCTGCTTGCGATAGATGATCTCATTGCCGCGCACCGATGCGTTGACGACCGGATGCGCCTTGAGACCATCGGTGACCGCCTTCAAGATGAACGGCAGGTACGTGAGCTTCTCGCCGGTCGTCCTCTCGAACTCGGCGCGGTGTTTCGCGCGAATCCGCGCGATGCGCGTGAAGTCCACCTCGAAGAACGAGCTCACATGCGCCGAGGTGTGGCGAGACACGACCATGTGGTCGGCGATGAGCTGCCGCATCTTCGACATCGGCTCGACAACGTCGCCCGGCCACGGCTCCGGCAGCGGTCCGGCATGCATCGGTGCAGATGGCGCCGGTCGCGACGCGGCAGCTTGGGCGCCCGATTCGAGGAACTGCATGAGGTCGCGCTTGGTGACACGCCCGGCGATTCCGCTGCCGTGCAGTGCGCTCAAATCGACGCCCTGATCGGCCGCCATGCGCCGAACGAGCGGCGATGACTTCGTGCGGATGCGGTCTTCAAACGAGTTGCCGCCGTTGGTGTGCGGCGCAGCGGTTGGGGTCGCGGGAGTTTGGTGGGATGTGGCAGGCGTGGCAGTCGTAGATTCCTTGCGGGGGGGGCCCCCCGCTCCCACACCAACGGCGTCAGGCGCCGCGGAGGGCGATACGACCGGGACGGCGGCAACAGGCGCCGGCGCCGATGCACCCACCGCCGCGGTCACGTCCGTCTCCAGCCGAGCGACAACCGTCTGCACCGCAACGGTCTGCCCTTCGCCGACGAGAATCTCAGCCAAAATGCCGGTGGTGGGCGCGGGAATTTCCGCGTCGACTTTGTCCGTCGAGATCTCGAACATCGGCTCGTCGCGCTTCACCTGGTCGCCGACCTTCTTCAGCCACTTTGATAGAGTGCCTTCGGCGATCGACTCCCCCATCTGGGGCATTGCGACATCTATCCGCGCCACTGCATCACCCTCGTTCCAAGTTTTGCGCGCGCCTGCGCCCGCGCCGTAGCAACGAAATCGTCAACGTCGGGAGAATGATCGCCCCGGCGATCGCCCCGAACACGGCGTACGTGAACCAATTGCACGGCGCCCCCGTCTCCGACTCGGTGGGACACCTCGCAAACGCCCCCGCAATCTTCGCGATCAAGACCGCGATCATTCCGCCGCCCGCAAAGCCGGCAATCACCGAAAAGCAGCCGACTCCAAGATAGTGCGGACGTGTGTCTTCCGGCGCCCCCTCCCGCTCGCCTTCCGCCATCTCAGTACGCCGCCAACGTTCGCGCGGCCCGAACAATATCCGCCGTCTGAGGCAGAACGTAATCCTCCAGCGACGGCGCGTACGGCAGCGGGACGTCGTGCGCCGTTACGCGCAGCACCGGAGCATCGAGCCAGGCGAATGAGCTCTCGTTGATCCGCGCCGTGATCTCGCCGGCGATGCCTCCGGTCCTCGTGTCTTCATGGACAATCAACACGCGGTTGGTTTTGCGCACCGTCGCTTGAATCGCGTCGTCGTCGAGCGGGGCGAGCGAGCGCAAATCGACGATCTCGACCGAGAGACCGTCCTCTTTCTCCAACTGATCGGCGGCGTCGAGTGCCTTCCAAACGGTCGCCGCATACGTGATGATCGATAGATCCCGACCTTCTCGCGCGATCCGTGCCTTTCCGATCGGCACGACATGATCGCCCGTCGGCATCTCAGCCTTGATGCGTCGATAGAGGTACTTGTGCTCGAAGAACAGCACGCAGTCGTCATCGCGAATCGCCGCTTTCATCAATCCCTTGGCATCCTCGGCCGTCGAAGGATAGACGACCTTGAGACCAGGCGTATGGATGAATCCCGCTTCGGGGTTCTGCGAGTGAAACGGGCCGCCGCGCACGTAGCCGCCGCTCGGTCCGCGGACCACCATGGGACACGGCAGGAACGCGCGATAACGCGCCGTGGCGACATAGTTCGTGAGCATGTCGTACGCGTTCGCCATGAAGTCGATGAACTGCATCTCGACGACGGGGCGCATGCCCATATGCGCTGCGCCGGCGGCGGCACCGACGATGGCGATTTCAGAGATCGGTGAATCGATGACGCGTGTCTCGCCGAACTTGTCGAGCAATCCGTCGGTGACCTTGAACGCACCGCCGTATGCGCCGATGTCTTCTCCGAGACACATGACGTTGACGTCGCGCTCCATTTCCTCGAACAGCGCCTCGCGAATTGCCTCGAGATACGTGATCTCCGCCATCAGTGTTTCTCGCCCGATGTGTTGTACGTGCCCCACCCCTCGGGTCGTTCGTGCACCTCGACCACGCTTCTCGATCCTTCGCGGAACCAGAGCGGACTCGAAGCCGGAGGATCGGCATACACGCCGACCAACGCATCGAGGGCTTCGGGCGGACCTGAGCGCTCGGCAACGTCAGTGGCATCGTCAACGACACGGCGCACGCTCTCGTCAACCGCTTCGATGTCCGATGTCGAGAAATCGAGGTCGCCGGTGAGCCGAGCGACGTAGCGTGTGATCGGATCGTTCTCGCGCTCCCAGCGCTCGATCTCGCCCGCCGGGACATACGATTGATTGTCGTGCTCGGCGTGCCCCTTGCGACGATACGTCATGAGCTCGACGAGCGTGACTCCCTCACCACGCCGCGCGCGATCAACGGCCCGCTTGGTGACGTCATAGACAGCGAGGACGTCATTGCCGTCGGCTTGCTCACCCGGGATGCCGTAACCGATCGCCTTGTCGACGAATTGCTTCGCGGCAGTCTGTTTGGCGATCGGCGTCGAGTACGCGTAGCCATTGTTCTCGACGATCACGACCAATGGACATCGCTGCACGGCCGCGAAGTTGATGCCTTCGTGAAATGCGCCGGTCGACGTAGCGCCATCGCCAACGTACACGAGACCAACACGATCTTCATGACGGATCTTGAATGTCAGTGTGACGCCGGCCATCACCGGAACCATGTCGCCGAGGGGCGAGATCTGACCGATGAATCCGCGCTCGGTGTCGCCGAAGTGGATGTTGAGCTCGCGGCCGCGAGTAGGCGAATCACCCTTGGCCATATATTGCTTGAGAATCTCGACGGGCGTCGCGCCCTTCACGAGCATTGCGCCGAGGTTGCGAATCAGCGGAGACAGAATGTCGCGTCGCTCGAGCGCGTACGCGGTGCCAACGGCGTCAGCCTCTTGTCCGAGCGATCGGAAGAGTCCACCGACGACTTTCGTCTGCCGGTAGAGCGCCACGAGCCGCTCCTCGAGCGTCCGCGTGAGCCGCATCCAGCGATATAGATCGAGGAGCTGGTCGCGCGAAAGCAGGGTGGACGGTGGAGTGTTGAGTGTGGAGGGACGGTGTGGCGGCTTCGCCGCCTTGGTTGATGTACGTGCCATACACGAAACCTAAGCGGCCGAAGGCCGCACACCTTCCCTCGACACTCCACCGCCAACGTTCCACCCTGTCATCAGTAGTTCGGCGCGAGCTGATGCGATGGATGCTCCGTCCGATGAAGCCCCACGAAGAATCGCTTCACATTGCGATCCAGGCGGCTCTCGCCCATCTGATCCGTTTCGGCTTGGACGAAGGTGTAGTGACCACCTTCGGCTTTCACCGAAAGCTTGAGTGTGCCGAGTGGACCCGAGTATGTGCGCGTTTTTGGCGCCGTCGTCTGCTGCGCGAGACCAACGCTCGGGAAGAATTGGTCGGCGGCCGCGAGCACGTCGGCCAACGCCAGCTGGCTACGATAGAAATGTCGCATCAGGGAATCGCTGAAGGTCGTTCGTTGATGACGTCTTGCATCCAGTCGATGCGCTCGAGCGGGAGAAGCGAGTCGCGGCGAAAGCGTATCGCCACCGCCCAGGTTCCCGGGATGACGAAGTTCAGCTTCGCGTGATACGTGCCCATCTCGGGCCCGTACACCATGCCATCCCAGGTCTTCGCGCCCTGTCCGTTGCTGGCGAACAACTGCCCTTCACCGTTCTCGATCGGTTGTCGCGTCTTTCGATCGAAGATCTGAATCGAGTAGTGAATGTCGTCGCGCGCGTGCGGCGGCGCTTGATCTGGCGCGATGGTGAACGAGTACGTCTTGGAGATTTGCCGGAGTGGCGGCGGCGTGTTTGGTCCGCCACCACACGCCGCGATCACCGCCAGCGTCGTTGCCGGAATGGCCCTGAGCCAGCGTTGCATGGCTGCCTCCCTGTTAGGACTGGTAATACTCCAGTCCGAGGTGCGTGATCTGTTCCTCACCCATCAGATGCCGGAGCGTGTTTTTCAGCTTGGTCTGTTGGATGAAAAGATCATGCTCCGGCTGTAATCCGGGAGCAGCCATGGGTGATTTGTAATAGAAGCTTAACCATTCCTGAATGCCCTTCATTCCCGCGCGATGCGCAAAGTCGGAAAACAGCGCGAGGTCGAGCACGATTGGCGCCGCGAGTATTGAATCGCGGCACAGGAAGTTCACTTTGATCTGCATCGGATAGCCCATCCATCCGACGATGTCGATGTTGTCCCAGCCTTCCTTGTTGTCGCCGCGCGGTGGGTAATAGTTGATGCGGACGACGTGCGCGAAATCCTTGTAGAGGTCTGGATAGCTCTCAGGCTGCAGAATCGTGTGCAACACGCTGAGCTTGGACTCTTCTTTTGTCTTGAACGACGCGGGATCATCCAGCACTTCGCCGTCGCGGTTGCCAAGAATGTTCGTGGAGTACCAGCCGGCGAGGCCAAGCATGCGCGCCTTGAGTCCCGGCGCGATGACCGTCTTCATCCACGTCTGGCCCGTTTTGAAATCCTTGCCCGAGATCGGAACGCCGCGATCGTTCGCGAGCTGCTGCAGCGCGAGCGTATCGACCGCAAGGTTGGGCGCGCCGTTGCAGTACGGAATACCCTCCATGATCGCGGCCCAGGCGTACAGCATCGCGGGCGAGATGGCTTCATCGTTGCGCTCCATCGCCTTCTCGAACTGCTCGATCGTCGCGTGCTGAGGGCCCGGCTTGATGAAGATCTCCGTCGACGCGCACCACACGATCACCAGGCGGTCGCACTTGTGCTTCGACTTGAACTCACGCATGTCCTGACGCAGCTGCTCGGCGAGATCGCGCTTGGTTTTTCCCTGCTTGACGTTTTGGCCGTGAATGCGCGTCACGTAGTGGTTGTCGAATACGGCCGGCATCGGCTTGATCGCACGGAGGAACTCGGCGACCGGCTCGAGATCGCGCTCTTCGAGTACGCCGGCTTTTTTCGCCGCGGTGTAGGCATCGTCGGGAATGGGATCCCAGGCGCCGAACACGATGTCGTCGAGCGCGGCGATCGGAACGAAGTCTTTGATGAGCGGCGAGCGATTCTCGGTTCGTTTGCCGAGCCGGATCGTCGCCATTTGTGTGAGTGAACCGATCGGCTTGGAATGCCCACGGCGGATGCTTTCGACACCAGCCATGAAGGTCGTCGCGACAGCGCCAAGTCCGGGCGTGAGAATGCCAAGCTTGCCGCTGGCGGGGCGAATCGTCGGCGAAGCCACGATTGTTTTTCTCCTTTCGACGCTATGGGCGCGTGCCTGTCCGACGACGGCGACGCAGCCAGAAAGTCTTTTCGGTGGTGAGCGGAATGGGCGCGGCCCCTCCGCGTGAGGAGGTCTGCTGATACACGAAGTGCATGCGCTGCACGACGGTAATCCACGCAGTGACGGTGAGAATAACGATGATCAAGCCGAGGATGACACCATTGAGTGCCAACCCGAAAAAGGCCTGGGGTGCCGAGAGCAGCACGATGCGCTCGGGTCGCTGCATCATTCCGACTTTCGCGTCGAGGCCCAACGCCTCCGCGCGAGCACGGATGTACGACGTGAGATACGCGCCGATGAGCCCGAGCAGGCACACCGACATCATGGGTACGTTGTGATGCACTGGATTGAGCGCGTAGAACACCGCGAGCCCGCCGAGCAGCGCGCCATCAGCCACCCGGTCGAGCGTCGAGTCGAGGAACGCCCCGAACGTCGAGCTCTTGTTGGAGCGTCGGGCAACAGTCCCGTCCAGCACATCGAAGAGCGCTGTCATGCCGAGGAACCAGCCGCCCGTCTTGATGTGCCCCGTTGCGTAGATGATCCCGCCCGCGACGGTGCACAGCGTCCCGATGATGGTGATGGTGTTGGGATGGACGCCGCGCCGGACCAGCCAATTCGCGACCGGATCGATGATCTTGAGATATCCGTTTTTGAGCCAGTCGGGAAGAAGCTTCATGCGGCTCCGATTGGGCGCAGGGGGCGCAATGCAGCGCCGAAGTGCCGACGCGGCTGGACGGACGGAGCAAAACCGCCAAGAAGCCGGAGCCCTGCTCCGGCCGTAAAAGTAGCCCTTCCACGGAGTTGTAGCAACCGGCGAGCTCGCCAGCGCTCCGCTATGGCAACGGGAAGACATACGTGCCCGACAAGGTCACGTGGTCCCGCGAATACGTCTTGACGCCGTCGAGCGTCACCGCCTTGAGGCTCACCGTCGTTCCGGGGGCGAACCCTTGAACGGGAATCGTCGCGGACGAGTTCGCGCCAACCTGCTTGAGGAACGTGTCTGTGCCACCGGATGTGACGTAGACGTTCACCGCCTGCGTGAGCGTGTTGTTCACCTGTACGGAGACCTGCGCTTGCGTTGTCGGCGCGGTGCGCACGTCGACCTGGCGCGGGCTACAGGCCGTAACGCCGACCAGCGAGATCGCGACCAGCAGTGTGCGTGAATTCATGTCGGACATCCTTGGATAAATCCGTAAGCAAGCGCGCCAGAGAATCGCAAGACGTGTGCGCGATCGGTGCTCAAACTTATCGATGCGGATCAGCCGAGCCACTGGCTGAAGGCCGGTTGAATTTCGCTGACCAGGAACAGTGAACGTTCACCGATAGATCCGAAAACGCGCGGCACTGCGCAAGAATTGCTCGACGGCCATGCGCTGCGTGTCGAAGGCCACGTCCGGATCGGTGCCGGCGACGATTGCCTCGCGAACAGCCCGACTGCCGAACCGCTCATCGAACGTCCGCGTTGAAATACGAAGCGAATCACGGTTCGCCTGGACGATCGCCCAAAGAATCGCTGCACTGATTCGTCCACTCTGCACGCGTTCGCGATCTGTCACGTCGACGTGAACTCCCGGGATGCGAACGCCGTTGAACTTCGCGTCGCCAGGATTCACGGGCGTGAACGAGTCCACGACGAATCGCACGCCGGGCAAGTGGCGCGCATTCAGCAGTTCGGCGACGCGTGCAGCATCCATCCACGACGCGCCGAACCGTTGGAACGGGTCGCTCGTCCCACGACCCACCGATACGTTCGTCCCCTCGAATGCGACGAGAGACGGATACACGAGTGCGCTCGCGAGCGTCGGGAGATTGGGCGACGGTCGCACCCACGGCAATCCGGTTTGATCGAACCACATGCGGCGCCGCCATCCAGTCACGGGCACGACGTGCAGCTGCGCGTTGATTCCGAGCACACTGTTGTAAAACAGCGCGAGCTCGCCCATCGTCATTCCGTGACGCAGCGGGAAGGGGTATAATGCGTACGCCTTCCCTGGTCGCTGCGACGTATGCTCTTCCGCGTTGGACAACGCCGTATCAAGCATAGGACCGTCGACATGCTCGCCGGTGATCGGATTGGGTCGATCGAGCACGATGATGGGAAGGTGCCTGCGCGCGGCCGCGCGCATGGCGTAGACCATCGCTCCCACATACGTCCACGTCCGAGTGCCGATGTCTTGCAGATCGTACACGATGGCGTCGAGGTCGACCAGCAGGCTGTCCGGCGGCGCGATTGTCGTAACCGTATAGAGCGAATGGACAATCAACCCGCTGCGCTCATCGATACCGCTCTCGAGGTGCTCCCGATCCTCCGTACCACGGATGCCGTGCTCGGGCGAGAAGAGACGGACAAGGGTGACGCCGGCCGCTCGTGCGCGTGTATCGCGGAGCAGCTCGATGTCGGACACTCCATTGGCGTCGACGCCCGTTTGGTTGGTCAGCAGCCCGATGCGCTTTCCGCGGACGAGTGCCAGACTATCCTCGAGCAGAACCGTGATCCCCGGCCGCACGGGTCCGCCGGGCACGGGCGCCGCAGTGGTGCCGTGCCCCGCGCAGGCTGGGGCACCGATCATCACCATGAGAATTCTTAGATGCCGCCAATGATGCATGCCCTTCGCTCCTCCGTCCGTCTTGCGGGCTTCGCAGTCCTTTCGGTGACCCTTGTCGCCGGTTGCCACCACGGTGCTGCCCCGTCCGTTGAACCTGGCAGGTACGCCGGAGACGTACCACCCCTTGCGGACCAGGTGATCCGCGATTCGGTGAAGCGTGTCTTGGATCGGGCGTTGGCTGACAGCGCATTTCCAGGAGCGATCGCGGTCGTTGGAACGCGGTCGCGCATCATCACGACCTATGCAGTGGGCCACCTCGATTGGGCGCCGAGCCCCGAGCCCGACGAGCATACGCTCTGGGACATGGCGTCGCTCTCCAAGGTCATGGGAATGACCAGCGGCATGATGCAACTCGTCGCGCAGCACAAAGTCGATCTCGATGCGCCCGTGCAACGCTATTTCCCCAACTGGACGGGGCCCAACAAAGAACGCGTCACCGTTCGTCACCTGCTGACCCACACGTCCGGATTGCCCGCGTTCAAGGCATACGATGAGATCACGCATGATCCCGACAGTCTGGCCAAGCTCATGTTCACGACGCCGCTCGACACGCTGCCCGGTGTGCGAATGGTGTACAGCGACATCGGCGCCTACATGGCCGGTCGAATCCTAGAGAAAGTCTCCGGCGAAACACTGGACGCCTACGTACACAATCATGTGTTCGAGCCAGCCGGCATGCATGAGACCATGTACAAGCCGCCCGCTTCCCTCCTCTCGCGGATCGCGCCGACGGAGGTCGATCCGCGACGCGGTGGGCTCGTGCGCGGCAAGGTGCACGACGAGCGCGCATACTACTTGGGCGGCGTCTCGGCGCATGCCGGGATCTTCAGCTCCGCGTACGATCTGGCTCGCTTTGCTCGGATGTATCTGAACGACGGAGTGATCGACGGGACACGCGTGCTGCCCAGCGCTCAGATCAAACAGTTCACCGCGTACGTCGATTCGACCTTCTCGAATCGCGGAATTGGTTGGCAGAAGCCCGATCTCCCCGGCATGAAGTACACGACGCCCTCGTCGGCATGGGCAGGCCACTTGATGTCGACGCAGGCGTTCGGGCATACAGGATTCACCGGGACTTCGATCGGGATCGATCCACCGAATGACATCTTCATCGTCTTGCTCAGCAATCGCGTCAATCCAACTCGCGCGAACAACAAGATCACCGCGGTGCGCCGGCAGCTCGCTGACGCCGTGATGTCGGCGGTCCTTCACCGAACACCCACGAGACCATGAACCTCACCGTCATCGATTGGGCGATTGTCGCGAGCTACTTCCTGCTCTCGGCGGGAATTGGCCTTGCGTTCACCAAGAAGGGCGGCGAGAGCCTGAGCGAATACTTCATCTCGGGGCGCGCCGTTCCGTGGTGGCTCGCGGGCGCCTCGATGGTCGCGACGACGTTCGCCGCCGATACGCCGCTGGTCGTCACTGGCATCGTGACGGCGAACGGTGTCGCCGGCAACTGGCTGTGGTGGGACTTCTTGATGAGCGGCATGCTCACGGTGTTCTTCTTCGCTCGCCTTTGGCGACGCGCGCACGTGATGACAGATGTCGAGTTTGCAGAGATCCGCTACGCCGGCAAGAGCGCGGCGACGCTGCGCGGCTTCCGTGCGTTGTATCTCGCCATCCCAGTCAACCTGATCATCCTCGGTTGGGTCACACGCGCGATGATCAAGATTCTCACGATCTCGCTCGGGCTGCGCGACGTGCACATCGGCGGCGTGGCCATCTCAGGCGAAGTGATCGCTGTCGGCATCTGCTTCGTGGTGACCATGATGTACTCGGTCGCCGCCGGTATGTGGGCCGTGCTTTGGACCGATCTCGTGCAGTTCGTGATCAAAATGACGGCGGTGGTCATTCTCGCTGTGTACGCCGTCCGCGCCGTGGGGGGGATGGCCAAACTCAAAGCGGGTCTTGCCGCGCATTTCGGCAGTGAAGCGGCGGCGCTCTCGGTGCTGCCAGTGCGGGTCACGCCGCACGGGATCGAGACGTACGCGTGGATGCCATTGATGGCCCTGCTGGTCTTCCTCGGCGTGCAGTGGTGGGCGGCGTGGTACCCGGGCGCCGAGCCGGGGGGCGGCGGCTACATCGCACAGCGCATCTTCTCGGCGAAGACGGAGCGCGACGGCGTGCTCGCGACGCTCTTCTTCAACGTGGCGCACTACGCCATCCGCCCGTGGCCGTGGATCATCACCGGGCTGGCGACGGTGCTGCTCTACCCGGCCGGGATTGGCCCGACGCACGACCACGAAGCCGCGTACGTGCAGGCGTTCGTGGACCTGTTGCCGACGCCGTGGCGCGGCGTGATGATGGCCGGCTTCGCCGCCGCGTACATGTCGACCGTGGGCACCCAGCTCAACTGGGGTGCGTCGTACCTCGTGAACGACTTCTATAAGCGTTTTATAAATCGTGACGCGACAGAGAAGCACTACGTCTCCGTTTCGCGCTGGACGACGATCGGACTCTTCCTCGCGTCGGCCGTCGTCGCCTGGCAGCTCTCGTCGATCGAGGGCGCGTGGAAGTTCCTTCTCGCCATGGGTGCGGGCACAGGCTTGGTGCTGATTCTCCGCTGGTACTGGTGGCGGATCAACGCCTGGTCGGAGATCAGCGCGATGATCGCGTCGCTCGTGATCTCCACGATCTGCTTCTTCACAGTGCCGGGCCGCTGGTACCCGATCGGCGATCCGCGCAACGATTCAATGACGATGCTCATCACAGTCGCGGGCAGCACCGTGATCTGGCTGGCGGTTACGTTCCTCACGCCCGCCGAGCACACCGCGGTGCTCGACTCGTTCTATCGTCGGGTGCGCCCGGGCGGCCCAGGCTGGGCGCGGGTCTCGAAGCGGCTCGGCTTCGGACGCGAATCGATCCCCGGAGGCGCGCTCGCGTGGACCAACTGGATCGCTGGCATCGTCGCCGTGTATGCTTCATTGTTCGGCGTCGGGAAGATCATCTTCGGCGAGATGCGCAACGGTGTCGTTCTGCTCGTGATTGCCGCGCTCGCGTTCACGTGGATCGCCCGGTCATTCCGCTCCGAACCCGAGCCGCCGAGCGCGGCAGTTGGCGCAGAGGAACGGATTGCGGCGGATTAGATAGGCAAGGTCCTACCGTTGTCATGAGTTCCGGGCGACGCTATACTACGTATGTACCATTGCCGTCAGCATTTGGCTGCTCTAATTGGAGGCTCCGCAATGAGCACGATGAATCAACCTGAGGTGTTGGTGACGGTCACTCCGGCCGCCTCCACCGAGGTCAAGAAGTTCATGGAGCAGGAGAACGTCGAACCAGCCAAGGGCGGGCTCCGCGTGAGCGTCCAACCCGGCGGCTGCAGCGGCTTCAAGTACGGCCTGCTCATCGAAGACGAACCCGCCGAGGATGATCTCGTCGTCGACCAAGGTGGGTGGAACGTGTTTGTCGATCCTTTCTCCGCTCAGTACATCAACGGCGTCACCATCGACTACGTCTCGTCGATGCAAGGCTCCGGCTTCACGTTCAAGAACCCGAATTCAACCGGCGGCTGCGGCTGCGGTAGCTCGTTCTCGGCATAACTCGCCGCCATAGGTGTAAGCATGGAACGGTCGGTCGCTGGCCAACGCCGGGACGCGGTCGTGAACCACAGAGAGGGGGGCCGCGATTCTAGCGATCGCGAAGCCCCCCTCTCTCGTGTTTCACACGCCACGTATCAGGGCGAACGGATTCGTACGGTCGTCGTCGACGACCATGAAGACATCGCGCGACTCGTGGCCAATCGCATCGCGACGTTGATTCGCGAACGCAACGCCGCGGGCGAGCAAACGGTGCTCGGCCTCGCGACCGGCTCGACGCCGATCGGCGTCTATCGCGAGCTGATTCGGATGCATCGCGACAACGGATTGAGCTTCGCCGACGTCATCACGTTCAATCTCGACGAGTACTATCCGATGCCGAAAGAGAGCATCCACTCCTACCATCGCTTCATGTGGGAGAATCTCTTCTCGCAGATCGACATCAAGCCGGAAAACGTTCATCTGCCGCCTGGCGATCTGCCGCGCACGGAGATCGAGGACGCGGCGCAACGATACGAGAGCGCAATTGAACGCGCCGGCGGCATCGATTTTCAGATTCTCGGAATCGGAAAGACCGGACATATCGGATTCAATGAGCCCGGGTCGGGCGCCGACAGCCGCACACGACTCGTCACGCTCGACGCCGTCACGCGCAAAGACGCCGCGGCGGACTTTTTCGGTGAGG
>Ga0068855_100004834_pt1 | contig 16448 bp, 16 predicted proteins | sample KBSCornC52_FD_66592 | JGI IMG/M metagenome (GOLD analysis project Ga0068855, IMG submission 66592) | Corn rhizosphere microbial communities from Kellogg Biological Station, Michigan, USA - KBS Corn C5-2 | ecosystem: Host-associated > Plants > Roots > Rhizosphere > Soil ...
GCTTCTTCAGAACGCGCGGAGCAAAGCCTGCGTCGATGAGTATTCGCGTACGCTCGGTTTCGATCAGAACGGCATTGCCACTGCTGCCACTGCCAAGGACCCACAACTTCATTTAACACTCCAACGTTTCTTGTGCGCTTCGGCAAGCTGCTTCCGCGCTTTTTCTCCCAGCGGGATATTCCGCCGCGCCATCATCCGCTCGGCGACTGCAATAAACTTAGTGACGTCGTACGTGTCGTAGGGCTCGCCATCACCCCATGCAAATGGAGGAACGACCTTCGGCGGCATGTTCGCGCCGAACACATTGGCGCCCGCACCAATCACGGAGCCGGTGCTCAACATGGTTCCGATTCCTGTCTTGGCGTGGTCGCCGAACATCGTCCCGATGAATTGCTGCTCCGTGTCGCGCACTCCCGACGGCGTCCACAGCTGAACGGGACCATAGGTGTTCTTCATGTTGCTCGTCGTAGTCAGCGCGCCAAGGTTGACCCAACGCCCGAGGTACGAATGGCCGACGAATCCGGCGTGTCCCTTGTTGCTGTGCCCGAGAAAAACCGAGTGACTCAGCTCGCCGCGCACCTTGCAGCGGTCACCGATCGAAGACGCCTCGATGCGGTCTCCGCGGATCTGCGAATCACGTCCCACCGAGATCGGTCCAACGAGATGCGTGAATGGCGCGACCACTGTTCCGCGACGAATCAGGATCGGTCCCGCCGTTGCGTCGAGCACCACCTGCGGTCCAATCTCCGCGCCCTCCTCCACGAATATCCCGTGCTCGCCGACCTTCGCCGCCTTGGTTTTCGCGACGCCGTCCAGCGCCTTCGCGCGCAGAGGAATGTCCTCCATCAGCTGATCGGTCAAGGTGCCAATGAGATCCCAGACGTGGTTGATCCAGCGTCCCTTGATTCTCTGCCCGCCGAGCGTGGTCTGGATGGATCCGATGTCGATCGTGCCATCGGCGAACTGGGATACTGGTAGACCTCGCGCCAGCCTCACCGCGCACGCCGCCCCTTCACACATGAGAAGGTCGAACCGGTCGAGCGCGAGATCCATGGGGATCACACAGCGCGTGTTGACGAGGACCGAGCCGGCGGGGATCTCGGACTTGGGCGCTACGGCCGGGGGTGCGTTGCCCTCCTCGAACTGCGCGAGATGGGGAGAGCTGATGAACCCGGCGCTCTGCAGTCCCGTTGCGCGTTCCCATCGCCGGCGAATGAGAGATGTTCCGGCCCGCAGCTCTGAGCCCGGGCGTGTCAGCGCGAACGGCTCGAACTGCCGCGCGCGAATGTCGTCGAAAAAGTAGAGAGCACTCATCCTTTCGCCTGCTCGCTCGCCGGTAACGATTCAACCAGCCGCTTCAGATCAGCCGCCTTCTCACGCGTAGTAACGAGCGTGAGCCCATCGTGCACCACTACGACCAGGTTGTCAACGCCGTAAATCACAACCCGAGCTGAATTCGTGTGCACCACGTTGTCCGCGCCGTCGAGCATGTGCACGTTCCCCACAGTAACGTTGCCGAACTCGTCCTTGTCACGCACGCGGCCGAGCGCCGCCCACGTGCCGATGTCATCCCAGCCAAAGTCTCCCGGGATGACTGTGACGTTGTTGCTCCGCTCGAGAACACCGACATCCACCGAGACCGGCTTGGCGACCCTCGCAAAGAATTCGGCTGCTTCGGCGTCGGGACCGAGCGCGAGCGCGCTCGCGAGCTCTGGCGTATGCTGTTTCACCTGCGCCAGAAAATCGCCGACGCTCCATACGAAAATTCCCGAATTCCAGAGGTATCCCTCGGCCAGCATCTTTTCGGCGCGATCCCGATCCGGTTTCTCGACGAAACGCTTTACCGGTGATCCAGCCTCCCGACCCGGATTTACCGGCTGGATGTAACCAAAGCCCTGATCGGGCCGCGTCGGGACGACACCGACTGTTACGAGCGTATGCGTCTTTTCCGCAATCTCCTCGGCGCGCAGGAGAACTTCCCTGAATTCTGTATCGTTGCGGATGAACCAATCGGCGTGGACGCAGATCATGGTGGCATCCTTGCCGTCTCGACGCTCGATGATTCGCGCGGCCCAGGCCAAAGCCGCCGCGGTTCCCGCTGGTTGGGGCTCGGGAACGATATTCTCCCGCGGAATCGGCGGAAGAAGCGTCCGAATGGACTTCACGAGATTCTGATTCGTGAGTATGAGCGTGTGGGCCGGATCGGCAATCGGCGCGAGGCGGTCGATCGTATCGGCGAGTAGCGGCTTGTTCGTGACGAGCGGCAACAACTGCTTGGGTAGCTCGGGCGTGCTGAGAGGCCAGAAGCGCGAGCCGACTCCGCCGGCGAGAACGACAGCCCAGCGGCTCACTCGCCGCTCAATCCCGTTTCGTCAGGCGCTCCGGTGAGACGCGCGACGAGCGCGTAGAGTTTTTTCGGGCTGAAGGGTTTGGTCAGGAAGTGCGTGGCTCCGAGGGCGAGCGCGTCGCGCTCGTGCTTGGCGTCACCGCCGGCGGTCAGAATGATGCACGGCAGCGACTTGAATCTCTCCTGCTCGCGAATCTTACGGAGCACGTCGAGCCCGCTCAGCTTCGGCATCATGAGGTCGAGCAGCGCCAGATCCACCTGATCGTCGCTGTCGAGGAAAGCCAACGCCTCCTCGCCATCATAGGCGAGACTCACTTTGAACGGGCCCTGCTCGAGCTTCATCTTGATGATGCGCCCGATATGTGGCTCGTCGTCCGCGACGAGTATGTGACTGAGACGGGTGGCAGTATCAGTCATTTCAGATCAGGGCTGCAATGTTGCCGCGATACCGGCGGACATCGAAGAGAAGCCCTCCAAGGTCCGCCGATTGACGCAAGAGGACGAGCAGGAGCGTATCGTCAGCGAGAGAGGCCACGATTGCGTATCCCTTCTGGTGCTCGAGGATCGCTGTGTTCATCGGTCCCTGTATCGTCGCAAGACCAAGGCTCTCAGCTTCAGCCACTAGCGCGGGAACGCGAGCCGCGAGGTCTTCATTGTTGAGTCCAGGGGCGGCGAATCCTTCGATCAGCAAGCCGTCTTTTCCCAATACGAGAACGGCGTCAACTCCGGGGCGCTGGCGTAGGGCGCTCGTGAAATCTCTGATGTTGGGCATGAATGGGTGAGGAAGTTTGCGAAGCTAGGAAGCTAAAAGAGTGAAGTCAAGCGCGGCAATCGCTTGAACTGCCATAAGTTACGGGGTATTATCGTGAAGCAACCCCTCCGGTCTCTCATCTGTCTTATCTACCGAATGAAAGCTCGTCTCGCACTACTCGCGGCGATGTCCGTCGTGGTCGGTCTGAACGCCTGTGGCGACCCCACAAGTCTGAAGGCAAACCTGACAACATCCGTCGATTCACTTTTTGTCTACGCCCTCTCGGGCACGCCTCCAACCTACCCGAGCGGACTCTCACTCGTTGCGCGGCAACCGGTTCGCGTTGACGGCTTTGCCTCGTTCGATGTCGCGCTCGACATCGACGCCGCCGGGAAACCCGTCATCTATCCGGTGAAGCTGGTTGTCGCCTCGCCGGGCGGTTCACGCCCGGTTTCGATGATGAAGGTGCAAGGTACCTTCGAGCAGGTCGTCGAGGCGCCGAAGAGCGGCTTCGAGGCGGATTCGGCGCTTTCAATGGCGTTCGGCGAAGTCGTGGTCGTCCAGTCGGCTCACAACGCCTCCGGTGATCTCTGCCAGTTCGCGATCAATCCGAATATCTACGCGAAGATCGTCGTGGACAGCGTCAATCTCGCGTCCAGAACTCTTTTTCTCCGAATGGGCCTCGATCCCAACTGCGGTTTTCGCTCATTCGCGGCTGGAATTCCCACCGGCTGATTCGTGCACGACCTGAGGATGGTGCGCGAGCACATCGACGCACTTCGCGCTGGCATGCAGCGGCGCGGTGCCCTCGATGCGCTTTCGCCAGCCATCGACCGCGCGGCCGCACTCGACAAATCACGGCGCGATACGATTCAGGCTGTTGAGGAGCGCAAAGCCGCGCGCAACTCGGTCAGTCAGCAGGTAGGTCAGCGCAAACGCGCCGGTGAGCCAGCCGACGATCTTCAGCAGCAGTCGCGCGCGCTCGGCGACGAGATTGCGCGGCTCGACCGTGAGCTCGCCGAGACCGAAGCCGAGCTGTCAGCGATTCTTCTCGAGCTTCCTAACGTCACTCTGGATCAGGTCCCAGCGGGCGGAGAAGAGAAGAACTCAGTAGTCAGGAGCTGGGGCGCGGCGCGAGAGGGTGTGAAAGTCGAGCCGCATTGGGAGATCGGCACGCGCCTGGGAATCATCGACTTCGAGCGAGGAGCCAAGATCAGCGGCACGGGGTTCATCGTGTTTCGCCGCATGGGCGCGCGCCTTGTCCGCTCACTGCTGAATCTCATGCTCGATGTTCACAGCGAGCAGCACGGCTACGAGGAGACGTGGGTACCGGTGGTCGTCAACCGGGCGAGCATGATCGGCACAGCCCAGCTTCCAAAGTTCGAGGAAGACATGTATGCCCTCAAGGGCGAGGATGCCTTTCTGATTCCAACGGCCGAGGTTCCGCTCACGAATCTTTATCGCGACGAGATTCTCCCGGAGTCCGAGCTACCAAAATCCTTTACCGCCTACTCATCGTGCTTCAGGCGCGAAGCTGGCGCCGCGGGGAAAGACACGCGCGGCCTTCTGCGGGTTCATGAGTTCGACAAGATCGAGCTGGTGCGTTACGTCACACCCGAAACTTCCGCCGAGCAGCTCGAGCTGCTGACCGGCCACGCCGAGAAAATTCTGAAGCTGCTGGAGCTGCCGTATCGCGTCGTTCGTCTCGCGTCCGGAGACACCGGTTTCGCCAGCGCCCACACCTACGATCTCGAGACGTTCGCGCCGGGAGTCGGCAAATGGCTCGAGGTGTCCTCCTGTAGCAACTTCACGGACTTTCAGGCGCGGCGCGCCAACATCCGATACAAACCGGCGGACGGCGGAAAGCCGCGGTTCGTCCACACCCTCAACGGCTCGGGGCTCGCGTTTCCCCGTGTCATCGCATCAATTCTGGAGCATCATCAGCAGGAGGATGGCAGCGTGCGCGTCCCCGCTGCGCTCAGCACCTATCTCGGCGCAGAGCGCCTGGCCTGAGCGATGCGCCGGCTTGCTCCGGTGACGTTGATCACCATCGGGGTGCTCGCACTCCTCGTATGGTACGTCATCTACACCCGCGTGGTTGTGCGAGAGCTGAGACAGGAAGCGTCTCGCGTCGGTCTCATGTACGCGCGAGTGTACAACGGGCTGAGCGATCCCAATCCTGATGCCGCCACGTCGGCGCTCCTCGACCTGTCGCGATACATCCGGGAATCCGGCGTTCCGATGATCCTGACCGATGTGCGGGGACGGCCGACCGACACGGCCAACCTGCCATTCTCATCCGCGCTCGGATCGCGAGCGATACGGAACTACATACTCCAGCTCGACCAGCAGAATGTGCCGATGGTAGAGCCAGGTGTCGGGACGGTCCATTACGGAAATACCGCACTGGTTCGTGGACTGATCCTCATTCCGGTGCTGCAGTCGATTCTCATTGGGATGGTTCTCGTCGCCGGCGCCTACGCGCTCCGCACCCGCGGCCGCGCCGATCGAGAACAGATCTGGGCGGGGATGGCGCGCGAATCAGCGCACCAGCTGGGAACACCCCTCTCCAGCATCAGTGGCTGGATCGAGCTGCTGCGCGAGACCGAGCCGGAAGCCACGACCGCTGCCGCACTCGATCACATGGAAGCGGATCTCGAGCGGCTGAAGCGTGTCGCACACAGATTCGAGCGTATCGGCAGGCCTCCACGACAGGAGCCCGTAGACCTGGGTGCTCTCGTGGATCGCGTGGCCGCCTACTTCAGGGCGCGCGTGCCCACTCTTGCGCAACGGGTGACGGTTTCGTCCACGCACCAGGGTGAGCTCGTCGTTCAGGGAGATCCGGTGCTGCTCGAATGGGCGCTCGAGTCGCTGGCGAAGAATGCGATCGACGCGCTGGCAGGAAGAGATGGCCGCGTCGAAATATCTGCCGAGGCGCTCCCGGAGGATCGCGTCCGGGTTCGCGTGTCGGACGATGGGCCGGGGGTGCCCCGCGAGATCCGCAACCAGATTTTCGATCCCGGCTTTTCTACCAAGGAGAAGGGGTGGGGAATAGGCCTTTCGCTTGCCCGCCGTATAGTGCGCGACAGTCACGGCGGTGAGCTGCTGCTCGTTCCCTCCGATCGCGGCGCGACGTTCGACATGATTCTTGGCTGATCGCGTTATCTTCAGATGATGTCTGAGCCAACGACCACCGCTTTAGTCGAAAAAACGGAGCCGCTCGCCGGCCTCAATCCGGCCCAACGCGAGGCCGTGCTCCATTTCGAGGGACCGATGCTGGTCCTCGCCGGAGCCGGTTCGGGCAAGACTCGAGTGCTCACGACCCGCATCGCGCGGCTGATCGAGCACCACGGAGTCGATCCCTCGCGCATCCTCTCGGTGACGTTCACCAACAAGGCCGCTGGTGAGATGCGCGAACGCATCGCTCGTCTGCTGGGCGAAGAGCCAAAGGGAATGTGGAGCGGGACGTTTCACGCGATCGGCGCGCGCATCCTGCGCAGCTCTGCGCACCACGTCGGACGGACATCCAGTTTCACGATCTACGACGAGGACGACACGCTGGGACTCGTCAAGAGACTCATGGAGCAGGAGGGAGTGCCACAGAAGCAGTACAGCCCCAAGGTGATCGCCTCGCTCATCTCTGATGCGAAGAACGCGCTCGTTCCTCCGGGCGAGTACGAGTCACTGGCGATGGATCCTGTTTCGCGGACGGCGGCGAAGATCTACAAGCGGCTGGAACCGGCGCTGCGCTCGGCGAACGCGGTTACCTTCGACGACCTTCTGGTCCTCCCGGTCGAGATATTCCGCAAGGACGAGACGACCCTGGCCCGATACCGCGACCGATTCCAGTTCATTCTGGTGGACGAGTATCAGGACACAAACCGCGCCCAGTTTCAGTTCATCAAGCTCCTTGGCAGCGTCCACGGCAATGTGGTCGTGGTCGGAGACGACGATCAATCGATCTACGGTTGGCGCGGCGCTGACATCCGCAACATTCTCGATTTCGAGAAGGAATTCACTTCTGCGAGGCTGGTGCGTCTCGAGGACAACTACCGATCAACCCCGGACATTCTGCACGTCGCCAACGCCGCGATAACGCAGAACATCGGCAGGAAAGGGAAGACACTCCGTGCCACGCGCGAAGCTGGTGAGCCGGTTACGCTTCTCGCCGCGCTGGACGAGCGCGACGAAGCGGATTTCATTCTCGAGGAGATAAAGGCGCGTCGCAGCCGCGAAGATCGCGGCTTCAACGAGTTCGCGGTCCTTTACCGAACGAACGCGCAAAGCAGAGCGCTCGAGGACGTGCTGCGACGTGAAGCAATTCCTTACCGGCTGGTGGGTTCGGTGCGCTTCTATGACAGGCGGGAGATTCGCGACATCATGGCGTATCTCAAGCTGATCGCGAACCCTGCCGACGAAGAAGCCTTCAGACGCGCGATTGGCGTGCCGAAGCGCGGGATCGGAGACAGCACCGTCGATACTCTCTCCGCGCGTGCTCGAACCGCCGGCGTGTCCCTCTCGGAAGTCGCCGCGCGCGAAGATCTGCAGGAGTCGCTCCGCCCCGCCGCGCGAAAAGCGTTGGCGGAGTTTACTCGCCTCATTTCGGACCTGCGCGAACGCGCCAAGGACACCAGTGTCGACGTTCTGATTCAGGAGCTGATCGGCGAGATCCGTTACGTCGAGTATCTCCAGGCGGAAGGACCGGAGTCAGCGCGCGACCGGATGGAGAATCTGATGGCGCTCGTCAACGGCGCAGCCGAGACGGTGATCGACGACGGAGGTGAAGTCGGTCTTACGCCACTCGATCATTTTCTCCAGCGCGCTATGCTCGTTGCGGGCGCCGATGCGCTCGATCCATCCGCTGATGCGGTCACGCTGATGACTCTGCACAACGCGAAGGGGCTCGAGTATCCGGTCGTCTTCCTTACGGGAATGGAGGATGGCCTCTTTCCTCTATCTCAATCCTTCGACGATCCGCCAAAACTCGAGGAAGAGCGTCGCTTGTTCTATGTAGGCATCACTCGAGCGGAAGAAAAACTCTACCTCACGCACACCGAAATGCGCCGCCGCAACGGAGAGTTGATGCCATCGATCCAATCGAGATTCCTGCGCGAGATCGCCGCCTCCAGCCTCGATCTGAGGAAGACGCTGCGCGTGAGCGCCATGGGGCGTGGAACGGTCGGACGCGAGATCGGCTTCAAGGGCGCGTACCCTTCGCGGCGGACGCACGACGTTCCATCGTGGCGTAAGGCCGACCCTATCTCGGAGGCCGAGCTGTCTCAGGACGAGCCGCGCTACGTGAAAGGAGAGCGAGTCAAGCACAAACTTTTCGGCGACGGATCCATCGCCGAGCTCTCCGGGGTCGGGCGCGAGGTTAAGGCGGTGATCGATTTTGACGACGAGACGGTGGGTCGAAAGACGATCAAGCTCGCGTACACGACCCTCGAGCGGGGGCAGGAATAATGGCAGTGACGCGCGAGGATGTACTGCACATCGCCGAGCTGGCGCGCCTTGGCGTCGACAACGCGCGCGCCGACGAGCTGACTAAGGAGCTGAGCGCGATACTCGCTCACATGGATGTTCTGTCGCAGGTCGACACCACGGGAGTTCCCGCGACCACGGGAATCGGCGGTGAAGGTACACCGCTGCGACCTGACGTCGGGGTGCCCCCGATGATGGAAAGGACGCTCGAGTCGTTCGCGCCCTCGATGCGCGACGGCTTCTTCATCGTCCCGCGCCTGGCGACGCACGAGGATTCCGCCGAGAGCGGCGCTTGAGCGTCGAGTTCACCAAGCTTGGCGCGGCGGCGATTGCCTCGAACGTGCGCGCAGGCGATGTCTCCCCGCCCGATATGGTTCGCGCGTCGTTCAACCGCGCGCGAGAGATTGGCGTCGGGCGAGACACGCTCAACATCTACTTGCACTCTGACGAGAAGGCGAGCCTCGAAGAAGCGGAGGCAATGCACGAGCGAATGGGGAGCTCCGCCGACGCTGGAGTGCTGGCCGGGGTTCCGGTTGCAATCAAGGACAACATCGCTTCTCTCGGGCTTCCCACTACCTGCGCCTCGAAGATCCTAGCCGGATACGTGAGTCCATTCGAGGCGACGGCCATCACACGCATGCGCGCGAGCGGCGCTCTCATCGTCGCCAAGACGAACATGGACGAATTCGCCATGGGCTCGTCCACCGAGAACAGCGCTCACGGCCCGACGCGGAATCCTCACGACGTGCGCTGTGTCCCGGGAGGATCTTCAGGCGGATCGGCGGCGGCGATCGCCGCTGGGGTTACGCCTCTCGCGCTCGGATCCGAAACTGGAGGATCAGTTCGACAGCCCGCCGCGTTCTGCGGAGTCGTCGGGGTGAAGCCGACTTACGGCCGCGTGAGCCGATACGGCCTTGTCGCCTTCGCATCGTCGCTCGACCAGATCGGCGTGCTCGGCCGGACCGTAGACGACGCAGCGCTGGGACTCGAGACGATCGCTGGATTCGACAAGCTGGATTCCACCAGCTCGAACGTCCCCGTTCCCATCTATCGGTTGTCCGCCCTCGGTGGCCCCCCTCCGGACTCGAAGAGCCCTGACACAGAGGCGATTCGCATCGGCCGGAGCCCAGTTCCACTTCCGCCTCCGCCAACTTCAAAAACTCTCGAGGGCGTGGTGATCGGGAAGCCAAAGGAGTATTTCCCCGAATCGCTGGACGCGAGCATTCGCGATCTGTGTGAGCGCTCACTCGATCGTTTCCGCTCGATGGGTGCAACGATCCGAGACATCTCATTGCCGCGCTCGCCGCTGGCGATTCCCGTCTACTACATCCTCGCTCCCGCGGAAGCATCCTCGAACCTCGCGCGATTCGACGGAGTACGCTACGGATTACGCGTCGATCCCGGCAAGGGACTCAAGGCGATGTACGAAGCCACGAGGTCTCAAGGCTTTGGTCCCGAGGTCACTCGGCGAATACTCCTTGGCACGTACGTTCTTTCGGCCGGCTACTACGACGCCTATTACAAGAAGGCGCAAGCCGTGCGCACTCTCATCGCCGATGATTTCAAGTCCGTGTTCGCGAGCGGCGTGAACGCCATCTTCACACCGACCACGCCAACCACGGCATTTCAGGTGGGGGCCATCAGTGATCCTTACGAGATGTACCTCAACGACATTTTCACCGTGACGGCCAATCTCGCGGGGGTTCCGGCTATCTCCGTTCCCATCGGTCGGGTGCGACGACTTCCAGTTGGCGGGCAGATCATCACTGGCCACTTCGACGAATACACGATGTTCCGCGTCGCATACGCACTCGAGGCTGGACTCGGCGCCGAGGCGCATCAATGAGTCGCGAGCGGTTCGAGATGGTGGTCGGTCTCGAGGTGCACGTCCAGCTCAAGACGCGCACGAAGGCGTTTTGCGCGTGCTCCACGGATTTCGGCGCGCCTCCCAACGTGAATACCTGCCCGGTCTGTCTCGCTTTGCCTGGCGCTCTGCCAGTTTTGAACGAGCGCGCCGTCGAGCTGGCAACGAGAGCCGCGCTCGGCCTCGGATGCCAGGTCAATCCGGTTTCTGTCTTCGCGCGGAAAAACTATTTCTACCCCGACCTCCCGAAGGGCTACCAGATCTCGCAGTTCGATCAGCCGCTTGCTACAGGGGGATTCATCGCGATCGCCGCAAAGGATTCTGGCGCCGAGCTCAAGATCGGCATCACGCGACTCCACATGGAGGAGGACGCTGGGAAATCGATTCACGACCGATATCCTGGCGCGACCGCGATCGACCTCAATCGGGCAGGAGTGCCGCTCATAGAGATAGTCAGCGAGCCCGACATCAGAAGCTCGGCGGACGCCGGCGCCTACCTTCGCACACTCAAGCAGATCCTGCAGTATCTCGAGGTGAGCGATGTGAGCATGGAGGAGGGAAGTCTTCGCGTGGACGCGAACATCAGCGTCCGTCCGCAGGGGCAATCAAGGTTGGGGACGAAGACCGAGGTGAAGAATATGAACTCGTTTTCCGGGGTCGAGCGGGCACTCGATGCGGAATTCGAGAGGCAGTGCGCTTTACTGGATTCGGGTGGAAAGGTCGAACAGCAGACGCTGCTGTGGGACGGCGCGCGCGAAGTCGTCCGCCCGAGCAGGACCAAGGAGGGAAGTCATGATTACCGCTACTTCCCTGAGCCGGATCTTCGTCCACTCATGCTGGATGACAAATGGATCGGAGATGCGCGAAAGCATCTCCCCGAGCTTCCCGACGCGAGAAAGAAACGGCTCGGGCAGGACTTCGGCATCGCGCCAATCGAGATCGAGCAGCTCACAGCCGCTCCGGCACTCGCTGAATACTTCGAGGCGGTCGCTCGCGCTTCCGGAGACGGAAAGGCGGCCTACAACTGGGTGATGGGCGAAGTGCTCGCGGTGCTCAAGGCTACCGGCAACGACCTTTCTCATTTCCGGGTGCGTCCAGCTGACCTTGCGCAGCTTCTCAGCCTCGTGCGCGACGGGACCGTGAGTCACACCGCGGCGAAACGCGTCTTCGCGCTCATGGTGGAAACCGGGAAACCTCCGGCCCAGGTCGCTGCCGATGAAGGTCTAAGCCAGGTCGGCGACGAAGATGCGATCGCGACCTGGGTCGACGAAGTGCTCGTCGAACACCCCGAAGAGGCCAAACGATACCTGGCGGGCGAGAAAAAACTTCAAGGTGTGCTGGTCGGCTTCGTGATGAAGAAGTCGAAAGGCCGCGCTGACCCCAAGCGCGTTAATCAGTTATTGTCGACGCGAGGCGGATAAAGAGGTTCGGGAAGCTTTATCGCGTATTTCAACGCTGACCGTGGCAGTCCAAAATGCTGCTGCGCCTGCTCGAGAACGTGCTCCTCTCCGCCGCGACGAAGCGCGGCGCGCCGAACTTTCTTCGCTTCGCGCAAAGGAATAGTCCCAGCGGGATCCAACAGAAATGGCTCGGCCTTGTCCAGCCGCGTCATCAGATCGACGATGAAGTCGAATGCTCGCACCATATAAGTGCCGACCTCTTCGTCGCTCAGATCCCAGCGACTCTTTTCCTCGACGAGGTGGAAGATCCGCTGCCACGATTCCGTATCGGCAACGTAAACCATCCCGCGAAAGATTCTCCTGTTGGTGGGGGTGCTGAAGATCGTCGGGCTTAGAATCCGGTCGAGATGCTCATCGGAATGCGTGTGGTCGCGCAGAATCAGCTGCTTTGCGGTGCGACTGAAACGCTCGCCGATGTGGGTGTCGAAACGGCTCTCCCAGTAGCTGTGACCCAGCGCCGCGGTGGACGATGTGATCGTCAGCTGGTGGGGGACGAAGTAGTTGTGCGCCACCGAATCCGCCGCCAGATGCGCGAGGTACCCAAGGCCGAACGCCCGTAGTGCTTCCGATTCGGCGTTGTCGTGGATCTCGAAGCCGACGTTCCAGGAATGACAGTGCCGCCCGGCGGCGGCGTATTTTTTGGCGATACTCGTGTCGGCCGCGATCGAGCCGTAGAGAAAATCGTAGGGGAACGCCGACAGAAGCTCGGCGATGCTGGAGGGGAGAAGCGCGAGCGACCGCATGATCGCTTCCCCCAGGAAGATGTGCGTACCAGGTGTCCAGGCGTGCGCGACTGCGGGTGTGAGCACCAGCGCCAGCAGCACGGCCACCGCGACGCGGGCGGCCGACACCGCGCGCGATGATGCGCGCACCATTCCGGTGGACCTAGATTCCGATGCGCTTACGCTGCCGCCGAACTGCTTTTCTGAGATCGTTCAGCTCGTCCTTCACCACATCGTTGATTGCGTCGCGCGCGGTGTCGACATAATCGCGCACCTGCTCGACGACGTCATCGACGGGAATCCGATCGACCAGCTCCCCACCGGCGTCTACAGCGGTTCTGAATCCACGCTTGGCGCGCGGAGCCGCCCAGCGCGCTCCTTCGACCGCGCGGTCACCAGCCCATCGCGCGCCCTCGAGTCCGCGACTGCCAGCCCACTTCGCGCCTTCCATCCCAGCCAATCCGGCGAGTGCGGCACCGCGACCAGCATATCGCACGAGCGGTCCCACCGGCCGGCGGCCAGAAGGCCCTCGTCGCAGCAGCAGCGTGATTCCGGCTCCGACTGCGGCTCCAATTATTGCGGCCGTCAGCAGGTCGTATTGCTGCTCACGCTCCTCGTCCAGCTCCGTTTCTTGGCCGGACTCGCGGGCGCGGTTTCTCCCCACTGTCGGCTCTGTCTTCGTCGTAGTCCCCATCGTTCCAGTCCTCCTCGTCAAATGCCTGATTGATTCCCGTTTGCACGCCGCGAATGGTCGATGCGGTGGTCACGAAAGCCGACTCGGCCTCCTCCTGTACGACCTCCAGCAGCGCATTCAGCTGGTTGATCCTTTCTTCCGCCGCGGCCGCCGCCTGCTGCAATCGCTGATTCACCGCGGCTACGGTCTGACTCACCTGCTGTATGTCCACGCGAATGGCAGTCGACACGTAATCGACGTTGTCCGCGATCGCGCTCGCGTGCCGCATCAACGGGTTCACGTCGCCGTAAATCTTGTCGAGCATGTCGCTGACTTTCTTGTAGCTCTTTCTGAAATTCCACGCCGCCGGCACGAGCGCCACAGTAAGGATGATCACCGTGATAGTCATGATGCCGCTCGCCACGCTCGTGACTTTGCTCCACAATCCAGGCTCTGCTACGACCTGTTTGGTGTAGATCGTGTCCGGGAGAGCGCGGGCAGCCTGCAACAGCAGCTCAGTGCCGCTACCGATCCATCCAATCATGCGCGTGAAGTGTGCAAGGGAGAGGCCATTTTCCGAGGGGGTTTAGATCACGGTACAAAGAGTGCTCAGTACGATATATTTTCGCAACACATCCTCACCACCGAACCGTACTCAACATGCCAGCAGTGCAATTCGTCGTCGAGGGCGGCAGGCCCCTCAGCGGCTCCATTCGCCCCTCGGGAAACAAGAATGCGGCACTGCCCATAGTGGCGGCCGCCATTATCTCGCATAACAAGGTACACCTCGAGAACGTTCCGAGAATCCGTGACATCGAGACGCTCGTCGAGCTAATTCGCTCGGTCGGCGCCTCCATGGAATGGGTTGGCCGGAACTCACTCGATGTACACGCTGTGGATCTTCGGCCTGCGGATCTCAATCCGACGCTGTGCGCCAAGATCCGCGCGTCGATTCTCCTCGCGGCACCACTCCTGGCCCGCTGCGGACAGGTGACGCTGCCGCCCCCCGGCGGAGACGTGATCGGCCGCCGCAGGCTCGACACCCATTTTCTCGCGCTCGAGCAGTTGGGAGCGACGTTCACCCACGGCAAGATGATCGAGATGCGCGTCAATGGCTTTCGTGGCGCCGACGTCTTTCTCGACGAGCCCAGCGTTACCGCGACCGAGAACGCGCTGGTGGCGGCTGCTGCCGCGACTGGCACAACGGTTTTGCGCAATGCCGCCAGCGAGCCGCACGTCCAGGACCTGGCGCACTTTCTCATCGCGCTCGGCGCCGAGATCGAGGGCGTCGGGACTAACACGATCACGATTCACGGCGGCCGCCCGCTCGGCACGAAGGAAGTCACGCATACCATCGGCCCCGATCACATCGAGGTCGGCTCCTTTATCGGGCTGGCCGCAGTCACCAAATCGGAGTTGAGAATCGAGAACGCCGGCATCGAGCACCTTCGCTCGACGCGAATGGGCTTCTCCCGACTCGGGATCGAATGCGTTGAGGACGGGCCGGATCTGATCGTCCCAGCCAAGCAGTCGCGCCAGATCCAGAGCGACATGGGTGGGCACGTGCCGAAGCTCGAGGATCAGCCGTGGCCGGCGTTTCCGGCGGACTGTATGTCGATCGCAATCGTGACAGCCACGCAGTGCGAAGGACTCGTTCTCATGCACGAGAAGATGTTCGAGTCGCGCATGTTCTTCGTCGACAAGCTCTCCACCATGGGTGCACGCATTGTCCTCTGCGATCCGCACCGTGCGCTGGTTTCGGGTCCGTCGCGGCTGAGAGGGGCGTTCCTGGAATCGCCAGACATTCGCGCCGGCATGGCGCTTCTCCTCGCGGCGCTGTGCGCCGAGGGGACGAGCTTCATCAACAACGTCGGACAAATCGAGCGCGGATACGAGCGTATCGACGAACGCCTCAACGCGCTGGGAGCGGCGATCACCCGCGTCGACGATCGCCGTCAGTAGCGTGGATGAGGTTCCGAAGGAAGTAGTCCCCGATTTCGAGCAGTGGGGAATTCGAGCCTTCACCACGACCCGTGATGCCGGGACGTTCGGGCTGGGCGGCACAGATCCCGTCAACGAAGTCATGGGACGCTGGACAGCCGTGCAACGCGAGCTGGCGGAGACCGCTAGACGCCTCGCCTCGATCCGCCAGGTTCATGGCACCCGAGTGCTCGTCCATACCGGTGGGTGGGAGGGATGGCTCCGAGGGGATGAGGCTGACGGGCACATCGCCGCGGAGAAAGGGATCGCGCTCGCAATAGGCGTTGCTGACTGCGTCCCGGTCTTCATCGCCCATCCCTCGGGAATCGTGGCAATCCTGCATTCGGGGTGGAAAGGCACAGCGGCCCATATCACCACTGAGGCGATTGCGGCGCTAGCGAGATACGGTCTGCCCCCCGACGAGCTCGCGATCCATCTGGGTCCGGCTATCTGCGGGCGCTGCTACGAGGTGAGCGCCGAGGTCCGCGAGCAGCTCACGGGACAACCGGCGACGCGGCCCGGTAACGTCGATTTGCGATCACTGATCGCCGAGCACGCGGCCGAGACCGGAGTGCAGAAGATCACTGTCAGCGCATCCTGTACTCGCCACGATAACGATCGCTTCTTCTCGCATCGCGCGGGCGACAAGGGACGGCAGATCGGAGTGATCGCAGCTCAGGCGTGAGGCGAGCCCGTCACCTTGACTCGCCTCAGCCACCTTTCTACATTGTATAGGGCGTTCAACTCGGCGGCCAACACTGATGTGGGGATCCCCCCACATTTTTTTGTCCCTGAAAGAAACCTAGAACCTGGATGAACGAAACGCTGGAATCGCTTGTGGCATCGGAAATTAAGCCACTTGGACTAGAGCTTTTCGAGTTCCGGATCGGGGGAAGCAAAGGACGTCCTGTTCTCGACGTTCGCGTCGAGCGCGTGGACGAACAGGATGTGACGGTCGACGATTGCGCGGCGGCTTCGCGCGCGATCGAAGCGAAGCTCGATGCCGAGGATTTTGGCGGCAAAAGATACGTGCTGGAAGTGTCGTCGCCGGGGCTCGAACGGACGCTCAGGAACGCGAAGGATTGGAAGAGGTTCGTCGGCAAAAGCGCGGTGATCACGACCAACGTGGTCGGCGATCCCGCTGGTCGGCGAACGGATGAAGTAGAGATC
>Ga0068855_100004836_pt1 | contig 16443 bp, 12 predicted proteins | sample KBSCornC52_FD_66592 | JGI IMG/M metagenome (GOLD analysis project Ga0068855, IMG submission 66592) | Corn rhizosphere microbial communities from Kellogg Biological Station, Michigan, USA - KBS Corn C5-2 | ecosystem: Host-associated > Plants > Roots > Rhizosphere > Soil ...
CCCACGGCTTCACCCGTCTTTGGCCGTCGGTCATTACGCTTGTGACAATGGCGGTGAGTTTCGGTCTGCTGTCCTGGTCCATGCGGGTGCTGCCTTTGGGCACGGCCTATGCGGTATGGACAGGTATCGGCGCTTTGGGCGCGTTTATCCTGGGCATCGCGCTGTTAGGGGAACCTATCAGCGTCATCCGCGTTTTGGCCTGCGCGCTGATCGTGGGCGGCCTCGTGCTGATGAAGGTCGCGACCCCGGCTTAGAGATCGTCCGTCCATTACGTTTCGCGCACTGGCGCCAATCGGCGCCGGCATTGTCCCGGAACGAGGACACCGCAGACGATGGCGGATTCATCAACAACCCCCGCATCTCAGACCGTGGAACCATTCGTCACCGACGTGCCCGCACGGCTTGATCGCTTGCCGTGGGACCGCTTCCATTGGCTGGTGATGGCGGCCCTGGGCATCACCTGGATTCTCGACGGACTGGAAGTGACGCTGGTGGGTTCTCTTGCCGGCGCCATCAACACCAGTCCTTCCCTGCAACTGACACCGGCGCAGATTGGCCTGACCGCCAGCGTCTACATCACTGGCGCGGTGATCGGTGCGTTGTACTTCGGCGGTCTCACCGACCGGCTGGGACGCAAGCGCCTGTTCACAGTGACTCTTGGCGTTTACGTCGTCGCCACGGTGCTGACAGGCGTGGCGTGGGATTTTTGGTCCTTCGCCATTTTCCGCTTTGTCACCGGCATGGGCATCGGCGGCGAGTATGCGGCCATCAATTCCGCCATCCAGGAATTCATTCCGGCGCGACGGCGCGGCATGGTGGACCTGACGGTCAACGGCTCTTACTGGATCGGGGCAGCCTTTGGCGCGGCCGGATCACTCCTGTTCCTCGATCCGCATCTGTTCGCGCCGGATCTGGGCTGGCGTTTGGCGTTTGTCATCGGCGGCCTGTTGGGCTGTCTGATCATTTTCCTGCGCCGGTTCCTGCCGGAAAGTCCGCGTTGGTTAATGACCCATGGCAAAGGCGAAGAAGCCCATCGCATTGTGGCGGAGATCGAGGAGGACATGATCCGCCGCCGCGGCATCACATTGTCGCGCGATAGTCTTCCCACCATCACCATTCGCCGCACCTCGCACGTGGGCCTTTGGCAGGTGGCGAAGGTATTGTTCATGCAATACCGGGCGCGCGCCATTCTCGGCGTCACCCTCATGGCGACACAGGCCTTTTGCTACAATGCCGTGTTCTTCACCTATGCATTGATCCTGACGACGTTCTACGGGATTCCAGCGGCGCATGTGGGATGGTTCATTTTGCCATTCGCCTTGGGCAACTTCGCCGGACCGATCGTGTTGGGGCCGTTGTTCGATGCGGTCGGACGCAAGCCCATGATCACCGCCACATATGCTTTGGCCGGCGTGCTGCTGATCATCACGGGCTTTCTTTTCGCACACGGTAAATTGAGTGCCACGTCCCAGACCGTCGCGTGGACGGTGATCTTCTTCTTTGCATCGGCCGGCGCCAGCGCCGCTTATCTGACCGTGGGGGAATGTTTTCCCTTGGAAGCGCGCGCGCTTTCCATCGCCATCTTCTATGCGTTGGGGACGGCCATGGGCGGTATCGCTGGGCCTGCCATCTTCGGTGCCCTGATTGGAACCGGCGCCCGCGATCAGATCCTATGGGGCTATCTGTTGGGAGGTGGATTGATGCTGGTGGCCGCCGTCACCGAGATATTCCTGGGGGTCGCCGCCGAGGGACGGGCGCTCGAAGACATCGCCACCCCCTTGTCGGCGGAAACATAGCGCCCGCATCGCTTCATCGCCGGACATCAGCCGGCACGGCCTCCAGTTCCCGAAATAGGCGTCTCTCTGCTTGCCGTGGATGTCGGCAAATATTGCCGGCCGGACCGTCCATTCTCCCGGTGAATCGCGGTATTTGAGGCACTTAACGTTGGCACGCCGCTTGCTTCTTAGGAGGCAAGAGTCATCCACCCCATGGGGCGCATCAATGATTGCGATCCTTCTTGTCCTCGTTGCGGCCATGACCATGGCCACTGTCGCGGGTGCCGCCGGATTGAGCGAACTCGTCGGCACCTTCCTTGGCGGCTAACCGGGAGATCACGCCAATGTCCAATTCCGTCATGAGCATCGCGTTCCTGCAGCAAAGCCTCGACATCGTCACCCGCCACGGTCACGGCGGCGGCCACCGCGCCGGCGAACAGAAGTTCGCCGAGATGGCGCAGGCGCAACTCGGCGTGCCTTTTATTACCCCGCAGGCGGTGCGTCCACGCGAACTGCCGCAATTCAAGAAGGCACAGGGCAAAGAGCGCCGGTCCCGCGATCAAGCGCGGGAAGAACGCCCGCAGCGTCGGCCGGCGAATTCCAACACCGTCGATATTACGGTCTGACAGCCTATTTTATTTTCTTGATCAGCGCCTGGGCAGCCGCGGGCGCGCGCACCTTCGCGCCCGAAATGAAGTAGACGAACACGTCGCCGCGCTTTGCCCATGCCGCGGTACGTTTCGCCCAGCGGCCGAGTTCAGCACCCGTGTAACCCGTGGCCACATTTTCCTTGGTGCGCATGAGGCGCGCGTAGGTGAAGTCGGCCGTCGGTTCGTCGATGCATGGATATGCGTCGTGATCGGCAAAGACGATGGCCGCGTTGTATTTGCGCGCCAGATCGTAAAAGCGTTGATCTTGGAAAGTCGGATTGCGCACCTCGAGCGCGTGGCGCAAGCGGACGCCATCCACCTTACGCGGCAGCAGCTTGAGGAAGCCCTCGAAATCCTCGGGATCGAATTTCTTCGGGCCCATGAACTGCCAATTAATCGGCCCCAGACGGTCGCCCAGCTTACTAAGGCCTTGGCCGATAAACCGGCCGATGGACTCGCCCGCCGCCGCAAGCGCGCGCCGATTGGTGCAATACCGCGAGGCCTTCACGGCGAACACGAAATCATCCGGCGTTTCATCGCGCCACTTCATCCAGCTGGCCGGTTTGAAAGTGGAATAATAAGTGCCGTTGATTTCGACGGAGGTGAGATTGCGGCTGGCGAATTCCAGTTCCTTCTTCTGCACAAGGTCTTTCGGATAGAACACACCGCGCCAGGGCGCGAAGGTCCAGCCACCGATTCCCACATAGACCTTCCCCGGCATCGTTGCACACCTCCACGTTGTGTCGTCCATAAACTATTTTCGCAACTATTAGGCATGAAACGCGAAGCGAATTTCAGCAATCAATTTTGGCACTATTAATATTTTAATCTTAGTGCAATCGCCGCTGGCCGGCGGCGCTTGTATACGCGCGCCGGCGAACTCAAATTCCGGATTACCAATTCGTAAGTCAATGCGACTGCCGCGCGCAGGGGTTCGAGCGACCGCGCGAAATTCTTCTGTTGCGCTAATTTCGGCGGACATAGGCGCCTGACCCGACGTGGATGCTTCATCACACGCGAGGAGAGAGAAAATGTTAAACCTGCCGAGTGCTGCGTCGGGCCTGGCGTTGATGTTCATGAGCGCAACAGCCTTTGGCCAAAGCTATACCTTCGCGCCTCTCGACGCACCGGGCGACAGCGTCGTCGGCACCTTTCCGCGCGGCATCAACAACCTGGGCGCCGTTTCGGGTGCGTTTCAGGATGGTTCCAGCGGCGTGGGTCATCATGGCTTTCTCTTTTCGGGCGGGAATTTCACGCCCATCGATAATCCTTCGGCGCAGCAAGGTGGTACGGACGCCTGGGGCCTGAACGATCAGGGTTCGGTGGCGGGAAGCTATTTCCAAAGCACGGCCGGTTATCGCGGGTTTGTGTATACGGGTAGCAGCTTCACGGCGGTCGACGATCCCTTGGCGGCCCACGGGACTCAGGCCGTGGATGTCAGCGCCGCGGGCATCATCACCGGGCAATATTTGGACGCCAGTTTCGGTACGCATGGCTTCCGAGAGACAGCAGGCAAGTTCGCGACGGTCGACGCGTTTCAGGCGCTGCCCGGCACTACGCACATAACGGGCATCAATGGCCAGGGGACGATTTCCGGCTATTACACCGACGCCAATGGCACCCGCGGCTTCATCGACGTCACGGGTGATATTTACATCCCCATCAACCACCCCGCCGCGCCCAACGCCACATATGTCACCGGGGTCAATTCCAGCAATTGGGTCACAGGTTACTACACCGATTCCACCGGCGCGCACGGCTTCGTCTATGGCGGCGGCGTCTTCACCCCCATCAACGATCCGAAGGCGACCGGCGACAGTTTTGCCAACGGCCTCAACGACCGCGGCGTGGTAACCGGCTATTCCATAGTGAACGGCATGGCGCGCGGCTACATCGCCACGCCCACAACCACGCCCGCGCGCGCCGATGACTTTGCGGAGCGTATGGGCATCAATACCCACCTCAGTTTCTCCAGTCAGGGCTACAGCAACCTCACCGTCGTCATCAACGCGCTGAAATATCTTGGCGTGCGCTATCTGCGCGATTCACCAGTCAAGACCAGCCTGCAACCGTGGACGACGGTCGCCCAGGCCACGGGCGTGAAATTCGATGCTTACCTTCCCAGCTCCAGCAAATCGGATGTCCAGGCCACCTTGAACTACATGCCGTCGCTGGCCAACGCGGGTCTGCTCAATTTCATTGAGGGCGGCAACGAGGAGGACACCGCAACGCCGCAATCCCTCGGCAACACGCTGGCGTCCACGGCACAGTTCCAGCAGCAGGTCTACCAGATGGGCCAATCCCTGCACCTGCCGGTCATCAACATGAGCTTCGGCACCGGATGGACCGCTGCCAACAACTGGGCCGGCAATTACGACCAGGTGGGCGATCTCAGTGCCTACTGCGATTACGCCAACGCTCACGTCTTCCCCGAGCCGGCCATCGGCCAGCCCGACGCCACGCTCCAGGACCTGATCCGCGACGCCCACATGGCCGCGTCGCAACGGCCCGTCATTAATACGGAGATGGGCTGGGATGGGCGCACGGCGGAAGGCGCCGTGGCCGGGCAGCTGCTTCAGGGCGTTATGGATGCCATGTTGAGCGGCGCGCTTAAGACCTATATCTACGCTCTGTTCGATGAAGCGGGGATAACCTTCGGCATCATGAACACCGACGGCACGCCCAAGCCCGAAGGCGCGGCGTTCCATAACCTCATGACTCTGCTGGCCGACGCGGGGACGACCGCCAAGACGTTCACGCCGCAATCGCTGCCGTATGCGCTGAGCAGCACATCCGACGGCGAGCGCAGCTATCTCATGCAGAAGTCCGACGGCTCGTACTGGCTGGCGGTGTGGAATGAGTCATTGGTGGGCACCCACACGCTGACTGTCAATCTCCCGACGGCGGCCCAGCAAATCAAGGTCTATGACCCGATCTTTAACTTGCAGACCATTCAGTCCCTCAACAAAGCGAGTGCCGTGTCCGTGAACATGACCGGCCGGACGTTACTCATCGATATCACGCCCGCATCCACCGCCCCGCCACCGCCGCCGCCCAATACCATCACTTCCAGCGCCAGCAACACCACCATCACGGCGAACGCAGGCACCACCGCCATCTCCGTCTACGGCACCGGCGACACCATCAACGGCGGCGCGGGAACCTATACGCTGATTGCGCTCAAGGGCGGCAACACCATCAACACCGGCGCAGGAAACGCGACTATCCAATTGGGCGGTGCCAGCAACAAGGTCTCCCTCGGCACCGGCAACGCGACGATCAACGCCGGCGGCAGCAACAACACATTTGCCTTTGGTGCACCCGGCATCGGGCAGACGGACATCTACGGTTATATCCTGAGCCAAGGGGCCACCTTGGACTTCCGCACGCTGCTCGCCGGCACACAATGGAACGGCAATGCCAGCACCGTGGGCAACTTCCTGAAAGTGAACACCGTGGGCTCCAGCGCGGTGATTACCGTGAACGCATCGGGGCTGACGGGCGGGGCTGCCTATCCCGTCGCCACCCTGCACGGCTACGCCTATCTGACGCTGCAAGCCTTGCTGACCCATTCCACGATCTAACATAAAGGCTTGTATACGCGGCGCGGGGTGGCACATCTCCGCGCAGGAGCGGTATGACCGTTCATACACAATCACTACAACACGCCACGAACATCCAACGCGGCGCGAACACAATTGCCGTTAAGGTGAAATACGTGCCGGGCACGGAAGCGGCCGGCAATCAGCCACGGCCCTTATCCAATTCCGGATAATGCCGGAAAATGCCTTCGGTACTGAACGGCAACCGGCGATCCGACTCAAGGTAGGCCGCTAGGCCGGAACGTTCACTCACACGGTCACGCACCGCGACCACGCGACCGACCGTCCGCTCCGTCTTCCCCATGTGGCGGGGGAATGCATACCGCAATCCCTCCACCACCTGGAACAGGGAAAGATCGGCGTAGGTCGCGCGACGGCCCGTGAGAAATGGACCGCCGCTGCGACCGATGAGGCGATCGAAATAGCCCATGAACTTCGGCACGCGTTCCTTAAGAAATGAGTCCGACCGGAGGCGCGCGGGACGCTTCTGATCCTCATAGTAAAGACTTGGTCCGAGGGGATGGTGGGTGTCGTGAATCTCCGCGACCATATCCGCAAGCGTGAGCTGGATCTGATGCACCCACAGCCGCTTGCTCTCGTTGCGCGGCGCGAGATCGAGACGCGGTCCGAGATAGAACAGGATGGCGGCGGTCTGACCGATGACGTGCTTGCCGTCGCGCAGGAACGGCGGCGCGAAGGACGGTGTATCGGTTCCCCGCGCCATGAGCCGCATCATGCGGCGGAAGCCTGTCTGCGTGCGCGCCACGTCGCGATAGTCGGCCCCCGCGTCCTCAAGGGCAAGGCGCACAAACTCGCCCCGTCCCTGTATCTCCGGCCAATAGAACAGTTCATAGGTCATGGCGGTGGAGCAGTTTTGACATTCGCGACCCGGCTAGCCGCACGGCTGAGCGGCGCACATTAGACTGGGACCACCCAGCTAAACCGGCCACCGGCGCAAGTTGTTCCCCGCGCTATGCGCGGCGCGTTTTCCAGGCCGGAGTTCTCCTCGCCACGGCGGCCGTGAGCTTCCGTGCCTATCGGCAGCTTATCCGCCGCCCGCCTCGCATATATGGCGTGACAATTGCGAAACAATTCTGATTCTCCTGCGCAACGCGCATATAATGCCTTTATTCCAAACGCATTTTTCCATTGTCTTAAGCCATGGAATATTGCCCCAGGGCCGCATAAACTGGGAAAAGACACGATCCCATGCAGAGAAATCATCCCGGGAGGAGAGTTCATGCTGCAGATTAAACCGACGCCCTTCGGTGCGGAGATTTCCGGCATCGATCTGGCCCAGCCGGCGGACCAAGCCACCCAGCGTGCGCTTCTGGACGCCTTCAATGAATACGGTCTGGTCATCTTCCACGACCAGAAGCTCACGAAAAAAGAGCTGGTGGCGGCGAGCCTGAGCTTCGGCGAACTGGAAATCCATCCGCTGACCAACGCCATCGACAAGGAAGTGCCGGAGATCCTGGTGATCAGCACCCGCGGCACCATGGGCGACGTCGCGCCTGAGAACAAGGAAGAGCTTGTGGGCCGGATCGATTGGCACACGGACCTTGCCTACGTGCCTGTACCCAATCGCGGCGCGCTTATATATGGCGTGGAGAACCCGCCCGAGGGCGGCATGACCGGTTTCATAGACCGGCAGGCCACCTATGCCGCGCTGTCCGACGACATGAAGCGCAAGATCGAAGGGCTATCGGTGATCCAAAGCTGGCGCTATGCCCAGGAGAGTATCTCCAAGAACCCCAGCTTCCGTACCGACGAAGGCGCCAAGATGCTGGCGCTGGACAAGTTCCCGGACCTCGCTGCTCCGCTGGTGTATGCGCATCCGGCAAACGGGCGCAAAATATTGAACGTGACGCCCATGTGGTCATCGGGCATTGTCGAGATGCCGGGCGAGGAAGGCCGAAAGCTGCTCGATGAATTGATCCGTCACTCTCTCCAGCCGCAGTTCATCTATTGGCATAAATATAAGGCGGGCGATGCGGTGCTATGGGATAACTGGCGACAGATGCACGCCGCCAGCGGCACCAAGGGACGGCATAAGCGCCTGATGTGGCGCACCACCTTCAAGGGCTCGGTTGAATTCGGCCGTCCCATGACAAAGGGCGCCCGACCCGCCGCCGCTTAGTTTGTTAGGTAGAGAGATGAGCAACGATCACGATCATTCCCACCCACACACCCATGAACCGGTGGATTGGAAGCACAACGGTGTCAAAGTCATTCCCGGCGACCAGCTTGACGCCAACACGGCGCAGACGCCGGGCATGAACCGCGCCGCGGCGATCAACCTCGCCCGCGTCGGCGCGCAGAAAATCTGGGCCGGCACCGTGCACATTCATCCCAATGCCAAGACCGGCGCCCACCATCATGGCCACCTGGAAAGTGTGATTTACATCGTGAAGGGCCGCGCACGCATGCGTTGGGGCGACAAGCTGGAATACACCGCCGAGGCGGGACCCGGCGACTTCATCTTCGTGCCGCCCTTCGTGCCGCATCAGGAGATCAACGCCAGCAGCGACGAAACACTGGAATGCGTGCTGGTGCGCAGCGACAACGAAGCCGTCGCGATCAACCTTGCCATTGAGCCGGTGGAGAAGCCGGAAACGGTACTCTGGGTCGATCCGGTGCACCGCCCGGCCTGATCCGGCCGCAGACCCGCGACAAAAATACCGCACCCTTCATCATCAGGCTGCTTGCAACCGACCTATGCGTTTTTTTGCATTGGTGGTTGGGTGGATTTGATTTATATCAACCGTGAATATTTTACAATATGAAATAAATTTGACGCTCAGGATCGCGCGCCGTGCCTGCGACAAAACGCTCCCGCAACACCGCCAAAAACGGCGCGCGCGCCCGCTCGGTCACCGGGCCGACTGCGAACGAAGCCGCCGCATTCCTGCAGAATCTGCATACCCTCAAGATCGGCATTGCCCATCAGGCATCGCCGATTCTGGAACGGGAATGCGATCTTGATCTGCGCCTGTGTGTGATCCTGCACACCGTCGCCGAAGGTAAAGTGCACCCGTCGGAGATCGCGCAGACCTGCTGTCTGCCCAACAGCCTTATCAGCAAGCACCTGGATCAACTGGAAAAGAAAGGGCTGATATCCCGCAGCCTCGATCCCAAGGACACGCGGCGCATTCGCCTCACCCTCACCAGGGACGGCAAACGAGTCACGCGCGAACTTACGCCGATCTTTACCAGCCTGGTGGGCGAGCGTCTGTCCCGCATTCCAGCGGCCCGGCGAAAAGTGTTTCTCGCCGTCCTTGCCGAACTTGCCGACGCGTATCAGCCATGACGATGATCGCACGCACATGGCGGGCCGTTACCATTGCCGTCGCCGCCGGCGGCATGCTTGCGGGTTGCGCCGTCGGTCCCAATTTCCATAAACCGAAGGCGCCCGACGTCAGCGGATATACGCCGGAACCGTTGCCGCCGGCCATCGCCTCCGCCCACAGCGGTGAGGCAGCGCAGCAGCTTGTCATGGGCGCGGATGTGAATCACGAATGGTGGAAACTGTTCGGGTCTCCGGCGCTCGATACCCTGGTGGAACAGGCCCTCAAGGCAAACCCCGATCTGGCGGCCGCCAAGGCAGCGTTGCGACAGGCGCGCCAGGAACTTTATGCGGGTGAAGGCACGTTCTTCCCGCGCGTCGACGGCAGCTTTTCGAACACGCGGGAGAAGATCAACACCACGGCCTTCGGCGGCGCGGCGACCAGTCCGCCGCCGTTCACGCTGCACAATGCGTCGGTGAATGTCGCCTACGCTATCGATCTGTTTGGTGGCACGCGGCGGCGCCTGGAAGCCCTGCGCGCGCAGACGGAGATCGTGCGGTTCCAGACCGAGGCCGCCTACCTCACCCTCACCGCCAACGTGGTCACCACGGCGATTCAGGAGGCGGCGTTCAGAAGCCAAGTGGCTGCGACCCGCGACATCGTTGCCGACGACCGTCATCAACTGGAGATCGCGCGCCGGCAGGAAGCCGTGGGCGCCATTGCCAAAGCCGCCGTCTTGGCGGAAACCGCGCAAGTGGCTGCGGTGGAAGCGACCCTGCCGACCCTTGAAAAGCAACTGTCGCAGCAGGACAACGCGCTCGCCGCGCTGGCGGGGCGTTTCCCGGTGGAAGGGCCGCCCGCCACCATCGATCTTGCCGCGCTCACCGCTCCCGAAACCTTGCCGGTGAGCTTACCGTCGCAATTGGTGGCACAGCGTCCCGACGTTCGCGCGGCGGAAGCCGCGCTGCATGTGGCCAGCGCCAATGTGGGCGTGGCCACGGCCAATCTGTTGCCGCAGATCAACCTCACCGCGTCCTATGGCAGCACTGCCAGGGACATCGACAGGCTTTTCAGTGCGGGCAGCACGGTCTGGAGTTATGGCGCTCAGGTCATCCAGCCCATTTTCCACGGCGGCGAACTGATCCATGAGCGCAAGGCAGCGGTCGCGGCTTACGATCAGGCCGCCGCCCAATACCGCTCCACGGTATTGACGGCGTTCCGGAATGTGGCCGATACCCTGCGCGCCCTGCAGTCCGATACCGACACCCTGAAAGCCCAGAGCGTCGCGGCCCGGGCCGCTGCCGACAGCCTGGCAATCGCCAAGCAGCAATACAGCGCCGGCGCCATCAGCATTGCGTTACTGCTGGATGCGCAGCGCGCGAATCAGCAGGCGCGGGTCGCGTTGGTAAGCGCTGAGGCCACCCGCTACGCCGATACAGTAGCGCTGTTCGTGGCCTTGGGCGGCGGTTGGTGGAACCGACCGGGCGATCTTGCCGCGCGTACGGACAGCACCAAATGACGATCGATCACAGGCAACGGGAAGTCTCGCGATGACGAAGCGTATGATCAGAATGCTGATCGTGGTGGGCGTGATACTGGCGCTTGTCATCGTTTGGAAGCTGTTCATCGGCGCAATGATCGGCCGCATGATGAAGGCGCAGGCCAGCGCGCCGCAAGCGGTCGCCACCATGCACGTGAGCAGCACCGACTGGCAGACCAAGATCGCCGCCGTGGGTTCGCTACGCGCCATCGAGGGCGCCGATCTATCCGTCGAAATGCCGGGCATTGTTGACAGCATTGACTTCAAGTCCGGCGACGACGTGAAAGCCGGCACCGTGCTCGTGCGCCTGAGGACCGGCGACGATATGGCCAAGCTCCGCTCCCTTGAAGCGAGCGCGCGCCTGGCCGCCATCACCTACGAGCGCGACAAGAAGCAGTTCAAGGCCGAAGCTATCAGCCAAGCGACCCTGGACCTGGATTCCGCCAATTTGGACAGCGCCAACGCCGCCGTCGCGGAACAACAGGCGGTGGTGGACAAGAAGATTGTCCGCGCACCCTTCGCCGGCCGTCTCGGCATCCGCGCCGTGGATGTAGGTCAATATGTCGGCGCCGGTACAACGGTGGTAACGCTCCAGACCGTGGATCCCATTTTCCTGGATTTCCCGGTGCCGCAGCAGGACGTGAGCCGCCTCAAGCCCGGCCTCGCCGTCGCTGTGGCGGTGGATGCTTTCCCAGGACGCAACTTCGTGGGAGAGATTTCCGCCATCAATTCGAAAGTGGATGCCGCCAGCCGCAACGTGCAGGTCCGTGCCACAGTGAAGAATCCGGACCGTGTTCTGCTGCCGGGAATGTACGCCACCGCATCCATCGACACGGGCATCTCCAACCGCTACCTCACCCTGCCGCAAGCGGCGGTGATCTATAACCCATACGGCAACATCGTTTATGTGGTGCAGCAACAGGGCAAGGACGACAAAGGCGAAGCACGCCTGACGGCGCAACAGAACTTCGTCACGCTGGGACCGGTGCGCGGCGACCAGGTCGCGGTGGTCAAGGGCCTCAAGGAGGGCGATGAAGTTGTCATCGCCGGGCAGCTCAAACTGCGCAACGGCGTGCCCATCATCATCAACAATGCAGTACTGCCCGCCAACGACGCGGCGCCGGTGTTGCCGAGCGATCAATAAAGGCGGAAGACGCGGCGATGAATTTCACCGACATCTTCATTAAGCGGCCGGTTTTGGCCACGGTCATCAGCCTGATGATCCTGGTGCTGGGGCTGCGGGCCGCCACATCTCTGTCCGTGTCGCAATATCCACGCACCGAGAACGCTACCATCACCGTATCTACCGTCTACTACGGCGCCGACTCCGATGTGATCGCCAGCTTCATCACCACGCCTTTAGAGACGGTGATCTCCCAGGCGTCGGGCATCGACTACATGACGTCCACCAGCAAGAACGGCGCGAGCACCATCACGTGTAATCTGCGTTTGAATTACGACAGCGATAAGGCCATGACCGAGGTCAGCGCCAAGGTGAACTCGGTGCTGAATCAGCTTCCGCCGGAAGCGCAACGCCCCGTGATCTCGCTGCAGGTCGGCCAGCTGGTGCCGGCGATGTTCATTGTTCTCAACAGTGACGTATTGGATTCGACCCAACTCGCGGACTACACCTTGCGTACGGTCATTCCGCGGCTGCAGGCAGTCGAGGGCATGCAGGATGTTGCGTTCGAAGGCGCCAAAAGCTTTGCGATGCGCATCTGGCTGGATCCCACCAAACTCACGGCCCTGGGGGTGACCGCCAGCGACGTCTATACCGCTTTGGCCAACAACGATTACATCGCCGGCCTGGGATCTACCCGCGGCCAGATGGTGCAGATCGATCTGACCGCGTCCACCAACCTTCATTCGGTGCAGGAATTCCGCAACCTGGTCGTCAAAACCAGCGGCCAGACCATTGTCCGGGTACAGGACGTGGCCACGGTCACGCTGGGCTCGGAGGACTACGATTCCAACGCCACCTTCGACGGCAAGAAGGCGATCCTGTTGGCCTTGCACGCGGCGCCGACGGCGAACCTGTTCGACCTGGTGAAGGGTGTGAGAAAAGCGCTTCCCGACATCCAATCGCAATTGCCCAACGGCGTATATCTGAAGGTCCCGTACGATTCATCGGCATACGTCAAGGATTCCATCAAGGAGGTCGTTTGGACGCTGGTGGAAGCCCTGGTGATTGTCACCCTGGTGGTGTTCAGCTTTCTGGGATCGCCCCGCTCGGCGCTTATTCCCGCCGTGGCGATCCCGCTATCTCTGGTGGGAACGCTGACGCTCATCCTGGCGCTCCATTTCTCACTTAACCTTCTCACGCTGCTCGCTCTGGTTTTATCCATCGGACTGGTGGTGGACGACGCCATCATTGTTGTGGAGAACGTCAATCGCCACATGGAGGAAGGCATGGGGCGTTTCCAGGCATCCCTTCTCGCGGCACGAGAGCTGGCCGGGCCCATTGTGGCCATGACCGTCGTGTTAATCGCGGTGTACGTTCCAATCGGCTTTCAAGGCGGCCTGACCGGCGCGCTGTTCACCGAGTTCGCGTTTACGCTTGTGGGCGCCATCACGGTCTCCGCGATCGTGGCGTTGACGTTATCTCCCATGCTGGCGTCGCGGTTTCTGACGATGCACGCGAGCGAAGGCGGTGGTTGGGAGGACCGGCTGGTCCATGCCATCGACCGGCGCTTTGAATCTCTGCGGCTCAAATATTCGCGGGCCCTACATTCCAGTTTGGACACTTTGCCCGTGACCGTCACGTTCGCGGCTATTGTCCTGATCAGCATCTACGGCTTGTACGCGACCGCCCGCAGCGAGTTGGCGCCACAGGAGGATCAAGGCTTCATCGCCGCCATCTATACGGCGCCGCCCAACTCCACGCCAACGCAACGCGCGCTGTACATGGATAGTGCCTACACATATCTGCAGAAGTACCCGGAGATTGCCCACACCCTCCAGATGGATAATCCGCAATTCACCTTTAGCGGTAATCCTCTGAAGCCTTGGTCGGAGCGCAAACGCACCGCATCCGATATACAGGGGCCCATGCAGAAGGACCTGAGCAACATTACGGGCTTGCGCGTCGCCATATTCCAGCCGCCGCCGCTGCCAGTGGGCTTTGGCTTGCCTTTGCAGTTCGTCATTGGATCGACCCAGTCATTCGAGCGCATGAACGAGGTGGGGCAAACTTTCCTGGCCGAAGCGACCAAGAGCGGTATGTTCGCTTATCTGGACCAGGATCTGAAGATCGACCTACCCCAAGCCACGGTTCAGATCGACCGCGACAAAGCTGCTCAGCTTGGCCTCAGCATGACTGACGTGGGGCGCTCCATGGCGGTGATGCTGGGTGGTGGTTACGTCAATTATTTTGACCTGCAGGGCCGTGCCTACAAGGTCATACCCCAAGTGCAGCAGAATTACCGCCTCAACCCCGACCAACTGCTGAACTACAACATTCACGCCGCCGACGGCAGCGCCGTGCCGCTGTCCACCATCGCGCAGATCAAGACCAAGGTCGTGCCCGAAGCCCTGTCGCACTTCCAGCAGTTGAACGCCGTCACCATCCAGGGCGTGTTGGCGCCGGGCGTAAGCATGGGCGATGCCCTAAAGTCACTGCAGGAGTTGGCGGCCCGCACTTTGCCGGCTGGATTTTCCGTGGATTACGGCGGCACGTCACGCCAATACGTGCGGGAGTCCAGCGGCTTCCTCATGACCTTCGCCTTCGCCCTGATCATTATCTTTCTATCCTTGGCGGCACTGTTCGAAAGCTTCCGCGATCCGGTGATCATCTTAGTGTCCGTGCCCATGTCCATCGCGGGTGCGCTATTGTTCATCTCCATGGGAATCGGCGGGACGACTCTGAACATCTATACCGAGGTCGGTCTGGTGACCCTCATGGGGCTCATCAGCAAGCACGGCATCCTGATCGTGGAATTCGCCAATACCGAGCAATATCGCGGAAAGCCTAAACGCGAGGCAATCGAGACCGCCGCCGCTACCCGCCTGCGTCCAATCCTCATGACCACGGCCGCCATGGTGTTGGGTGTGGCACCCCTATTGCTGGCGAGCGGCGCCGGCGCGGCGGCGCGCTTCAATATGGGCCTGGTGATCGCCACGGGCATTTCCATCGGCACGCTGTTCACATTGTTCGTGGTGCCGGCGGCCTACCTGCTGATGGCGGCGGATCATACCAAGGACAAAGCAATGTCCGACGCCGCCAGCGACGCCGCCGTTTAATCAGCCGGCTGGTTCCATGACCGGGGTGGACGGCGCCTGTTCCGCCAATTCGATCCGGTTACGACCGCCGCCTTTCGCCCGGTACAGCGCTTCATCGGCCCAAATGTAAAGCCGCTGCGGTTCCCATTCGCCGGGCGCGGAAATGGCAAGACCGGCTGAAACCGTGGCCTTGAGTTCACCGCGCGCATCCACCACGCCGCTTTGCTCGAAAGCGTGGCGAATGCGTTCCACCGCTTGGCGGAACGCCGCGGGAGTGGTGTCGGCCACCACCAAAACAAATTCCTCGCCCCCGATCCGCGCGAAGAAGTCGCTGTCGCGCAAGGTCGATCGCGCCACGCCGGCGAAATGGCGCAGCATGACGTCGCCGGTATTATGGCCATGGGTATCGTTGATGCGTTTGAAATGATCGATATCCAGCACAGCCATTCCCAGGCAAATGCGGTCGCGGCGCACGCGCCCGGCGAGGCGGCGGAGCTCTTCATCAAACGCACGGCGGTTGGACACACCCGTCAGCGGATCGACAGTAGCCGTCTGCCGCAGCCGCAGGTTGACCCGGTTGGTGGAGAGCAGGATGTAACCATAAGCCCGCAGAATGATGATGACCGTCGCGAAGACGAAGATGAATAGCTGATTGAACTGCTCCGGTCCCGTCAATCCTTCGAGATCGAATTCCAGGGACGGCAGCTTGCCTTGGGTGACGAGCATGACGATACGCCACGCCAGCAGCGGCAGGCCGGCGATATAGACAAAGGCCAGCACGAACACGCCCGAGAACCCTTCCTGCCGCCCCAGACTCAAAAGCGCGGGCGCCTGCAACGCGAAGGTGATCGCGAGCGCGGTCGTGAAGACCGCGGTGCGGCTGATCTCGTTGTCCCGGACCCAGAGGAAATAGGACACACCCGCGATCAATCCAGCCATTACCGCCAGTGAGCTGCGGGTGAACATGGGCTTTTTGGCGAACCGGCAGAGGCCCGCAAGGACAATAAGCTGGCCGCCGATGATCAGGATATCCGCCAGGAGAATGGCCGCGGCGTCCGGCAGCTGGTCTTCGAACGCGCGCAGGATAGCGCCGAGGATCGAAATGGCGGAGCCCGCGGGCCACGCACCCACCCCCTCCATATCCCGATGCACCCGCCAGTTGATCATCAGGGCAATTGCCCCAGCGATCATGGCCGGAAGCATGACGGCGACGATGGATTTGTTGGAAAGCATCGCCCCACTTTAGCCGGTCGCCCGCAAGAGGTGTAGGGAAGATTCACTGTTCCTTATCTGACCACGCTCGCTCTCGCTAACCGCGAACGTTAACGCGACCGCATTCAACGCAGCGATTGCGCCAGATAAGTCTCGAGT
>Ga0068855_100004837_pt1 | contig 16442 bp, 13 predicted proteins | sample KBSCornC52_FD_66592 | JGI IMG/M metagenome (GOLD analysis project Ga0068855, IMG submission 66592) | Corn rhizosphere microbial communities from Kellogg Biological Station, Michigan, USA - KBS Corn C5-2 | ecosystem: Host-associated > Plants > Roots > Rhizosphere > Soil ...
CCATGGGGGGAGCGACGGGCCACCTGTGCACGACGGGCCACCTGTGCACGACGGGCCACCTGTGCACGACGGGCCACCTGTGCACGACGGATCATCGGCAGACGACGGAGGGGATCGCGCGTGAACACTCGTCGCGGTGGACTCGGACGCGGCCTCGGTGCGCTGATCCCGACCGCTCCAGCCAGTTCGCCCGTGATCGAGCCGGCCGCCGGTACGTCGCCGAGCACACCGGGGGCCGCCGGATCGACGCCGACCGGCAGCGGGGCGCGATCCAACACGTCTTCACCAGCCGCCGGCACGAGCCAGTCGCAGTCGCCATTGTCGTCGGAGCGCGGCCAGCCAGTCGAGGCGGCTGACTCGTCGTCCGGCATGGTCGCGGTGCCGGGGGCGCGGTTCGCGGAACTGCCGGTGCGCGACATCCGGCCGAACCCCAAGCAGCCACGGCAGGTGTTCGACGAGGCTGCGCTCGACGAGCTGGCGCACTCGTTGCGCGAGGTCGGCTTCCTCCAGCCTGTGGTGGTGCGCGCTGCTGCCGACGGGCTGCCCGGCTACGAGCTGGTCATGGGCGAGCGCCGTTGGCGGGCCGCCCAGCAGGCAGGCTTCGATGCGATTCCGGCGATCATCCGCGAGACCGGCGACGACATCTTGCTCCGTGATGCGTTGCTCGAGAACCTGCATCGCGAGCAGCTGAATCCGCTCGAAGAAGGTGCCGCATACGCGCAGCTACTCGACGAGTTCGGCGCCACGCATGAGGAGTTGGCCAGGCGAATAGGACGTTCGCGGTCCCAAGTCAGCAACACGATCCGGCTGCTGAATCTACCGCCCTCGGTGCAGCGCAAGGTCGCGGCGGGCGTGCTGTCGGCGGGTCACGCCCGTGCGCTTCTGACACTCGACGACGCCGAATCGCAAGAGCATCTCGCGCAGCGCGTTGTCGCCGAAGGATTATCGGTGCGCGCGGTCGAAGAGCTCGTCGCGGTCGGCGAGGTGGGCACCGCCCGCCGCCAGGCACCCCGAGCCGCCCGTCGGCGCGCACCGGCGCTCGATACCCTTGCCGCGAACTTGTCAGACCATTTCGAGACCAGAGTCCGCGTCGACCTCGGCCGGAGCAGAGGCAAGATCACCATCGACTTCGCCTCAATCGACGATCTCGAGCGGATAGTGGCGTCGATGGCACCCGCGTTGAAGCCAGACGCCGCATCGATTGCCGAACCCGACGCCAGCTGACAGCGAACAGACCGCCTTGAACGCGGACTAGGCCGGCGCGCCCGGTGTCGACCGGCCGCGGACCGCAGCCTGCTGGAGCAGGTCGCGACACAAGGTGCCGAGGTCAAGACCAACCGAGGCCGCGGCGAGCGGCAGCAGGCTCGTCGCCGTCATCCCCGGCGACACGTTGGTCTCGAGGTATTCGATATCGCCGTCGGCCGTCACGATGACGTCGGTTCGCGACAAGTCGCGAAGCCCCAGCGCGCGGTGCGCCGTAACAGCAACGTCGGCCGCAGCTTTGGCGAGTGCTTCGTCGAGTCGGGCGGGCACGTGGTATTCGGTCATGCCCGCGGTGTAGCGCGCAGCGTAGTCAAAGGTGCCGCTCAGCGCCTCGATCTCCACCGCTGGCAGGGCGATCGGCCCGGCCCCGTCGTCGATCACACTGATCGCGAGTTCGGTTCCCGACACGTGCCGCTCGAGCAGCGCGACGCTGTCGTACGAATAGCAAACCACCATCGCCTGGGGCAGATCTTTGACATCGCGGACGACGGAAACCCCCAACGCCGAACCGCCGTGCGCGGGCTTGACGACTAACGGGAGCCCGAGCCGCTCGACCACCCGGTCGAGCAGTACGGCACCGCCCAGGTCGCGGAAGGCCGCGTGCTGCAGCGCAACGGACGCCGGCGTACGCAACCCTGCACGCGCGACGACAGCCTTAGCCACCGCCTTGTCGAACGCCAGGCGTGCTGCCGATCCGGTGGCGCCGACGTAGGGGACGCCACTGAGGTCGAGCGCGTCGCGCAGTGCGCCATCTTCGCCCTCGATGCCGTGCACCGCCACGAAAACCGCAGCCGGCGGGTCGTTCATCAATCGCGGAAGCAGGTGGGCGTCGACGTCGACGAGTTCGACTTCGACGCCGAGCGAGGTGAGCGCGTCGGCGACTCGCCGTCCGGATGACAGTGACACCTCACGCTCGAACGAGACGCCGCCGGCGAGGACCAAGACGTGGCCCAAATCGCTCATGCGCTGCTCCCGGTCTGGCCATTGCCGAAGGTGGCGACGATCTCGAGCTCGTCGGCCAGCACCGCGGCTAGGCGGCGCACTCCTTCACGAATGCGGTCGGGCTCGGGCAGGCTGTAGGCAAGCCGCAGGTTGCGCTTGCCTTGACCGTCGGCGTAGAAGCCGACGCCGGGCACGTAGGCGACCCGGCCCTGGATTGCGCGCGGCAACATGGCCTTCGCGTCGACGCCATTGGGCAGCGTGACCCAGACGTAGAAGCCACCGGTCGGATGGGTCCACGACGAGCCGGCCGGAAATGACGCCGCCAGCGATTCAAGGCACGCATCGCGCCGGGCGCGGTAGAGCTCACGAAACACCTTGACCTGCTCCTGCCACGGGTGATGGGCCAGGAACTCGGCGACCACGTATTGCGAGAGCGCGACCGGGCACAAGGTGGTGGCCTCGCTTGCCATCACGATCTTTTCCTTCACCCCGGGCGGCGCGAGTACCCAACCGACCCGCACGCCCGCGGCGAAGGTCTTCGAGAACGACCCCAGGTAGATGACGCCTTCGCTCACCCGCGAACGCAGCGCGGGCAGCGGTGGCCCATCGAACCCGAGCAGGCCATACGGGTTGTCTTCGAGCACGAGCAACCCAGCCTCGGCGCAGATCGCCAGGATCTCGTCGCGCCGCTCCTCGACGAGGGTGATACCTGCCGGATTGTGATAGTTCGGTACGGTATAAAGGAACTTGGCGCGCCGTCCTTCTTTCGCGACCCGCGCGATCGCCTCGCGCAACGCTTCGGGCACCAGTCCGGCGTCGTCCATCGTTACGTGCATGACGTCGGCCTGGTACTGGGTGAACGTGCCGAGCGCGCCGACGTAGGACGGTGCTTCGGCGATCACCACGTCGCCTGGGTCGAGAAAGATGCGCGACACGACGTCGAGCGCTTGCTGCGACCCGACCGTGACGACGACGTCGTCGGGCGACGCGACGATGCCTTCAAGGGCCATCACGCCGCAGATCAGCTCACGCAGTCGATCATCGCCCTGACCGCCCATGTACTGCAGCGCCTTGTCACCCATCTCGGAGATCAACTTCGAAGTCATCTCGGCGATGACGTCGAGCGGCAACGCGCTGACACATGGTGAACCGCCGCCCATGCCGATGATCTCGGGCCGGTTTGCGACTGCGAAAAGTGCTCGAATCTCGGACGTCGTCATGCCGTGCGTGCGCGCGGCGTAGCGGTCGACGTAGGGGTCGAGGCGCGACCCACCTGACATCTCCACCGGAAGACCTCCCCGCGTCGAGGCCGGGAGGCCCGGATCCGACGCGCATCGAGACGAGAACGTGCGGGAAAAGGAGACACCAGGCTACCCTCCGCGTCCTGTACTGCCTCGTGGATTACCAGACGGCCGGCCCGCGCCTACGATGACGTCAATCGAAGCAGGCCAAAACCTCTGCTCGATTCATCGGTTTTCACGCTGATCTGCGGAGGCCAGCGATGTCGCGACGTGTCGTGAGTTTCACACTCGACAACCTCGATGACCTTCCGAGCCGCTGCCGTAAATGTGTCTTCTGGGAACTCGACCCGGTCAGCGGATCACGGGCCACCGAGGCGGGTGACCCGGCGCTCGAAAAGGAAGCCTGGGTGTCGGCGATGCTGCTCGAATGGGGCAGTTGCGGCAAGCTCGTCCAGGTCGACGGCGTCACCGCGGGCTATGTGCTCTACGCCCCGCCCGCATACGTTCCTCGTTCAGCCGCTTTTCCGACCAGCCCCGCGAGTCCTGATGCTGCTCTGCTCATGACCGCGTTCGTGTTGCCAGAGTTCACCGGCGGCGGTCTTGGCCGGTTGCTCCTTCAGGCAGCCGCGAAGGATCTCACTCGGCGCGGGGTGAAGGCCATCGAGGCCTTCGGCGACTCGCGTTGGGAAGCCCCCGCATGCGTGTTGCCCACAGATTTCCTGCTCTCGCTGGGATTTAAGACGGTACGGCCACACATCAGGCATCCGCGGTTGCGGCTCGACCTCAAGACCGCACTGTCGTGGCGAGAGGACGTCGAGGGCGCGATCGAGCGGCTGCTCGGTTCGGTGGGTTCAGAGGGCGCGCTGCGCCCGATCTAGCGCTCGCGAGCGAGATCTCAAGCAAACGCAGCCGCCTGACCGAGCTGGATCGGGTTGGCGACGGGGATCTCCGCGGGCGCGTACAGCCGTTGGATCGCCACGACGACCGCCTCGGCCAGCGTGTCGCGAAACTCAGGTGCCGAAAGTCGTGAGGCGTCGCCGGGATTGGTGAGATAGCCCAATTCGACGCGCACGGCGGGCATCCGGGTACTGCGCAACAGCTCCCACGCCTTCGGATGACTTCGGCAGTCGGCAAGGTCGGTGACCGCAAGCACTTCCGCTTGAATCAGCTCAGCGAGTCGCGCGCCGACGAGTGACCGATCCTTGGACGTGCCGTAGTAGTAGGTAGAAAAGCCTCGCGCTGCTGGATTTTTCGCGCCGTCGACATGTAACGACACCAACAGGTCGGCCTCAGCCGCATTCGCGAACGCGGCTCTCTCTGCGTCGGTTGGCGGGTCGTCGTTGCGTTCGAGCGAGCCTTCGCCGCCTCTGGTGCGAAAGGCCTGGGCTCCGGCGGCGGCGAGCCGGCCCTCGATGCGGTTCGCGATGTCGTCGACGAGACTGGACTCGTCGAGGGTGCCGTCAGGGCCGTCGGTGGCGCCGCGATCGCGACCTCCGTGGCCTGGATCGATCACGATGAACTTGCCGGCAAGCGTTGGCCCGGCATGGTGCAGCCGTTCGTATTCGCGCAACTCGTTGGCTTTGCCCCCGACGACCGTGCGCGCGAGTTGCCGAAGTGCGCGCAATGTCGCCGGCCCGCAGGTGCCGTCGGCCGGTAGCCCCACGTTGCGCTGGAAGTCGCGCAGGGCACTTTCAGTTCGCGGGCCGAAGACGCCATCCGCCCGGCCGCAGTCGAAGCCCATCTCGATGAGACGCTGCTGCAAGCCGGCCACGTCGTCGCCGACATAGGGATGGCGAACGGCGTACGACAAGATGCGGTCGCCCAACCGCCAGCGCGCTTCGTCGAGCGCCCGATAGGTCTCGCTGTCGACGATGCCGTCGATACGGAGCCCGCGCTCTTGCTGGAACGACCGAACCGAGCGATCGACCGCAGCGTCGAACAGCTCCAGACCGGCGTGCTCAGCGGTGGCCGCGATGGTCGTGCTAGCGAAATCGACTGAAAGGAAGCCCAGCTGCACCAGCCGGTGCCTCAGCTCGAGCACAGCAGCCCCCTGCGCACCGAGCCTGAGCGGCTCGGTGACACCGAGCCTGGACGGCTCGGCACCAGCTGGGTGGGGTGCCTGAGGTTGTTGCATGGGCAAGGTCCTCGTTGATCGATTCGGGAACCGATCGCCCATCGTAGCGGCTCGGACGAAGCCTTCCAGCGGCTTCGCTTCGTCGCGGGAACTCAGAGGAAGGCTTCCAGATCCTTCAGCAACGCGGACTTCGACTTGGCACCGATGATCTGCTTGACGACCTGGCCGCCCTTGTAAACGTTCAGGGTCGGGATCGACAAGATCGAGTAGGCACGCGCCGTCTCAGGGTTCTCGTCGATGTTGAGCTTGACGACGCGAACCTTGTCGGCATGCTCGGCGGCGATTTCTTCGAGCACGGGCGCCACCATGCGGCACGGGCCGCACCATTCCGCCCAGAAGTCGACCAGCACCGGGGTCTCGCTGCTCAAAACGTCATTGGCAAAGGTGGCGTCGGTGACTGATGGCGTGGAAGCTCCCACGGTCGGCTCCTGTCGTTGATGCTGGGTGAGAATCGGTCGGCTTGTTGGCGTGCGGTGGGGTTGGCGTGCGATGGGGTTGGTGTGCCGTGCTGGCTGTCGGCTCAGGAGACGGCGGCCGCGATCTGGGCGTTCTGGTCGGTATGGCGGGCGGCAAGCCATCGCTCGGCGTCGAGCGCCGCCGCGCACCCACTGCCTGCGGCCGTGATGGCCTGCCGGTAGGTGTGATCGACGAGGTCGCCACACGCGAAAACGCCGTCGAGGTTGGTGCGAGTCGACTGGGCCTGTACCTTCACGTACCCGGCTTCGTCGAGGTCGACCTGACCGCGGAACAACTCGCTGCGCGGATCGTGGCCGATCGCGACGAACAGACCGGTCACCGGCAGCTGCGACTTCTCACCGGTGACGGTGTCGCTCAACACGACTCCGGCGACCTTGTCGTCGCCGACCACGTCGTCGACGGCGGAATTCCAGCGAAATGAGATCTTGTCGTTGGCGAGTGCCCGATCCTGCATGATTTTGCTGGCTCGTAGCGCATCGCGCCGGTGCACGATCGTGACGCTACGGGCGAACTTGGTCAGGAAGGTAGCTTCCTCGAGCGCGGAGTCGCCACCGCCCACGACCGCGATGTCCTGGTCGCGGAAGAAGAATCCGTCGCAGGTTGCGCAGGCCGACACGCCGTGCCCGAGCAGCCGCGCCTCGTTCTCAAGACCGAGATAGCGGTACTTCGAGCCCGTGGCGAGGATCACTGAACGCGCGCGGTAGGTGATGTCGCCGACCTGAACGATCTTGACGGGTCCGGTCAGGTCGACCTCGGTTGCATCGTCGGTGATCAGTTCAGCGCCGAACCGAGCGGCTTGCTTGCGCATGTTGTCCATCAGGTCGGGGCCCATGATCCCTTCGGGGAACCCCGGAAAGTTCTCGACCTCGGTCGTCGTCATGAGCGCGCCGCCCGCGCCGATGGCGCCTTCGATCACGAGCGGGCGCAAATCGGCGCGCGCTGCGTACAGAGCGGCGGTATAACCCGCGGGGCCCGAGCCAATGATGATGACGTCGCGCAACTCGCTGCCGTCGAGATCGGACGTCTCGAAGTTCGACGTCGTTGCTGTGCTCACGCAGACCTACCCCTGCTCGTACCTGCACGTACCTGGGCTGTTGCTCGAGGTTTGTACCCGAGTTCGCGCACATCGTTGTGAATGCGACTGGCTCAACAGATCCTAGGCGCGCCAGATTCCCGGCCGACTGCGAACGACCTGATCATGACACCGGCAATGTCGCGAAGAAGGACACGTCGCCATCCTTCACGCAATCTGCCGTGTACCACTCGACGTAGAGGTCGAGCGTGTTCGGGATCGTCGGGTCGGTCAGCACGATGATCGTCGCCGGCTGGCCTTCGTAGATCGCGTAATCGACGAGTACGGGGGTGACCGATCGGCCGACAAGCGCGACGATGCACGCCTGTAGCGCAGCATTGGTGGCGAGCGGGCCGCTCGGTGCAGTAGGCGCGGTGACGCTCGCACCGAAACGCGACGCTGCGGTGCCGTTGGGGGCGCCTGCAGACGCATTTCCCGCCGTAGGCGCCGCCGGCGCGGCGGCCGACGCCGACGCCGCAGGTGCATTGAACTCGGGTGACGCGCTGCTGCCGCCGGCACTGGTTGCCCGGCCGCCAGCAAGAGGTGCCAGGCCCTTGTAGAGCTGGGCGCTATCGGGCACGTGGTTAAGCACGAGCGCCGCGACTTGGTTGCGGATAGTCGTCTTGTCGTAGTCGTGACCGGACGTCAAGACGACGGCGTTGCCGCCCGCCATTGCCGCGCTGGCGTTCGTGCTCGCCTTCTTCTCGCCGCCGCCGGTGGTGACAATCGCCGCGATGCCGGTGCCGACGATCACCACGACGAGCAGCGCAATGGCGGCAGCCGCGGGAAAGTGCGCAAATCGCCGTCCGGAAAAACGTTGCTGGTGATCCGGGCGTGCCGGCAGCACCGAAACCGCGACACCGGCCTGCCTTTCGATGCGCGCGGTATCGATCTCGGCGCCGAGCGCAGACTCGATGCGTGCTGTGACGTCGTCGGGCATCGCGACGGGTGGCAGCGACTGCAAGGTTTTCCGAACCCGACGCATCGCCGCGACCTCGCGACTGCACTGTTGGCAACTGGCCACATGGTCGGAAACGGCGGCGGGAATCCCGGCGGAAACGTCGGTCTGATCGGGCGTGTCGGCGAGTTCGGCGAGCGTCTCCGGCTCCGGATGGGGGGTGTTCACCGGAGGTCCTCTCGTTGGTGCGTCATCGGGGATTCGACGCTGCCGACGGTGCCGGGGTTCCCGGCCGGACCATCCTTCGGGGCGCTGTTCAGGTGCGCGAGCAGCGGTGCGAGCTTGGCGCGGCCCCGAGCACACCGGCTTTTGACGGTGCCGCTCGGCACGTCGAGCATCGCGGCGACATCATCGACCGGGTAGCCCTCGATGTCGACGAGCACGATCGCTGCCCGCTGCTCGATCGGCAGCGTCGCCAGGGCGGCGTGGACGTCAGTAGCCAGCTCGCGCTCGGCGACCTCGTCGCGCACGACCGCAGGCGCGTGGTCGTCGTCCGGCAGTGCAACCGTTGGGCGGCTCGCGCGGCGGCGCAACCGATCGAGGCAGGCGTTGACCACGATCCGGTGCAGCCAGGTGCTGACCAACGCATCGCCGCGAAAGGAATCGGCATGCCGCATCGCCGAGATCAAGGCGTCCTGCACTGCATCGGCTGCTTCGTCGGCGTCACACAGCGTTCGCAGCGCCACCGCCCACAAGTGGTCGCGGTGGCGGCGGAAGATCTCGGTGAAGGCTTGGGGATCGCCTTCGATATGACGGCGCAGCAACGCGGCGTCGTCGAACTCGGCTGCCCCATCCACGCCGCGAAGCTTAGCGGCGGCCGACCTCACGATCGGAAACTCACTTCTGCGACGCCGCCCCTGAATCCGCCGCCACCGGCCGGAAGCTTGGTAAGCCACACCACCCAATAGCGCGCTGCCGTCGGCTTCGCCGGCCGAAGGGTGACCTGGGCATTGGCATCGGTGGCGGTGGCGACGACCGACATTTGCTTGTCGGTCGCCGGCGGGCTGGTGCCATCGCTTTCAAGCAGGACGACGGTGGTGCCCGCGCCGAGCAACTCCAGGTGGACGGCGGAAACCGTGTGCGCGCTGCCGAGGTCGACCAGCAACCCAACACCGGGCTTTTTGTTGCCGAGAGTGGCGCTGAAAAAGGTCTGGGTATGCCAGGCAGTCGCCGGATTGCCGTCGGCAGCAAGTGGTGCCTCTCCGACGTGCGGGTCGGTGTGATCGCCGTACGGGTCGAACTCGGTGACCCGTTGCGGCACGATGTCGCCAGTGGCTCCAGCAGTTGCCGTGGTCGTCGTCGATGGCGTCGGTCCTGTGACGTGATGGGTGTCGAAGTGCGGGTAGATCTTCGGTCCCGTCGTCCAGAACAATCCGGCGACGGCAACGGCGAGGATCGCGACACCGACGGCCAGGCCGATGCGGGCGCTCCGGCGAGCCGGTAACCACGCCCGGCCCGAAGGCCCCCCTCGTGGGTCGATGACCGGGATCGGAGCGGTATCGGCGCGGTAAGGGTGGCCGTCGTCGGCAGCGGGACGCAGCGGTGCGAGTGCAGCGACGAGCGCATCGGGTGTGGTGATCGCGGGCAGGCCGCGGCTCAGCTGGTCGTCGCCGGAGGCCAGCGCGACCGCAAGATCAACCTCGCGCGGCACCCCACCCCGAACCTGCCGCGGGGTTCGCAGGTGCCCGTCGACGAATGGCGCCGCAGGCAGGTTGCTAATGGTGCGCTCACCTGGCCAATGCGCCGTCAACGCGGCATACAGCAGGTGTGCGAGTGCGATCGTGTCGGTGCGTTCGGCGCCTTCGGTGGGCTCGTCGGCGAGGGCGACGCCGGCCAGTCGCGGCACGCCCGACGTCGTGAACAGCACGCGCGCGGGCGCCGGGGTCATGCCGTAGAGCCCGACCCGGTGCAACGCCGCGACTGCCTCGGCGATGTCGGCGACCAGGTCGATCGCCGCACCTGGATCGAGCGGACCCGACAGCAACTGCTGCTCGAGTGAGCCGCCCTCGAAGTACTCGGTGACGACGAATGCGACGCCGGGTGCCTCACCTGCGTCGTAGACCTTCGCCAACGCCGGATTGGTCAGGCTCGCGGCAGCACGCGCGCCGGCGAGCACCCGACCGGCCATCGGATCGTCGGTGCCGACGACCAAAACGGCGACCGAACGGGCGAGCACCTCGTCGCGCGCGCGCCACAGCTGGCCGACACGCGATGCGCTGCGACCGGGCACCGGGTTCGCCGAACGGTCGGGCACCAACGCTTCGAGCCGATATCGGTCGACGATCAACAGGCCGGGCGTCACGGTAGGTGCGCCGCCCACAGCGACCTCCGTCGGTTACCAAGGTTTGTGAGGATCAGTACTGCGTCAGGGATTGCTGCTCGAGATTGCTGCTCGCCATGCTAATCCCGCTTACGACGTTGCCTCGCTCGCTGACATCGGCTCTTCGCGCAGGCGCTCATCGGCCGCTCGTTCCGCTCCTAGGCGCCGGGGCGCCTGCGATGCTCGCTCGCTGATGACATCGGCTCTTCGCGCAGGCGCTCATCGGCTGCTCGTTCCGCTTCTCGGCGCCGGGGCGCCTGCGATGCTCGCTCGCTGACATCGGCTCTTCGCGCAGGCGCTCATCGGCTGCTCGTTCCGCTCCTCGGCGCCGGGGCGCCTGCGATGCTCGCTCGCTCACCCGGGACGTACTGCGCCGAAGTAGCCGTCGAGGTAGACCGGCTGAACCTGTACCACCGTGCCCGTGTGGGGCGCAGCGAGCATCTGACCGTTACCTAAATAGATGGCGACATGGTGAATAGACCCCGGATCCGACAGGTCGGTCGCCCAAAACAGCAGATCGCCGGCCTGCAGCTCACCGAGCGGAATCTTGGTCGCGACGGCCGCGTATTGCTCGGCGGCGGTTCGTGGCAACGCGACGCCCGCCTGGCCGAACGCCCATTGAGTCAGGCCAGAGCAGTCCCAGACATCGGGCCCGGAACCGCCGTAGACGTAAGGCTTTCCGAGTTGCGTGCTCGCCGCTTCGATCGCGGCCTGGGCGGCCGCACTCGCCGTCGCGATCACCAATCCGCTGTGCAGAGCGGCTTGGCGGGCCGCGGCCAGCTGTTGTGCTGCGCGGGTCGCATTCTCGGCGTCGATCTGGGCTTGGATCTGAGCCTCGATCGTTCGTACCTGCGAATTGGCGTCTTGCAGCGCCTGCTGTTGGCGTGCCAGCAGGTCTTGCACCTGGTTGGCGGCGGTATCGGCTTGTGCGGTGAGATCGTTTTGTCTCTGCAGCAGGGCATCAACGCTTTGTTGCGCTTGCTTCACTGCTGTCGTAGCCGCATCGATCTGGGCGAGCATCCGGTGGTCGGCGTTCGTCATCGCTGCGATGTCATGCAGGCCGCTTGCCACCTGATCGGGGTTGATGCCCTGCAGCAGTGTGGCGTACAAGACAAATGTTCCACCGGACATGTAGAGCGCGCGGGCGCGCTCGTTCACCGTCGCGCGATCGGAGTCGATAACGGCCTGCGCGGCCGTGACACGTTCGTGGGCCAGGCGCTGCTGGCCCACGAGGGCACCTAACGCCGCTTCGGCCTGGTCGTACTTTTCGCTTGCTTGTTCGGCTTGGGTTTGTAGTGCCGTTACCTGCGCCTGCAGGCTGGCCGCCTGGTGTTTCGCGTCGGTTAGTGGATCCGCGGCCGCGTGGTGGGCGGGCCCGAGCGCTACCGCCTGTGCCAACGCGAAGACGACGATCGCGAATATTGCAGTGCGGTGGTGCCTGGAAAGGTGCGCGATCGCTGGACGAGTGAAGACCACGGTCATGAGCCGACGTATCTGCCGCTGCCGCTCGCGACGATCGTCAGCCAGGAATGCAACGCGTGGATGTGTTTGACGACGAGTGTGGTCGCGTCCCGTTCGATCTTCAGCTCGACCGTTCCGTCGGTTTGGACGTGGACGCTATTGGCCACCACGGTCTCATCGTGTTCGGCCGCGGTCGCCTGCGCTGCCTGCACGGCTGCATTGAGATCGTGCTGCCCAAGCCATGCTTGACTCGCAGAACGGGCCGCCGTGTTGGCGTCGTCCGCGGCACTGATGTGAGCCACACCGATCGAAAGGCCGTCGAAGGCCACGATGCCGACGAGGGCGATGCTGACGACAATGCGCGTCAACCAGCCAAGGATGATGTCGCCGCTGTCACGCCTGGCGGGATCCGCACCCTCGGCTACGCAGTGCAGCCCAAGCAACTCAGGCAGCCTCAGCAACTCGAGCCGTTTCAGTTTCGTCACCTCGACCGTCTAAGTCGGCTTTGAGGGGGCGCGGCTTGAGCCTCGTTAGGACGAATGGCCGCCGAGCTGTACGGCCATTCGGCCGAGTGAGCGTAAATACGAGCGCGCTGGCGAGGCCAGGCCGCGGTGGGCCGGGCTCAGAACCGTGAGCGGACGGCGCTCAGAAGATCGGTGGCTTCGGAGATTCGCATGCGGTCTGCGAGGGTGACAAGCAGCGCTCCGCCGATACCCGCTCCTGCTACCAGCGCGACGATCGCGCCGGCAAATCCGTTGCCGAGCAGCGACGTGCAGAGCCTTGCGAGACCGAAAGCAAGAGTCCCACCGATGACGGACGCGACCCCGAGCCGCACGTAGGTGCGCAGCACCCGCCGTCCATCTAGTCCGTGCAACCGACGGCCGAGGGCGCGTGCCGTCAGCAGAGCGGCAAGCCAATAGGACGCCGAGAACCCCAGCGCCAATCCGAAAACCCGGCTGCCGACCGGCAATGCTGCGTATAGCGCGAGGTCGGCCGCGATGTTGACCAGGGTCGCCACGACGTTGATGAGGGCGGGTGTCTTGGTGTCGTGCAGCGCGTAGAACCCGCGTAGCAACAGCTGGAAAACGCAGAATGGCACCAGCCCGACCGCGAACGCCACGATCACCCAAGCGATGTAGCGCGCGTCAGCTGTGGTGACGTTATGGTGCCTGAATACGACCGCCGCGAGTTGGGGTGCGAGCGCGACCAGTGCGATAGCGGCGGGGACGACGGCGACGCCTGTGGTGCGCACGCCGGTCGAGAGGTCGGCGCGCAGCGACGCGGTGCGGCCCTCGACGGCGTGGCCACTCATGCGAGGCAGCAACGCGGTGATGACCGACACCGCGACGATCGCGTACGGCAACTGGAAGAGCTGATACGCGTAGCTGTAGGCAGAAAACGTGTCGCCGTGGTGCACGCCGTGCTTCACGGCTGCCGCCCCTGCGGCGCTGCCGAGCTGAGTGACAACTGCGAACCCGATCTGATTCATTGCGACGTAGACAAGCACCCATCCGCCAAGCTTCGCGATCCCGCCGAGGCCGGTGCCGAGCCAGTCGAACCGCGGCCGGAACCGAAATCCCGATGCCCGAAGGGACGGCCACAAAGCAAGAGTCTGGACGACGACACCCGCGGTCGTGCCGATTCCGAGGAGCATCGTCTGACCCGACGTCAGCGAACTCGTGTGCCGATGCGTCACCGCGATGAACAGACTGCCTGTGACGATCAACACGATGTTATTGAGAACCGGGGTCCACATCGGAGCGGCAAAACGGCCACGGGTATTGAGAATCGCACCAATGACGGCGCTCATGCCGTAGAAGAAAATTTGCGGCAAGAAGTAACGAGCGAACGTGATCGCAAGGGTTCGCTGCGCACCGGTGAACCCGCCGTACACGTCAATGACGAGTGGTGCTGCGATCACGGCGAGCACCGTGCAGGTGCCGAGCAGCACCGCCACCACCGTGAGCAGTCGTTGCGCGTACGCTTCGCCGGCTACCGCGTCGTCCTTTACTGCTTTGACGAGCAGCGGGACGACGACGCTGCTCAAGATGCCACCGAGCAGCAGGTCGTAGACCGCATTCGGTGCAGCGTTGGGAACGTTGTACGCGTCGGCCAGCTGGCCGGCCGAGCCGACGGCGGCCGCGATGACGATCGTGCGCAGCACGCCGGTGCCGCGCGAGGCAAGCGTGCCGAGTGCCATCACGCCGCTCGTGCGGGCCAGGCTAGGTGGGTTTTGTGGCTGGTCCGCGGGGGGTCGCGGTTGCCCGGGTCGCTCCGACTGGTTGTCGCCTGTCGCCACCGGCGCACTCACGACGTCACGGTATGCGCCTGGCGGCTTCGCCGCATCCGCCGAAACAGCCGGTAGCCCGACAGCAGGAACAGCAGGCCCGCGGCACTGCCCGCGATGGTGAGCGCGACCGCACCGTACGCGGTCGAGTTCACTTCGAAAAGAACCGGTGCGCCGAAAGTTTGGGCGGCATCGGGAGTCATCAGTTGCGCCTGCACCTGGAACCGGCCGTTGGTTGGCGCCTCCACTTCGAGCAGTACCTCGTGTCTGCTGCCTTTGCCCGCGATCGTGAACGGTTCGATCGGGGTGATCTTCAGCCGGCTCGCGTTGAGGGCGTTGACGTGGATCTGCAGGGTCACCGGGTTGGGCAGGTTGTTGACCACCGTGATCGGGATCTTCTGCTTGCGGCTGGTGAGCGTGATCAGGTGTGGATCGCTGATGTAAACCTGGCTCGTAAGGGTCCGCAGCTGCGTCGAAATCGAGGTCAGGATGCGCATCGGATCACTCGTGTCGTGACGCCAGCCGCTCGACTCGGCGCGCTGGATCGCGAGATTCGCGACCTCGAAGAATGATTCAGTCGTGGCCGAGCCCAATACGGCGCCGAACGTCGCGAGGTCGGTGCGTAGTGGGGTGATTTTCGCGAGCACCGACTGTGAAAGCTCGGCATCGCGGTCCGCCTGCGGGTAACTCAGCGGTTCACGGGCGAGACCGTCAGTCGGCGCAGCCGCGATCTCGCCGAGGCCGACGACCTGCAACCACGGCACTGAGCCGGTATCGAATAGCAGTGTTTCCAAGAACCGGTTGCTGGGATCGACGTCGCGTGGCGGCGCCACGACGACTGAGCTGCCGGCACCCGGCCGCTGCTCGGTGATCAGCATCGTTTCGGCTAGGAATCGCTGTTCAGCGGCCCGGCTTCCGCCCGAAACCGTTGCGGGATCGGCAATCAACTCGTCGAGCGTGGGATCGGTAAGAATCGCGCGCACGGTGCCGGCCGAGGTCTGCAGATCCGTGCGCGGGCCGCCGACCGCGTTCGGGTCCTCGGGCTGTGCGACCTGGCCGTCAAGTACGACCGTGCTCACCATGTCACCCGCGAGGTCGGTCAACGCGGTCATGGTGATCGCGCCGCCGACCGGCCACACGACGTCGGGCAACGTCGGCTCTGCAAGCTCAGCACTGAGCAGCGCCTGGCCCGTCGTCCGAGTCGAAGCAATTTCTTGGTCGAGCCCGGCGCGGTCGAGTGCGACCAGGTCGGCGTCGCCGTAGGGCAGCGCAACGAGTTGTGAGCCGGACGACGAAACCGCCGACTTCAGCTCGGTGAGCCAGCCCGCCGCGACAGCCGAGCCGGTTCCGGCTTTGGAGCCGTTCGGGGTGGCGACCCGGTACGGCGTCGGCGTCGGCGCCGGGGAGCCAAGCCCGGACGGGTTCGGGCTCGACTTCTTGGTGCCTGCCTGCGACGGCGTCGAGCTAGTCGTCGCGGTCGGGGTTGTCGGGGACGCTTTGACGGACGGGCTGGCTGACGACGAGGCCCCAGGCGCGGGCGGACCGGAACCCGTGGTTCCGTGCCGCTCGGTGATCCCCGGCTCGGAAGCCGCCATCGCGGTCGCGTCGTCGACGAGAGCTGGGTCGACGAAGTAGGTCACGGGCACGTGCGACGACGCCGCGATCGACACCAGGTGGCCGAGCCGACCGTTCGGCGCGAGGTCCTTGGCGAGATCATCGTTGAGGAACGTATCGCCTGCGCCGCGATGCACGCCGTCGACGATCGGCCACAGCCAGCTCAGCCGGGTTGGGCTGAACTGCGCGCCTTTCGGCATCCACATCAAGGTCGTGGGCAGCCGGGTGCGCAGAGTGCCCGAGTCGCCGAGCGACGTCACCTCGATCGCGAGCGGGTAGGCCCCGAACATCGACGCAGCGCTCGGCAGCCCGATCTTGTCGACCGGGATCGAGATTTGCCAGGCGACGCTGCCGCCGGAGTCGACGGTGCCGACGGCGTGCCGAGTGCCCGAAACCAGGAAACCGATCACGGCTGCGGGGTCGGAGTCATGCGCGAGGTCGTAGCGAGTTCCGATCCGCTGGGTCGATGCCCGCAGGCTGACCGCCACGTTGTGGAGGTCTTCGCCGGAGGTGTTCGTGAGCGTCCCAGCAAGGCTCAACGTGTCACCCGCCCGGGCGACCTTCGGTTCGAGCTGGTCAAGCGTGATCGTGAATCTCGAAACGCCGGCGCTCGAACTGGCGCTCGGACTCGGCGATGTGCTGGCGGCGTTTGCGACCGATCGACCGCTCGCAA
>Ga0068855_100004841_pt1 | contig 16434 bp, 11 predicted proteins | sample KBSCornC52_FD_66592 | JGI IMG/M metagenome (GOLD analysis project Ga0068855, IMG submission 66592) | Corn rhizosphere microbial communities from Kellogg Biological Station, Michigan, USA - KBS Corn C5-2 | ecosystem: Host-associated > Plants > Roots > Rhizosphere > Soil ...
AATTGTATTATGTGTTCGATTATTGACGTTAATAAGTTATGAGTCACTCAGTAGCCCTTTCAGATTATTCTATTTCAACTCGTTTAAAATTTTCCAGACATTCTTGCAGATCACAAAATCCCACTTACAAAAAACACTAACGCGGCCACTGAAGTAATCATAGCAATCACCCACAAAAAGCGTTTCGAAGTAACAATGGATATGGCTGAAATAGCAATCGCGATTTGAAAGAGGGTAACGGCTCTTGCAAGCACTACGTGCTTTTGTAAAAGATGTTCCGAGCTCGCCTCTCTTTCTCTTGCCTCGCTTTGAATGGCGGCTGCGTCGCTGGTTAACTTAGCAGCGGCAGCGGAGTCGGGTTTTGCTGCGTGAGTTACAACTGTTAACTTGATAGATTTTGCCTGGTAGAATGCCCATTGATCGGAGGCTTTGATCTGATCGATCAATGCTTCGTTCGAATAATGTCCGGCTAACATGCTGGCAATGGCTGCCAGTACGGCGAACAAAGCGGTGGTTACCGCAACCCAAAGCGACCATCGTTTTTCTTCTCTTTTCTCTTTGGCTTCTTCGTTTATTTTATCATGGAGTGAGTCGGTGGGGTCGTCAAATTCTTCCATAAAAGGAGATTTGATTTAAGGTACGGAGACGTATGTTGACGGTAACAGGGTTTTATGTTATATAGATACTAACGCTAACAGTTTGTGTAATTAAGGGTTTAACTGGTAAAAAAACAACAAAGAATTTATCGACGGTTTTTTTTAGCGCCGTTTAGCCTTAATCTGTAATCGGTTGATTAATAAATGGCTGCATCTTGACCGTCATCAATTAAAGATGAGATCGGCCTTTGATTTCCACACCTTTAGGTAGTGCCATAAATTTTGTATATTATTGCAATAGATCTTCTTATCATACCATTACCATCTCACCTGTTCCTATGCGCTGATCGTAGGACCCTTTCTCTCGGAACTATTATACACTAGCGTTATAATGATGAAAGAACTGCTCGATAATGACACTTTGGTAGCCTTTACGTCTGGGTTGCAAAAAGGATTTAATGGAGTCTTTGATGCATATTATGACGAAATCTGTTACTTCGCCTGGAAGCTTTCGGGCAGTAGGGAAGAGGCTGAAGACATTGCGGCTGATGCTTTCTGCAAGTTATTTAAAATACATGACCGGTTTTTAACCGAAGCCAACATAAAAGCATTCCTATATATTACTGCAAGAAATAACGGACTAAAGTTTCTTAAGAAAGCCAGCACCAGAAAAACTTACTCCACTGATTTTGCAACCGAAGGCATTGAGCGGCATATCTCTGAAGATATTCCGGATGAATTTTCTCTGCACGCCATCTTTGAAACCGGACTGATTAAAGAATTATATAAAGCCATACAACTTCTGCCTGAACAGAGCCGCAGGATCCTTGAACTCTCATATTTTAGCGGAATGAGCACAGAAGAGATTGCGAACCTCCTGGCGATAACTCCCGCAACAGTACGAAGCAGCAAACGTTACGCTTTGAACGAACTACGAAAGAAATTTACCAATAATCAAATGGCTATCAGTCTGATTTTTGCTCTTGCCTTGCTGGAAAACGTTTCCTGCCTTGATCACCGTCAACTCTTCATATAAAAGTTAAAAATATCTTGCATTTCCTTTGCACACTTTCTTACTTCAGGGATTTCTATATACAGCACTCGTATTAACAAATAGTTACTGAGATATTACCAAAGTGTTATTACTCTTTATTGAGTATGATGCGGTAGTTTATTATGCCTGACTTTAACCACATAGAACGGATCAATGCAATTATAACTAAGTACTGTCTTGGTGAAGAATTGAATGAAAGGGAGCAAGTGGACTTTCAGGAGTGGGTTAATTCATCAGCAACTAATTTAGCGTTTTTGAAAAGGCTGCAGGATGATGAGCAGATGCTTCGGGACCTGACTGTATACACATCATGGATCCGTAATAACAGGGAAGTGATTCGCGAGAATGTATGGGCGAAGTATCATTCAAAACAACGAGTAGTAAAGTTTAGTTTCTTTAAAATAGCATTCGCCGCATCACTATTAGTGGTTGCGGGTGTGTTGACGCTCTGGATGGTGGTAAGGCAGAGGTCAGATAAAAAGTCTTTGCCTGCCGCTTCCATCATTGATACATCTCAGCATGGTACAACGCCAGGCTTTAAAGCTAAGCTGACATTGAGTGATGGATCAACTATAGAACTTAATAAGTCGTCAAACGGCGAAGTAACAAAACAGGGAAGTATAGCCGTGTTAAACAAAGATGGCAGTTTGGTTTATAATAATACTGCCGGTTCAAATGGAAAGGCGAGCGGTACAGGCTACAATACGCTCACCACTTCAGGAGGGGAAACATACTCTCTCACTTTATCAGATGGAAGTCAGTTATCGTTGAATGCCGGCTCCAGTATACGTTATCCGGTCGTTTTTGACGGTACAGCGAGAAGAGTGGAAATCACAGGGGAGGTGTTTTTTAAGGTAGCTCATAACGCCAGTAGACCTTTTATTGTTACAGCGGGAAGTACAGAAGTGCAGGTGTTGGGAACTACATTCAATGTAAATGCTTATAAAGACGAAGACGCTATTAAAACTACCTTGATTACCGGTAAGGTGAAAATTCTGAGTCATGTAAGTAGTCATGATGAGTCAGCGATTTTAAAACCGGGTCAGCAGGCTCAGGTAAGTGATCAAAAGATAAAATTAATACCGGATATAGATGTGGATCAGGTAGTCGCCTGGCAGCGCGGTGTGTTTCAGTTTAATAATGATAACATTAAAACGATCATGAGGCAGATAGCAAGATGGTACAATATGAATGTGGAATACCAGGGAGAAGTTACTAATCATGAGTTTTGGGGCACCATCAGCCGTGATTTATCTGTTTCTGAAGTGCTGACTATCCTTGCGAACAATGGTCAGCTACATTTTAAAATTGAAGGAAATAAAATAATTGTGATGCCTTAACTGGCAGGAGTGATAATGTACCAGTTTCTATAAAGACGAACAATAACCATTAAATACCCCTAACCATTAAACGAGACAAGGTTTGGCCGGATCAAGCCCGATAAACCAAACCGGAACAGGTGTTGTCTGCTGTATATAACAGCAATGCCTTTTCTATCTGCTTCTACGTGTCTCCTTTTCCTATCGAGTGATTGCCGATACTGTTACAACTGACAGAAGTAAAAACAAACTATACTGAAAACTATTTACTGCTTGTGAAAATTATTGCAATCATATTGTCATTGCTGGTATGTTTAAGCGCGGGCGCAACCGGAGACACGCAAACCGTAACGCTCGAATTTAAAGATGCTCCGTTGGAGGTTGTTTTAAAAGCCCTCGAAAAGCAATCTACCTACTACTTCTTCTGCGATGCTGAAATTCTTCGTGCTACAGATAAGGTTACTATACAGGTTAGAGATGTGCCGGTGTTACAGGCGTTGGAGATGTGCCTTAAAGAACACAACCTGACTTACACCATCATGAAGCGGACCATAATTATAACGAAAGCTAAGAAAGGGGAGCCGTCTAAAGAAAAGACTGTTAGCGATGATCAGGAGGCTGTTATCAATGTTAAAGGGAAGGTAACCAACTCTACCGGCGAACCGGTAAGCGGCGCTACCATTGCTGTATTGGGTACAAAAAAAACGACAGTTTCAAATGCAAGTGGAGATTTTTTTTTGAATGAGATAAACGATGAGTCGATTATTGTGATAACGCATGTGGAGTATGAATCGATGAGGATTGCGGTGAATGGGAAGAGTATGTTGAAGGCGGTATTGCAGACGAAAGTGGGGACGTTGGATGAGATGCAGGTGATTGCATATGGTACGACTACCAAAAGGATGAACACAGGTAATGTATCTACGGTAAAAGCGTCTGATATAGAAAAACAACCCGTTAGTAATCCTTTGTTGGCATTGGAAGGAAGGGTGCCTGGTCTTTTCATATCTCAGGCGAGCGGCTTCGCCGGAAGCGGTGTGAAGGTACGAATACAAGGTGTGAACAGTATTGCCGGAGGGAACGATCCACTCTATGTTGTTGACGGCGTTCCGTATGTTTCTCAACTGCTGCCATCAATAAGCACGACCTTAGGAAGTTCAGGAGGGCTATTGGTTGAGAATCATATTTCGTTTGGTAATCCATTAAGCTATATTAATCCTACAGATATTGAAAGCATAGAGGTATTAAAGGACGCTGATGCTACCGCCATCTACGGTTCCCGGGCTGCGAACGGAGCAGTCTTAATCACAACCAAAAAAGGGAAGGCCGGTGAACAAAAAATAGAATTTATTCTTCAACAGGGTTGGGGAAAGGTAACTCGCAGAATGGATATGTTGAACCTTAGACAATATCTTGATATGAGGTATGAAGCGTTGAGAAATGACGGAATTGATCTTAGGTCAGCCCCCGCTAATACTTTAGCATATTCCGATTTGAAAGTGTGGGATACTACCCGGTACACTGATTGGCAAAAAGAACTAATCGGGAACACAGCACATTATACCGATCTTCAGGCGACTATATCAGGTGGAACTGCTACCAGCTCATATTCAATTGGAACAGGCTATCACAGGGAGACAACAGTACTGCCGATGGATTTCCACGACCAAAAAGGAAGTGTGCATTTTCAAATAAACAGTAATTCTGCAAACCAAAAATTCAGATTGCGTTTTAACGGAAATTACATGGTAGATGTAAACAAGCTTCCACACAATGTAGATGGAACGGATATCACATTGCTGGCATTTCAATTACCACCCAATGCACCAGCGCTATATAATCCTGATGGAAGTATTAATTGGGCACCGGATGCTAACGGCAATACAACGTGGCGCTCTGGCAATCCCATTGCCCACCTATTGAATAAATATGAGAACAGGACAAACAATTTAGTGGGTGATGCTCTATTGAGCTATCAACTCATTCCAGGGTTGCAAATTAAAAGCAGTTTTGGTTATAACAGTCTGATTACAAATGAAACCGGAGTAGAACCTCTTTCATCAACGCCACCAGAGTTAAGAGCAAATATTGCGAGGCTCGGAATTTATGGAAACAACAATATCAATTCATGGGTTATCGAACCGCAAGTGACTTACGAAAAAGTTATTTCAAAGGGTAGACTGGAAACGTTGATCGGATCTTCTATTCAACAAAGAAACAGTGAAGGCCAAAAGTTTCGTGGATTTGGGTATGCAACCGATGACGTAATCGATGATATTCATGCCGCTAGCTCAATAATCAACGACTGGAACATAAAATACACATATAAGTATAATGCGGCATTTGGGCGCATTACCTATACCTGGAAGCAAAAATATATTGTCAACTTTACCGGTCGAAGAGATGGAAGCAGCCGTTTTGGTTCTCAGAACCGTTTTCACAATTTCGGGTCCGTGGCAGGTGCTTGGATTTTTTCTGAGGAGAAAATTATTACTGATTTTTTCAAACTTCTAAGCTTTGGGAAGATTAAGGGTAGCTACGGTACAACCGGAAATGATCAAATCGGAGACTACCAATATTTAAGCACGTTTAGCCCTGTTGCCATAGGAAATCCATATCAGGGTTTAACAGCCTTACAGTCGAACGGTATTGCGAATCCCTATTTGCAGTGGGAAGAAACACGTAAACTAAACGTGGGCTTGGACTTCGGATTATATAAAGACAAAGTTTTAATCTCTGCAAATTATTTTCTTAATCGTTCTTCCAACCAGTTGTTAACATACCCCTTGCCGGCTACAACTGGATTTAGGGGCATTACCCAAAATTTCCCTGCTACTGTTCAAAATTCAGGCTGGGAATTTTCTGTTAGTACAAACAATTGGGAAACAAAGAAATTCAAATGGTCAACTACATTTAACCTGACTATTCACAAAAATAAATTAGTAGCTTTTCCGGACATAGAAAGCTCAAGCTACGCCAATCTGTTAATAATAGGTGAGCCAATTACAATTGTTAAGCGGTTGCATTTAATAGGTGTTGATCCCTCCACCGGTGTTTATTATTTTGATTCCAAATTAAATCCGTTTGCTCCCAAAACTCCTGATGATGCACATGTTGTAATTGATCCTTCGCCTAAGTTCTATGGTGGCCTTCAAAATACTATCAGGTATAAAGAATTCCAGTTCGATTGTTTATTTCAGTTTGTAAAGCAAAAGGGAGCCAATTATTCATTCGGTCGTTTTCCAGGAGGTCCAGGAATAAATCAACCAGCCTATATTCTTGGCCGTTGGGAGAAACCTGGTGACAAGGCTGCCTATCAAAGATTCAATTCCAATTCCAGTTTAGATGGTCCGTATTTGAATGCAGCAAGCTTCAGTGATGCTTCCTTCGATGATGCCTCCTACATCCGCTTGAAAAATCTTTCCGTTTCCTGGCAACTACCGGAACGCTTATTAAGGACTACACACCTACATGGACTGAGAATTTTCACGCAGGGACAAAACCTGCTAACATTTACAAAATATAAAGGTCTTGACCCTGAAACTATGAGTGCCTATTCGCTGCCACCGTTGCGAGTACTTACTGTAGGTGTTCAGGTTACTTTATAATCAATAAAAGAAACAAAAGCATGAAAGAATGCAGGCATATAGATTCGATTACAGTGAGACGAAATAAAATTGCCTTATTTCTAATAATCCTGATTGTATCGATGCAAATCATTTCCTGCAAAAAGCTGGTGGAGGTAATACCACCTTCCACGACCATTAATTCAGCTAATGTGTATGAAAATGATGCTACAGCTATCGCAGCAATTACCGATATTTACGTTGGTATCAGTCGCCAAAATATGGGGAGTGGTGGCATTTCCTCATTAAGCTTATTCCCTGCACTTTCTTCTGATGAACTTTCATTGTATAATGGCGCTACAAATAATTCGGTGCTCTATTTTTATAAGAATTCCTTAAGTAGCAACAATCTTAATAATCCTGATTTTTGGACTGTTTTGTATCAAAATATTTATACGGCTAATCAAGCCCTTGAACAATTAAGCCTTTCCCACAGTATAACTCCCGCAGTCAAACAACAGCTATTGGGAGAAGCAAAATTCATCAGGGCTTTTTGCTACTTCTATTTAGTAAACCTGTATGGTGATGTTCCATTAACAATCAGCACCGACTATAAAATAAATTCGCTATTATTCCGCTCTTCTAAAGGCCAGGTTTATCAACAAATTATTTCAGACTTAACCGACGCACAAGGATTACTTAGCTCAAAATTTTTAAACGCTACCTTATTGAGTGAAACCGCAGAAAGAGTTCGCCCTACATACTGGGCAGCTACCGCGCTTTTAAGCAGAGCTTATTTATATAATAAAAATTATCTGAAGTCGGAGAGTGAAGCAACAGCCGTTATCAACAATAACCTGCAGTTTCAGATAGTCCTATTGGATAGTGTGTTTTACAAAAACAGCTATGAAGCTATATGGCAACTACAACCCGTTAACCAGGGGTGGAATACGGAAGATGCCAGAATATTTATCCTTCCTGCTTCTGGCCCCAATGCTTATGCTCAACCAGTTTATTTGAGTGCTCAATTAATAAACAGTTTTGAATTAAGTGATAAAAGGAAAGAAAAGTGGGTTGGAACCGTTTCCACAGTTAATGGCACGTACTATTACCCAAACAAATATCGCAGTGCTACTTATAACGATCCTATAACCGAATATGAAATGGTGCTTCGTCTCAGTGAACAATATTTGATAAGGGCAGAAGCCGAAATCATGCAGAATAATTTTAACGATGCAAAAAATGATATAAATAAAATTCGTAGCAGAGCAGGGTTACCACCGGTCAATGGAAACGATCAAGCTAGTTTGCTGGCTGCAATTTCGCATGAAAGACAGGTCGAATTATTTACAGAATGGGGACAGCGGTGGTTTGATTTAAAGAGAACGGGAGCTATTGATGCCGTAATGAACGTTGTGACACCGCAAAAGGGTGGTACATGGAATGCGAACTGGCAATGGTATCCAATTTCTATAAATGAGCTTTCACTTAATCCAAACCTTATTCAAAACCAGGGATATTAACGGCTTCGTACCACTGATTTAAGCTGGCAAAGTGCACTTGCCTATGATCATGTAATTAAGTAGTCCGTTATATCACTGCCAGATTTCTCAACGTTGAGTTGAGTTGTCTGTGATGTATTTAACCTAAAAATTAAACCTACAAAACATGAAAATAGGATTCAAAACTCGGCCTGTACTTTTGATTGCTATTGTAATTATGATCGGTTCGTGTAAGAAAGATAAGAACTCAGTTTCTGTTCCCACCTTAACTACTAATTCGGTAACTAACTTAAGTTACAACACAGCAACAAGTGGAGGAACAATTACCAGTAACGGCGGGGGAACCATTACTGCCAGCGGAATTTGCTGGAGTAATAGTAACGCTACACCAGCAATTACAACAGACAGCATTGTTGCCGGTACAACTGCCACCGGAAGTTTCACTTCTACAATTAACAATTTAAAACAAAACACAACGTACTATATCAGGGCCTATGCCACCAATACTGCAGGAACCGGATATGGTAACGTTATAAGTTTTACAACTACAGTGGATACTACTCATGTAACGTTTACTTACATGGGACAAACTGTAACTTACGGTGTAATTGTTAGCCCTACCACGGGCAGGAAATGGCTGGATCGGAATTTAGGAGCAAGCAGAGCTGCAACGGATATTAATGACTCATTAGCATTTGGTGACTATTTTCAATGGGGTAGACTTGACGATGGTCATCAGAAAAAAACATCGGACACTACCAGGGTTTTGTCTACTACTGATGTGCCGGGTCATAATAAATTTATCATGGCCTTGGTTTCTCCAAATGACTGGCGCAATCCGCCAAATATTAATTTGTGGCAAGGTACAAGTGGCAATAACATCCCCTGTCCTACTGGTTGGCACGTACCGACAAATGCAGAATGGGTAGCTGAGACGGGTATAACAAGTGATGCAACAGCTTATAGCCAGCTGAAACTTACACACTCGGACGTACGCAATATCGATGGTTCTATTCGTATCTACGGTGACAATGGGGCTTGGTGGTCGTCTACTTCGGAGACTAGTGTCACTTCAGATAAGGCTTATTATTTTTCTGTTTTCGGAACCAGGACTGGTGGAAACAAACTTTTTCAGAAATCTGTTGGTCTTTCTGTCCGCTGTATAAAAAATTAAAGTGTGCCAAGAAGAAAGCTCGACACCTGTAAAGGTTACTCAAACCTCTATGACTATTGTAATGATGATGGGAGTATATAAATATACCGGCATACCGGTATCGGCTAACAGGAGCAGCTATCAAACCACCCTGCGGTGCTTCTTTCTAAGGAAGGAGGTATTGAGCACTGAGGGAGCACAGGAGGGCTAAGAGCCTTTCAGGTAGGTACAAGGAGCTGAATGCAAGTGAACCGTTTAGAAAGTGTCGAAAATTTATAAAGCAACAACTATAACCCAGCATATTAGTGGCAAGGGAAAAGCTTATAAGAAGCCTGAATTGCTTTTATGCAGTTATTCGTCATATAAACGGCAGGAACTGTGTACAGGCGTTACAATGGAGCTTGCGAAGCTAAAGAAAGATGCCAACCGGAACGACACAAGCGAATACACCGTTAGGTCATAAGTAGGGAAGCTTTCTGTTGTGGCAGAAGAAGTCGTAGTAGTGATGATAATCCGTGAAAGCGGAAAGGCGCGAAGGGCTTCACATAACAGGCTTTAGATTGTATAACAACTGAAAAAAGTAAGGATGATTTTCGGTATAGAGCCAAGAACAATAGGGATCACTAAAGAGGAGGTATGGGCTGCGTGGAAGAAGATCCGGAAAGGAGGTCAGTCTGCTGGCATAGATAGCGTAACCACCGAGAAGATCAACCTAAATGCACGCAAGTATCTGTATCCGGTATGGAATCGAATGAGTAGTGGAAGTTATTTTCCACCTGTAGCAAAGTGGGTAAAGACTAAGTATAAAATACGAAGGAAGAGAAAGTGCTTTGCATGGCTAAGGAGAGTTGCGAAATACTATCCTACAATGATTGCTCATTGGAAATATGGTTGGGTTCCTTAAGGTCTGTTATGAAGAGCCGTGTTATGCGGGAGTATCAAGCACGGTTCCGTGAGAAGCTCGGGGTGAAACTCCCCTTGCTTACTCGATCTTTCTTTCCCAAGTGTTTGAGTATTAAAAATTACTATCTATTTAAGGTATAATCATTCAATCTTTTATACCAAGCGGACTTGATAAATAATTATAACCGATTCAGATGAAGGTAATAGTATTACTACTTCTTTTGCCTCAGGTGATCCTTGCGCAGAGTGAAAAAATTGGATCACTGGATTCGACATTTGCTGGAATTCAATTTGTGCAGGGATTGAGCTGGTCGCAAATATTGGCGAAGGCAAAAGAGGAAAACAAATATGTTTTTGCAGATTGCTATGCTACATGGTGTGCACCTTGTAGATTAATGAAACGTGAAGTATTTACAAAGAAACAGGTGGGGGATTTTATGAATTCGCATTTTATTTCGGTCCAAGTACAAGTAGATTCTTCAAAAACGGATAATGAATACGTCAAAAGTTGGTATAGTGACGCAAATAAAATAACAGAACAGTACAATGTAACTTCATTTCCTACATATCTATATTTTACGCCTCAAGGCGAAATTGTACATAGGTATTTAGGAGCAGTTCCAGACACAGGATTTATTCAAATTAGCGCAAATGCCGTAAACCCGGAAAAGCAATATTATCCATTACTTGAGAATTATTTGAAAGGTAAAAGAGACTATACTAAAATGAGCTATCTCGCAAATATCTCTCGCAACATAAAGAATGACAGTATGGCGATAATTATTGCAACTGAATATCTGCATAACTATCTTGATAACCTAAAAGAAGCTGAACTTTATCAAAAAAAGTATCTGAATTTTGTGGTTGATTTTCTTTCGATTTTATCTTCTAAAGATAGAATATTCAATTTGTTTTATACAAAAGGTGACAATGTAGATAAACTGATAAATCGAAAAGGTTTGTCGAAAATGATCGTAGAGTATATTATAACAAAAGAGGACGTAAAATCTATGCTTGGAGTCCAAAATGAAATACCATCCGGAAATCCAGACTGGTGCAAAATAGCAACTGTAATCCAAAAAAAATACAATAAGCAGTATGCCGATTTGATTGTCCTTGACGCTCAATTACGCTGGTATGATCAAAAAAATGATTTTCCACAATTGATAAAATACACTATAAAGAAATATGAAGCCTATGGATTAGATACTGCAGGTATTGGATGGGCTCTAATAAACAACGTAGCGTGGGACCTTTTTTTTAAACACTGCAATAATAGAGATACTCTTAACAAGATCATTCTTTGGATGGAAATAATCAATAGACAACATCCTGATTCTTATATCGACCTGGATACATACGCTAACCTGCTGTATAAAGCTGGAAGAAGGGAAGAGGCTATCGCTTGGGAAGAAAAGGTTGTTAAAATGGATAATGAGGCTGCAAGGAAGGAAAAGAGAAAACAAAATCATGAATTTGAGGAAACCCTCGACAAAATGCGAAACGGTATTCCAACTTGGCTTGAAAATTAAACTCGATATTGTGTCTTTATCGACTTTCAAACAGGCATGTACTCTTATTTGCTTAATCTACTTGTTATCATGTTATTCAAAGGTAAAAAGAGAAAGCAGGGAAAAGAATGTTTATTTTGATAAAATAAAACTTAGCACAATCGTCACGGGAATGCATTACCATCCTAACAGAGCATTTGTGCTTCAACTTGATTCTATATTGAATAACGTTTCCACTGACAGTTTGATTTTTCGCCAAACAATTGATTTTGTTACCGAACCCGTGTCTGATCCTAATTCGGTATTTAGAAATGAAATAATCTATGAGAAGCTTTTATGTGCTGAATTTAATTCAAAATGGTATGGCCAGGAAGAAAAAAAACGGATAGACTCAAAATTGCATTTGCTTCAACAAAATGATGTTGGCAAGCTGGCAAATGATTTTACCTACATTACTCCCGACGAAAGAAGGAGGACACTTTATAAGCTTAATTGTAAATACATCCTGCTGTTTTTTTACAATCCAGAATGTGATGCTTGCAAAGAAATGAAGTCGAGCATCTCAAGGTCTGCTGTCATCAATTCTCAGGTTGAAGAAGGGAAATTGCTTGTAGTCGCTATATATATCGATAAAGACACAGCTATCTGGCGCTCGCATTTATCTGAATTTCCTAGACGCTGGATCCACGGAAAGGATGAAGGTGAATATCTGTACAAAAATCAGGTTTATGATTTAAGGGCTATTCCAACGGTTTACCTACTTGATAGCAACAAGTATGTCCTTCTTAAGGATTGTCTTTCCATAGAAGAAATTGAAAATAAAATCAAAGAGTAATAAAACTAAGCCATATCTATTCAAATGATTAAGCATCTTCTAATAATTCTTGCATGCTCCATGAGTTCCTTTACGTTTTCACAAACCAATTTTTCAGGTATCTGGGTGTTAAAAACTAAGCAGCAATTGACCGGCCCTGAATATTTAAACGCCCTGCCAACTAAGATTATAGTGACTCAGCAAAAAGATTCCATAGTTATTGAAAGTACTACTATCGGCCCTGATGGAACTGAGGCTACAATTAAACAGGTAATTGCAATTGACGGTAAACCATACTACTCCACTACCCAATCAAGCCGACGGAAATACGTGCGAACGTTTCAATGGGTGAAGTCTAATAATTCTTTCTTAATTAAAACAGTTTATTATTTGCCGGATAATGATAATGAAATAGATTTTACGAGGCTGGATACTTGGTTGCTTAAAGAAGGTGAATTGATGATTGACAGACGATCCGTTGAAACTAATAGCGAGACATGGGAAACGGTAGGGATTTTTAAACGGAATGAGTTGACAAGATGATCCGGATTTCATAATTCAAAAACGATTGTATAAAATACAAATGAAACAAATTATTATTTTTATCACTTTGTCGATGGCCCAATGTTCCTTGCATTCACAAAACAAGGACATTTACGTAGTTCACATCAACGAATTAAAAAGCGAGGTACAACCAACGATGTGGGGCCTATTTTTTGAGGATATCAACCGCAGTGCTGACGGCGGTATATACGCCGAACTGGTAAAGAACCGAAGCTTCGATTTCCCTGATGCCTTTATGGGATGGCAAACAACGCCACCGCGATATGCTTACGCAAAAAATGATATTTTCCAGATCATCAACCAATCGGCTACCAATGGCAACGATCCAAAATATTTACAGGTCACCATTAGTAACCCTTCAAACTTTTCCATTTCCAATGAAGGTTTTGGTGGAATAACAGTACGTAAAGTGGCTGAGTATAACTTCACACTCGTCTATCGCGTAAAACAACCCGGGCTCAAACTAAGCGTTAGCATCAATAATTTTTTAGGTCAGCCGGTAGGCAATACTACAATTGATCTTCCATCTGCATCAGCAACTAATGCATGGCAAACCTTTGATACTACCATAAAAACAAACGACACCACTCAAAATGGAAAATTACTAATCACATTTCAAGGTGCAGGTCAAATGGATATTGACCGTATTTCTCTGTTTCCAACCAATACCTGGAAAAATGAGAAAGGAGGGCTACGCAACGATCTGGTTCAAAAATTGTGTGACCTCAAACCGGGTTTTGTTCGCTTTCCAGGAGGTTGTTTGGTAGAAGGACAGGATATTGCTACCCGCTATCAATGGAAAAAAACAATTGGCCCTTTAGAGGATCGTAAACTGCTTTTCAATGACTGGAACAATGCCATTCCAAATCGTCCTCTTCCAGATTATTTCCAGAGTTATGGAGTAGGCTTTCTTGAATACTTCAAGCTTTGTGAAGATCTCAAAGCGTCCCCAATGCCGATACTCAATTGCGGCTTGTCCTGCCAGTTCGGTGCAGGAGAGGTCGTTCCCATCGATCAGGTAAATGAATATATACAAGATGCTTTGGACCTGATTGAATTTGCGAACGGTGACGCCAGTACAAAATGGGGAGCAAGACGAGTAGCGCTTGGTCACTTTGAACCCTTCAACATGAAACTTTTGGGAGTAGGGAACGAAAACTGGGGGCCCCAATACCTGGAGCGGTTGCAATTATTTACAAACGCCGTTAAAGAAAAATACCCCTACATGCAAATCATATGTGCCACAGGTTATTCTCCTAATCCACAGTTTCATTATATGGATTCAGCATTGAGAGCAATGCATGTGGACATTATCGATGAACACTATTACCAGAAGCCCAATTGGTTTTTGATGAATGCGGGCAAGTACGATAACTATGATCGCAAAGGACCGAAAATATTTATCGGTGAATACGCTGCGCAAAGCGTCCGCATCGGGAGTATCGACAACAAAAACAACTTGCTCTGTGCACTAAGTGAAGCAGCCTTCATGACAGGATTGGAACGCAATGCCGATGTAGTAACCATGGCTGCCTATGCGCCCTTGTTTGCACACGTTAACGATTGGCAATGGACACCCAACTTGATTTGGTTCGACAACAACAGTTCTTTTGCGACTCCTAGTTATTATGTGCAGCAACTCTTTTCCAACAACAAAGGAACCGATGTCGTTTCCATGACGCAGCAAAGTGAAACCATTAAAGGACAGGATAGCGTATGGGCAAGTGCAGTAATTGATACAAGAAAAAACGAAATTATCATAAAACTTGTAAATCCATCCTCTCAAATTAAACTTAAAACAATATCAATTCCGGAACTCAAAAGAGCAAATTTAAAAGCTATAATGGTTGAACTGAGAGGTAGTCCCAATGATCAAAATTCATTTAATAACGAACCTATAGTTCCAGTTACCAAACTCGTTGAAACTTCGAATAGAGAGTTGAAGCTTGAAATTGCACCGTGGTCCTTTCTCGTTATTAAGATCAAAGAGTAAAATTGAAGTTTTATTTTCTGGCGGTTTAAACTACGTTACATTAATTAATTATTAATGTATATAATGATTTTATTATTCAATATTAATTTGTAACTTAAGAGTCATCCAAAATCATTTTAATTATATGATAGCCCATTTGGTTGGATACCAATTCAATTTTTTTTTTAAGCTGAGGAAAATCAGGCGGAGATTCGTTAGCAGGAAAAAGCAGCTTCTTCTAAATTGTGACCTACTTACTCAAATTACATTAAGAGCATCATTTATTTTTTTATTTGGTTGCATGTTCTTAATGCAAACAACCAATTGCATTTCGCAAGGTCTGCCTATTAAACCCACAAGAACAATTTCGTTTACTACTGATGAAGGTTCTTATATGGATGTCAATGTTTCGCCTGACGGAAAATCTATCTTGTTCACACTGTTAGGAGACATTTATATGGTTCCTTCATCCGGAGGCAACGCTAAACAGTTAACGCATGGATTAGCTTTGAATCTTCAACCTGTATGGTCCCCTCAAGGCAAGTACATAGCCTATATAAGCGATTATTCAGGTGCATTTCATATAAATGTAAGAGACATTTCAGGGAAGTTTCATGTGGTGTTGGGAAAATCAGATCCTCAGATCAACTTTAATGGACAGAGGCATGGCAATTGGTGTCATCCAGTTTGGTCGGCAGATGGTGATTATATTTATGCAGGTTATACTGAATCTCAGAATCCAATTGCCTATGGCATGGGAGGCGGTTCAATAAGATTTCCTGGAGCTGCGGATTATCTTTCTATAGATAATGAATTTGCTTATTATTTAAAAGCAAATGTGGTTTACCGTTATAACGCTAACACAAACGACTGTCAAAGAATAGACTCACTCTTTGTTGAATCAGCAGGTATAACCTCGATATTCAGCCAAACAATTTCCCCGGATGCCCAATGGGTTGCATATACTGCTGATTTTTACAGCGGTTATCCCACCGTAGGAAAAAGAAGCTTGATTGTTCAAAACTTAAACACTCATTCAAAGACAGTTTTGATAGACTCACTGATGAAAAATAGTTCTGTCCTGCCAGAAAATCTAAAGTCTGCTTTTTCATTTTCTCCTGATTCAAAGGGTATATATATAGGTTATGGCGGTAAGATTCATTATATAGATATCAACACAAAGCAAGACCGTATTATTCCTTTTGTAGCGAAAGTAAAAGCAGATTTAGGCCCTTTCGTTTACAATCGATACCATGTAACACACGATTCATTGCAGGTGAAATATACTCGTTCTGCGGGAACAAGTCAAGATGGCAAGCATTTGGTGTTTATGGCACTGAATAAATTGTATGTAATGGACCTTCCAAAGGGTAAGCCCCATCAACTGGTTTCGCAACCTGGCATATCACAATTCCAACCAGTCTATTCACCTGATGGCAAGTGGATAACTTATGTATCCTGGGGTGATACTTCAGGCGGA
>Ga0068855_100004842_pt1 | contig 16431 bp, 12 predicted proteins | sample KBSCornC52_FD_66592 | JGI IMG/M metagenome (GOLD analysis project Ga0068855, IMG submission 66592) | Corn rhizosphere microbial communities from Kellogg Biological Station, Michigan, USA - KBS Corn C5-2 | ecosystem: Host-associated > Plants > Roots > Rhizosphere > Soil ...
GCTATTTACAAGTTCCACATAGACTGCAAGAAGGGAAGCCGCATTGTCTCGACGCTCACCCACGACTGGTTAAACTGCGCGCCGTGCGATGGCAAAACCGAGCCAAGCGAAAAACCCATCCGACCCAGCTGGGGCGGAGGGCTTTCTGAGCTCCGACCGCTCCGCCGACCCCGTGCCAGCTGCACCCAAAACCGACCCCGAGCTCGTGCGCGATCACGAGATCATGCCCGCCGCGCAACCGGACCTGGACAGCGCGCCGCCCAGCATTCCATCCGCTGCCAGTGTCACCGCGGAGGATGCGCCGAAGCCGCAGGGCTCGATCCCGGTGCTCCCGGGTCATGTCATCGCGAATCGTTACGAGGTGCTCGGCATCTTGGGCGAAGGCGGCATGGGCATCGTGTACCGCTGTCGCGACCAATCGAACGGGCAATTCGTCGCCATCAAGCGGGTGATTCCGCCGTCCGGCAACCTCGCCGGCGAATACGTGATGTGGTTTTACAAGGAGGCGCGCGCGCTCGCCGCCTTGGCCCACCCGAACATCGTGCAAGCCCGCGATTTCGGTCAGCTTCGCGACGGTTCGCCGTTTTTGGCGATGGAGCTGGTCTCGGGCGTGTCGCTGCACGAGCTCGTGCACACGCGGCTCACGTTTCCGCTGATTTGGACGATCGTCGACCAGATTCTGTCGGCGCTCGCGCACGCCCACGCGCGCGGCATCATCCACGGCGATCTGAAGCCGTCGAACGTGCTCGTGGAAGCCATCGACGACCAGCCGCCGCAAGTGCACGTGCTCGATTTCGGGCTCGCCTGGCTGCGCCAGGATGCGCTCGACGCGCGGCTCGACGGCAACAAGCCCATGGAATTTGCGCCGCACGCGGGCGCGGGCACGCCGGGCTACATGGCGCCCGAGCAGATCCAGCACGAGATGCACCACGTCTGCGGTGCCACGGATCTGTATTCGCTCGGCTGCATCCTGTACCGGCTGTTTGCGGGGCGCGCGCCGTTTTCCGGCGAATCGAAAGAGCTCTTGCGGGTGCATGCGTTCGAGCAGGCGCCGGCCTTGAAAGCGGTGATCGACGCGCCCGAAGGCACGGTGCCGTTCATCATGCGCCTACTCGCCAAGCGGCCCTGGGATCGCTGGGAGTTCGCCGCGGAGTGCCGCGCAGAGTGGGGCAAGTGGCGGCCCAAGGCGGAGCCCTCGGAATATCGCCTGCCGGTGGATCTGCGCTCTTCAACGGCCAAGACCGCAGCGCCCACGCGGCGGACCGGCGCGCGCGGCCCGAACCCGGATCTTTCGCCGGCGCCAGAACGCGCGCCCGGGCTGCTCAGTATTCGCCCGAGTCCGCTCGTCGGGCGCGAGGACGTGCGCAACGTCTTGCGCGAGGTCTGCGACGACGTGATCGACGGCGTGGGCGCGCCGCATCGCTTGGTGATGCTGGTCGGCCCCGCCGGTTGCGGCAAGAGCCGGATCGCCGAGTGGCTCAGCGAAGTCGTGCACGAAGAGGGCACGATGGTGCCGCTGCGCGCTCGCTACCGGAAAATCCGCGGCTCGCTCGACGGCATGCTCGGCGCTGCGCTTCACCATTACAACTTCGAGCGCGTCGAGCGCGACCTGATCGAGCGTTCACTGCTCGAGCGCTGGAAGGTGCGACGCGACGACAAGAACGGCCGTGCTTGGGTGGCCGGCGCGGGCGAGTGGCTCAGGCCCATGGGCGCCGATGCGCCGATCGGGCCGAGCGGGGTGCGCTTCACGCTCGACACGCTGGAAACGCGGCGCATGGTCACGCGCTATACGCTGCGCAAAATCGCCAATGGGCGGCCGCTTTTGTTTTGGCTCGACGACATTCACAACGCGAGCCCCGCGACGATCGAAGGCTTGCTCAAGATCCACACCGACGAGCCCGATCAGCGGATCGTGATGGTCGCCACCGTACGCTTGGAAGATGTCGTGCTCGGCACGGCCACCGCGACGCGCCTGCGCGAGCTGCGCGACATCATGAACGGCAGATTGATCGACATCGAGCCGCTGCCTGCGGATACGACCGCGCAGCTGCTCCGCGAATCCTTGCCGCTCGATGACGCGGCCGTGCGCGAGGCTGCGCGCCGCAGTCGCGGCAATCCGCTGTTCGCGCTGCAGCAGCTCCATGCCTGGGCCTTGGCCGGCAACATGGAGTTTCAAAATGGCGTGTACCGCGTGCCGCCCGAAGTGCTGGCGATGCGCCCGCAGACGACGGCCGAGCTCTGGGACAGCCGCGTCGCGGCCATGCCGGAAGCGCATCGCGCTGGCGCGTATGCCGCGGCCACGCTCGGCGGCGACATTCGCAAGAACGTGCTCTCGGCGCTCTTGACCGCGCTCGGTCTGCCCTCCGAGGCGGTGATTTTGAGCCTGCAAACCGCGGAAATTTTGGTACCGCGCGGTCCGGGCCGCTACGCCTGGCCGCACGAGCTCTTGCAAGAGCACTTGCTCTTGAGCCTGAACGAGCGCACCGACAAAGAGCGCTTTTATCGCGCGTCCGCGACCGCGCTCACGCAACATCCGCTCGCCAATAGCCGGCGCGTGGTGCGTCAACGCGTCGTGAACTTGCTGCAGGCCGACGACGCGGACACCGCGGCGCTGCTGCTCTTCGATTTCCTGCAGCAAAGCTGGAACGGCGCGCGCGAGCCGGTCGCAACGCTCGCCGATCTCGAGCTGCTCAAGGGCAAGCTCACGGGGCGCACGTTGGCCTTGAAGAACCGCTGGCAGGCGGAAGCGTTGCGCCACGCCGGACGCACCGCGGAGGCGATGACGTTCGCGGAGCTCGCGCGCACGCGTTTCGAGGAGCTCGGGGATCCGGAGAATATCGCGCACAGCCTGCGCTTGCTCGGTCATTTGGCGAGCGATCAGGGCAGCAGCGCCGAGGGCCTCGAGCTCACTCAGCGCGCTCACCAAATGTTCGCCGAACAGGGCAATTTGCTGGGCCAAGCGCAATGCGAGGCGGTGGCGGGCGAGATTCAATACTTGCTCGGCAGCTACGAAGACGCACGCTCCACCATTCAACGCGGCGAACGAAACTTTGCGACGCTCGGCCAAGCGCTCGGCCGTGGTCAGTGCTTGCTGCTCCTGTCCTGGGTCGAGCACTCGGAGGGCGCCACGGAACGTTCACGGCGCTTGGCGCAAGAGGCGCGTTCGGAATTCGAACGCGCTGGCTATCGGCTCGGCACGGCTCAGGCCGACGTGTCGATCGCGCACGTCGAGCACCGGTTGATGAATTTTCACAGCGCCGAGGTCGGCGCGTTCGACGCGCTGTCGACGTTCGAAACGCTGCGCACCCCGCGTGGTCAAGCGGCGTGCGATCGCCTGTTGGCGATGATCGGCCTCGACACCGACGATCTGGACATGGCCGAGCTGCACACCGATCGCGCCTCTCAACTGTTCGCGCGCATGAGCGATCCGTGGGGCGTGATCGAGACCAAGTTGCTATTTGCGCAGATTGCGCTCGTGCGCCACCAGGCCGGCCGCGCCCGCACGCTGCTCGAAGAATCGAGCCGTATGGTGGTCGAGGAGGCCGAAGCTCGGCAGCATTTCTTGCTCACCCGCGCTTGGCTCGAGGTCGTCGAAGGCGACACGGAAGCCGCGCTCGAATCGATCGAGGCGGCCGCGGACGTGTTCGGGCAGCGCACGCGCGCTGGCGACCACACGCCGCATTTACTCGGGCGCCTCGCGCGCTTTCAATGGCCGCGGCACGGTTTGGACCGCATCGACGCCTGGCGCACGGTGCTGAACGACCGGCTGCGGCGCAAGAACTGAACGAGCCGAGGCAAAGGGGCACCGAACGAGGCACGCATGACATGGTTCGAGCTGGAAAACGTCGCCGAAATCCCCTCGCCCAGTTTGATCCTGTTCGCCGACCGAGTGCGCGAGAATTTGACGCGCATGTGCCGGATTGCAGGCTCCCCCGAGCGCCTGCGGCCGCACGTCAAAACCCATAAAATCCCGCAAGTGGTGGAGATGATGCTCGACCTTGGCATCACCCGCTTCAAATGCGCAACACTGGCCGAAGCGCAGATGCTGGCGCGAGTGAAAGCGCCGGACGTGCTGCTCGCGTATCAGCCGGTCGGGCCAAACGTGGTGCGATTGAAGGAGCTCGTCGAAACCTATTCGAGCACGCGCTTTTCGTGTTTGCTCGATGACGAGGAAGCGGCGCTCGCGCTATCCAACGCCTTCACCGCGGCGGGACGTGTCCTGCCGGTATGGCTCGACGTGGACGTGGGCATGGGGCGCACCGGAGTTGCGGATCCGGACGAGGCGCAGGCGCTGTACGCGCTGCTCACTGAGCTACCCGGGCTGTTCGTGCGCGGTTTGCACGGGTACGACGGCCACGTTGCGGCGATCGATCTCGCGGCGCGCACGGCCGACGCCGACGCCGCCTTCGCCAAGTTCGAAGCCCTGAGCCACGAGCTGAAACGCCAGGGTTTTCCGGTAGAAGAGCGCATCTTCGGCGGCAGCCCCACGTTTGCCATTCACGCGCAGCGCGCCGGCCTCGAGCTCAGCCCAGGCACGACCGTGCTTTGGGATCAGGGATACACCTCGAACTTTCCGGATTTGGAATTCTTGATTGCAGCGGTCGTGTTGACGCGCGTGGTCAGCAAGCCCAGCGAGAACCGGCTGTGCCTCGACCTGGGTTACAAGGCGGTCGCTGCTGAGGGCCCACCACCGCGCGTGCAGTTCTTGGGCTTCGGTGACGTCGGCTTCATCAGCCACAGTGAAGAACACTTGGTGATCGAGACGCCGCGCGCCCCGGAGCTCGGCGTGGGCTCGGTTTTGTACGGAGTGCCCTGGCATATCTGTCCGACGGTCGCGCTCTATGACAAGGCGGTGGTCGTGCACGGCAAGCGTGCGATGGAGGCCTGGCCAATCACCGCACGCGGCCGCGGGCTCGAAGGCGAGAAGTTCTAGCGCTCGCCGGTCGACCCGCCGGCTGCCCAGAGTCGCGCTTTTTGCTGGACGACCGAAGCGAGCGCGAGTTTGCACAGCGCGCCGGGAATTGTGCAGGAGCGCCCGCCAAACGTCAGCACATTCGCAACGTTCCGGCGAAAGTGCGCACGAGGACCAAGGCGCCCTCCGTGCGCTTTTATCGGCCGCGTTGGCGTGCCCGGTGCGCGGGCAATGTTAGAAAGGAACCATGGGACCAACACAGGGACACCACGCCTCGGACAGCTTGATGGAACGCGCCGAGCGCCTGATGCCAGGCGGCGTGAACAGCCCCGTGCGCGCGTTCCGCGCGGTGGGCGGGCACCCACTCTTCATTGCCCGTGCCGAGGGCGCGCGCGTGTTCGACGCCGACGGCAATGCGTACCTCGATTACATTGGCTCCTGGGGGCCGGCCATTTTGGGGCACGCGCACCCGAAGGTCGTAGAGAGCGTGTGCGAGACGGCCAAGCGCGGCTTGTCGTTCGGCGCGCCGACGGAGGGCGAGGTGCGCTTCGCGGACGTCATCGTCGAGCGCTACCCGAGCATCGCGATGCTGCGTTGTGTCTCGAGCGGCACCGAAGCGACGATGAGCGCGCTGCGCTTGGCGCGCGGCTTCACCGGCCGCGACGTGATCGTGAAGTTCGACGGCGCCTATCACGGCCACTCCGACTCGCTGCTCGTCAAAGCGGGCAGCGGCGCAGCCACGTTCGGCAATCCCGACTCCGCGGGCGTCCCGAGCTCGATCGTCGAAAATACCGCCACGTTGCCGTACAACGATCTGGCCGCGCTCAATGATCTGTTCGATCGCGACGGTGCGCGCATCGCGGCCGTGATCGTGGAGCCGGTCTCGGGCAATATGGGGCTCGTTCCCCCGCAGCCGCAATTTTTGGAATCAATCTTGGAGCTGTGCGAAAAACACGGCGCGCTGTCGATCTTCGACGAGGTGATGACGGGCTGTCGCGTGGCGCGCGGCGGCGCGCAGGGCTTGTTCGGGATGACGCCCGATCTCACCTGCCTGGGCAAAGTCGTCGGCGGTGGTTTGCCGCTCGCGGTGTACGGCGGCCGCGCCGACGTGATGCAGAGAGTTGCGCCGCTCGGTCCGGTCTATCAAGCGGGCACGCTCAGCGGCAATCCGATCGCGGTCAACGCGGGCCTGGCTACGCTCGCGGAGCTGACCGACGCCTCGTATCAGCGGCTGGAAGCGCTCGGACTGCGGCTCCAGACCGGACTCGAGCGCGTGCTGCGCGATACGGATACGCCTGGCGTGGTGCAGCGCGTGGGCTCCATGCTCACGCTGTTTTTTCATCGCGGCCCGGTGCGCTCGTGGACCGACGCGGTCGCCTCGGACACCAAGCGCTTCGGTGTCTGGCACCGCGGGCTCGTGACGCGCGGCGTCTACTGGCCGCCGTCGCAATTCGAGGCCGCGTTCATCTCGCTGGCGCACACCGAAGCGGATATCGACGCGACCGTCGAAGCCGCGCTCGGTGCGCTCGGCGAATGAGCCGCGCTCGCCTGCCGCGGGTTTGTTTCGCAAGTTTTCGTGCCCCGCGCTGAGTTGCGGAGCGCTGGTTGCCGGCGCTGCCGATCGGCTGTGCCCGCTGAGCACGCGGTTTCTCGGGCGCAAATTCCTTGCCGCGCTGCGGCATAAACTCACGGGCGTGAGTATTTCATTTGCGTTTCTCGCTAGATCTCGTAGCTCTGCCCGCGTCCATTCGCAGGAGTCTTCCCAACGTGAGTCAGCAGAAGCAAAAAGTCGCGATTTTGACCGCAGGCGGCCTCGCGCCGTGTCTCTCATCCGCCGTGGGCGGCTTGATCGAACGTTACTCCGAGCTCGCACCCGAGCTCGAGATCATTGGTTACCTCGGCGGCTACAAGGGACTGCTGCTCGGCCGCAGCGTGCAGGTCACGCCCGAAGTGCGCGCGGGCGCGAAGGTGCTGCACAAACATGGTGGTAGCCCGATCGGCAATAGCCGCGTCAAGCTCACCAACAGCAAGGATTGCGTGAAGCGCGGCCTCGTCAAAGAGGGCGAGAACCCGCTCGAGGTCGCCGCGCGGCAGCTGACCAAAGACGGCGTCACGATCTTGCACACCGTCGGTGGCGACGACACGAACACCACGGCCGCCGATCTGGCCGCGTTCCTGAAGCAGCACGACTACAAGCTCACCGTGGTCGGCTTGCCGAAGACGATCGACAACGACGTGTATCCGATCCGTCAGAGCCTGGGCGCGTGGACCGCGGCCGAACAAGGCGCCATCTACTTCGAGAACATCGTCAACGAGCAGTCCGCCAATCCGCGCATGCTGATCGTGCACGAGGTGATGGGCCGGAACTGCGGCTGGCTCACGGCGTACACGGCCAAGGTTTACCGCGAGCGCCTGAACCACCCGGATTTTCTGCCGAGCTTCAACCTCGCAATCGCGCACAAAGACGTCGACGCCGTGTACATCCCGGAAATGGATTTCGACCTCGAGGGCGAAGCCAAGCGCCTGCGCGCGGTGATGGACGAGCAAGATTGCGTGAATTTGTTCGTGTCCGAAGGCGCGTGCGTCAACGAAATCGTCAAGGAGATGGAAGCCAAGGGCGAAGAGATCCCGCGCGATGCGTTCGGCCACTACAAGCTCGACGCGGTGAACGTCGGGCAATGGTTCAGCAAGCAATTTTCGAAATTGCTCGGCGCGGAAAAAACCCTGGTCCAAAAGTCCGGCTACTTCGCGCGCGCAGCCGCCGCCAACGCCGATGACCTGCGCCTCATCCAAAGCATGGTCGACCATGCGGTGGAGTGCGGGCTCCGCGGTGAATCGGGCGTGATCGGCCACGACGAAGGGCGCGGCGGTCGCCTGCGCGCGATCGAGTTCCCGCGCATCAAGGGCGGCAAGCCGTTCGATGTGAATCTGCCGTGGTTCGACGAGCTCTTGAAGGACATCCACCAGCCGCGCGGCAATCTCCTGCCCGTGACGCACCACGAATTTCCGACCCTGCCGCCCACCGAGTGAGTGCAGCAGCTCCGCCGCTCAGCGGCGGAGCTCGGTCTCGCGCGCCGGCCAAAGCGGCCGGCCGCGAGACCTCAGGCTTTGACGAGCAGGTTGAAGTTCGCGAAGCGGGAGCAGGCCTGGTGGATGTCGCGCATCAGGTGCAGGCGATTGTTGCGCAGCGGGGCATCGTCGACCATCACGAAGATGTCTTCGAAAAATTGCGCTAAAACTGGGGCGAACGTCGCAATCGCGCTCAGCGAGCGTTCGTAATCCGTCGCTGTCGTGCCCCCGCTGAGCGCGCCTTTCAGGGTTTGGAAGGCGTCGAATACGCGCTGTTCGGTCGGGTGCACTTCCGGCTGCACGGCGGCCGGAGGCTTCAGCTCGCCAGGCGGCGCGTCTTTGGCGATGTTGGCGGCGCGTTTGAAGACTTCACCAGCCGAGGTGCGCACGCTCTCTTCGATCTTACCCAGCGCTGCCGCGCGGAGCTGGACGTCGTACGGGTCGTCGGCGGAGGCGGCCACGCAGGCGTCCACGACGTCCCCGGGATCGGAGAGCACCCCGCGCAGGCGCTGGCGCAAAAAGCCGGTCAGCTTTTCGCTCGTGGCGTCCGCGCCCAAATCGAGCTTCACGCCGACGAAGGTGGTGTACGCGGTGTGAATCGCGTCGCTCAGGCCGAGCCGCCACTGTTTGTCGAGCAGCGTGCGTAGCAGGCCGATCGCCGCGCGGCGCAACGCGAGCGGGTCGGCCGCGCCCGTCGGTAAGAGCCCGATCGCGAAGCAGCCGACCAGGGTGTCGATGCGATCCGCGAGCGCGACCAGCGCGCCGGCGTCGTCACTGGCGGTCGCGTCGTCGGCCCCGCGCGGTAAATAGTGATCGGCGATGACCGTGGCCACTGCGGGGTTCAAGCCCTGCACCAAGCCGTAAGCGGCGCCCATTTCGCCCTGCAATTCGGGCAGCTCGCGGACCATCAGCGACACGAGATCGCACTTGGCGAGCGCGGCGCCCTCGCGCGCGACCGCGATCGCCGTCTCGGGCAGAGCGAGCTTGCGACCGAGCAGCGGCACGAGCGCCTCGATGCGGCGGACTTTGTCGCCCACGCTGCCGAGGCGCTTGTGAAACAGGATGCCGTCGAGCTCTGCCCGGCGCTGCGCGAGCGGGATCTTCAGGTCCTCATCGTAGAAGAATTTGGCGTCCGCGAGGCGCGCGCGCATCACGCGATCGTTGCCTTGCCGAATGTTGTTCGGGTTGAGCGCGGTGCCGACCACGGCCAAGTACTTCGGCAAGAGCCGGCCTTGTCGGTCGCGCACGCCGAAGTAACGCTGGTGCCCCTTGGCCACGTCCAAAATGACGCGCTCGGGCAAGCTCAAGAATTTGGCCTCGAAATTGCCGACCACCACGTGTGGCTCTTCGACCAACGACGCATTTTCCTCGACCAAGAACGCGTCCTCGATCCACACGCCGTCGATGCTCTGGGCCGCTTCGGCGAGCCGGGCAACCATGGTTTGCTTGCGTTCGGCCGGGTCGACCAGCACGTGCGCCGCGCGCAGCGCGGCGATGTACATGCTCGGGCTCTCGATTTCGATCGCGCCCGGCGAGAGAAAACGGTGCCCATACGAGAGCCGCCCCGAGCGCACGCCTGCGAATTCGAAGCTAAGCTCGGCTTGGCCGAAGAGGCCGATCAACCAGCGCACCGGGCGCCCGAACGCGGTATCGCCGTCCGACCAGCGCATCGATTTGCGGAACGGGATCTTGCCGCACAGCTCCGCCAGCACACTGGGCAAGAGCGACGCGGCGGGCGCGCCCGTTTCGACGCGGCGGCCCGCGACGTACTCGCCCTTGTCCGTGGCCTTGCGCGTCAGTGCCTCGAGCGCGACGCCGATTTTGGAGGCGAAGCTCTGCGCCGCCTTGGTCGGTGTACCGTCCGCGCCGAAGGCAACCCGTGCAGGCGGGCCGAGCACTTCCTCGTCCAAATCCGGCTGAGCTTCGGCCACCCCCTCGGCGATCAGCGTCAGGCGACGCGGCGTACCGAGCGCGCGCACGGCGCCGTGCGTGAGCCGCAAGTCGCGGAGCCGCGACTCGAGCAAACCGGGCAGCGCCTCCACGGCTTGCGCCACGAACGATGCGGGGAGCTCTTCGACACCAATCTCTAACAACAGGTCCTGTGCCATGAACGGGCGCGGAACTTACCCCAAACCCGAGGCCACTTGAACAAGAGCCCGCGCAAAGCCAGGCAGACCGAGCGCGCCCGGCCGCTGCGCAGCCTCGAAACTCGGCCATTTTGCGCTATGCTCGGCGCGTGCGCATCGTCTGCCCCATCTGCAAAACCGTGCTCGAAAACGCCCCGGATGACTTCGAGGCGCGCCCATTTTGCTCCGCACGCTGCAAGCTGGTCGACCTCGGCAACTGGCTGAATGACTCGTACCGCATCCCCACGAACGAGCGCCCTGAGGATGACGAAAACGGGTTCGGACCGAGCTAGCTGCGCGGGCGCAAGGCGAGAATCAGCCGACGCCGACGGTCAGCTCCGCGACGTAGCCGTCCGTGGTGTTACCGGTCATGGACGGCGTCTCGGTGCTTGCGCCGTCGCTGAACACCAGGTCGGAGCTCAGGCTGACCGCGGCGTAGTTGGCGAGGCTCGCTTCATAGCCCGACACGGCGAACACCTGCTTGTTCTCGGCATCGGGCAGCGCAAGCTGTGAGGTGGCGATGGGCGTGCCGGCCGCGCTCGCCTCAGCGAGACTCTGGTAGACCTCGAAATGGATGTGCGGCCAGCGCCCCGGGTAGCAGGCCGGGTAGATGCTGCTGAACGTGACCGTGCCGTCGCTGTCGGTCTCTTGCACGCCGCGCAGGTAATTTTGGTCGGCCGCGGTGTACATCGAGTATTTGCCGTCGCGGTCGCAGTGCCAGATATAGACCGCGTAACCCGCGAGGCTCTCGCAGCTGGCCGCGGCGTTCACGACCTTCAACTTGACGGTCAGCGGTACGCCTTCGGCCGTGCCACTGAGCGTGCCGAAGCTGCTCGTGATGTCACTACGGACGACGCCGCTCGTGCTGAGCGCATTCGGTCCGTTCGTGCCGTCACCCGGGTAGGGCCCGCCGGTTTCTTCCGGGATGGTAGTGCAATCGCTGCCGTTCGCGCCGCCGCTCGTCGCGCCGCCGCTGGCCGCGCCCGCCGCTCCCGTACCGCCCGTACCCGCGGCCCCCGCCCCGCCGTCATTGGCCGCGCTGCTCGAACAGCCGAAGAGCGGCGCGAGCGAGGCCGCGCCGGCCGCGGCTATCCAGCGCAGCACTCGCCGTCGATTGGCGAGCGCGTTCAAGACCTCGAGATCGTGCAGCAAGCCTTGGTCGAAGGGGTGGTCGTGGTCGGAGTCGCTCATCGTTTCAAGCTCCAGAAGTGCGGGGCGGAATGCAAGACCGGCAACGCCAGCATGACGTGAGCCGTATAGCCACTCTCGCGCTCGGCTTTGAAGCGCGCATTGCTCGATCATTGCAGTTTGTTGCAAATGTGCACGGCCCGCTCGCTCGCGCGCTCCGTCTCGAAGCGGGACGCCGATTGTGCGCGGCTTCGAGCCGTCACGCGCGTACCTGCGCGCACCTGCGCGTTCACTGGCCGAAGGACGCAGCGCGACGCCGAAGGCTGCGCCGTGCGCGCCGTGTTCGGTGACCATCAACCCAAGATCGGCGATGGCATCTTCAGAGCGAGCCGCGGCCCATCAAGTCGCGCAGCTTTTCGACGCCCTCGGGATCGCCCATCACGATCAGCTGCGTGCCGACACGCAGCGGGTGCTCGGGTGCGGGGTTGTAGATGTAGTCGCCGCCGGGTTCGTGCAGTGCCACGACCAAGAGCCGCGTTTCTTGGCGGATCGGCACTTCGCGCAAGGATTTGTCGGCGTAGCGCGAGTGACGCGGCACCTCGACCTCTTCGAAGCGCAGGTTCTTCGTCACGCGCAGCATGCGATCCAAGAACTCGGTCACTTTGGGGCGCACGAGCTCGCTCACCATGCGCAGCCCGCCCATGCGATGCGGGCTCACGGTTTGATCGGCACCCGCGCGCACGATTTTTCCCTCGTTTTCCAGCTCGACCACCTTGCTCACGATGCGCGCTTTCGGGTTCAGCGCGCGCACCGAGAGCACGATGAAGAGATTGTCGCGGTCGGCGGTGAGCGCGGCCATCACGCCGTGCGCGCGCTCCACGCCTGCTTCGAGCAGGGTGTGATCTTCGGTGGCGTCACCGACCACGTACAAGAGCCGGCCTTTGAGCTCTTCATTCAGCTTTTTCAGCGCCTCTTCGTCTTTGTCGATCACCACGAAGTCGCGGCGAATCGCGTCCAGCTCTTCGACGATGTATTTGCCGGTGCGACCGACGCCCGCCACGACCAGGTGATCCCGCAGTAGGCCGATTTTCTTTTGCATGCGACGCCTCCGAAAGGTCTCCGCGATCACGCCTTCGACCAGCACGGCAGTGAGCGTGGACTGAAAAAACGCGATGGCGCCGATCCCGGACAGGATCAGTACGCCGGTCACGATGCGCATGCCGTGGTGCTGGGTCAGCTCCGGCAACTCGGCGAAACCGACCGTCGCAGCGGTGATCAGCGCAAAGTAGATGCAATCGCCGAGCGAGTATTCATGCTCGCCCAGGCCCCACAGGGCGAAGCCGCCCACGAGCACGATGATCATGAACGCGCCGAGCGCGTACATGACCCGGCGAATTTCCCAGCGCATGCTTCAGGATCCGTGACCGAGCACGGCCTCGAGCGCGCGGCGAACGTCCGCATAGCGAAACTCGAACCCGACTTGCAGAAGCTTGCGCGGCACGCCCCATTGCCCGCCGAGCAGCGGCTCAGCGCCCTCGCCGAACAGAACTTTGAGCGCGAAACCAGGAGCTTTGAGCGCTGCCGGGCGATGCAGCAGCTCGCCGACCAAGCGACTCAGCTCCGCGTTCGAGACGGGCTCCGGCGCGCACAGATTGACCGGCCCGCGCAGGGCTTTGTCGTCGATGCAGCAGAGCAGCGCGCTAATCTCGTCCTCCAGGTGGATCCAAGAGAAGCCCTGGCGACCGCTGCCGATCGGTCCGCCGACGAACAGCTTGAACGGCCGCAGCAGGTCTGCCAGGGCGCCGCCCTGCTCGCTCAAGACGATGCCCGTGCGCGCGCGCACCACGCGCACGCCGAACGACTCCGCGCGCTCCGCCGCGCCCTCCCAGGCCACGCACACCAGCGCCAGAAAATCATTGCCGGCTGGCGCGCTCTCGTCGACGCGCGTCGCGCTCAGTTCGGAGCCGTAGTAACCGATGGCGGAGCCGGCCACGAACACGCTCGGCTTGTGCGAAGCGCGCCCCATGGCGCGCACGAGCCAGGTCGTGCTGTCGACGCGGCTCTTCAGGATTCGATCCTTGGTGCGCGCGGTGTAGCGCACACCCACGGCTCGCTCACCCGCGAGGTTGACGACGACGTCGAACGCCTCCTGCAGTGGCGCGGCCGCGCGATCGCTCGGATCCCAGTGCTGAAAGCGCACCTCGCCGGTCACCCCCGCGTGGCCACGCGTGAGCACCGTGACCTCGTCCCCGCGCGCCACGAGCCGCTGAACCAGGGCTCTGCCAATGAAGCCACTGCCTCCAGCCACGAGAACACGAGCCATATCCTCGTATTTACTCTGATTTCGTCCCAGAGTGCGGCAGCGTTCGACTTGGCGCCGAAGCTTTTCGGGTCTACTACCGCATTCATGCTGAAAACTTCGACGCTCGCCCTCGCTGCAGCCACCGCCCTGACCACGCTTTCGGGCTGTGCCAGCACCCCGGCCGCCCCCTTCGACCAGCTCAAGACCGCGAACCTCACGGCTTACCGGCTTCAGAACTACGAGGTCCCCTCGCCCGTGGCGGGCGCCGCGGCAACTCCGGGCGCCCCCGCGATCCCCGGCTTGCCTCCGGAGATCCAAGGTTGGATCCAGCAGGGTGCTGCAGGGCTCTCGCAGTTGATCCCGCCGGGCTTGCTCCCGGGCGGCGCAGCGGCGGTTCTGCCGGCCGCCGATACCACGCCGCGCTTCCACGATTTTCGCATCTTGAGCCAGACTCAGGTGCTCGATCCGGATCTCAAAGAGAGCCTCGGCAAGCTGCTCGGCGACAAGAGCAGCTTCGACAACGCCGACGCGCGTTGCGCGCCGAACGTATTTTACGCGGAGATGGGGCTCAGCTTCACCTCGCAGGTCGGGCAAGCGCCCAATGATTTGCTGATCTCGTTTTCCTGCAATCAGGTGGTTTCGCGTAGCTTCGCCTGGCCGCACCCGGCAACGGGCATGAAGGCGGACACCGTGAAGCAGCTGTCCGCGATCGTGCAAAAGATTTGGCCGCAAGGCACGTGAGCGGCTAAGCGCCGGCCCGCGCGCGGCTCCGTTCCTGGCCCGCCGCGTCGGGCTCGCGCGGGCGTTCTCTCATGACCGACAGCATGCTCCCCGAGCCGAAACGCATGATGCCTGCGGGCGTCGTGGCGCTCGTGGGCATGCTGGGTTTGGGCTTGGCGTTCGGGTTTTTGGCCACCAAGAGCTGCTCTGCGCCAGCGCTACCGGTGATCCCAAAGCTCAGCTCGAGCGTGACCATCGTGCGACCGACGCCCAACGTGCTCGTCGCCGTGCGCGATTTGGCGCGCCTCGAGAGCGCTTCATTTCACATGGAGCGCGTGATTGATCTGTCGGACAAACAATCGCGCCTGTTCGGCCTCGTGCAAAGCGAGGATGCCATCTTGCTGGTCGCGGTGGCGAACGTGAGCGCGGGCGTCGATCTGGAGAAGCTGACCACAGCCGACATCACCGCCGACCCGACGCAGAAGAGCGCGAAGATCCGACTGCCAGCTCCGGAAGTGTTTCACGCCGAGCTCGACAATTCGAAGACCTACGTGCACACGCGGCACACCGGCGTGCTCGCGACGCGCGCCGAAAATCTCGAGACGCGCGCCCGACAAGAAGCCGAGCGCTCGTTGGTCGATGCCGCGCTGCAAGCGGGCCTGCTCGCCCGCGCCAGCGACAACGCGCGCCGGGCCGTAGAGGGCGTGGTGCGCGCGCTCGGCTATGAACAGATCGAAGTGACCGTGCTGCCGCCGCCGAAGAGCGCGAGCGCGGCCCCGAGCGCAGCCGCAGAATAACTGCTCGCCCAGCGCGCCGCACAGCCGAGCCGCGCGGAGCTCCCGGCACCGAGCGCAGACACTGCCGCTATTTGCTCAGTCGAGTGGCGCCTCGGTCAGCCGATTGGCAAAAGTGGTCAGCGTATAGGCGGCGATGCCGACCATGACGTCGAGCGCGCTCGCGCGATCGAACCCCGCGTCGAGGAAGGCTTGCCACGCGCCCGGGCTCACATCGCCCTTGCGCTCGAGCGCGCTCAAAATGAACGTGCGCAGCGCCTCGAGCCGCGCGGACTCGAGCGGGCGGCCTTGCTCGAGCGCCTCCGTCAAGCCGGGCGGCGCGTCGATCGCGCGGAGCAGGAAGCGATGCAGTCGGAGACAGTAGTCGCAGCCGTTTTCGCGCCCCATCACCATCGCGAGCACTTCCCGCTCCAGCGGCTCTAGCGAGCCGCGCTCGACCGCGTCGAGGCCGGCGATGGCCGCTTGCAACATGGCCGGCGAAGCGGCGTAGCGCGCGAGCGGGCTCGGAATTTTGCCGAACTTTTTGCGGTTTTCTTCCAGAATTGGGCGCGCCGCGCTGGGCGCGCTCTCGAGGTCGTAGCTGAGGAACGCTCGGGTCATGGTCTCGGCCTTTCAACTAATTGTCATTACAACTATATCAACGAAAGTGAGCGCCGGAACCGCATGCCCCGGCGCTCGGTTCAAACTGACTTCAAGCCAGGTTTTCGAACATGCGGCGCAAGGTGCGCCGGGTGGTGAGCAGATCCGCTTCCGGGATGCCGGCCTCGAGCCGAGCTACGAGGGCCTGAGCGATGGGCACGAGCTTTTTCTGTAATGCCTTGCCCTCGCGAGTCAGATCGACGATCCGCGTGCGGGCGTCCTTTTCGTCCACGGTGCGGTTCAACAGGCCGTGCGCTTCCATGCTGTCGAGGATGCGCGACATGGTGGGCTTGTCGCGCTGGGTGCTCTCGCTCAGCTCGGACACTGTGCGGCCTCCCCGCTGCCAGAGCCGCGCCAGCACGATCCACTGCTCGGGCGTGATCTCGAGGCCGTGCTCGTGAAAGGCGCGATACGTGACGGTGCGGATGCGCTGGTAAACACCGTGCAACAAGAACGGCAGCGCGTTTTCCAGAATGATTTGTGAGCCGTCGAATTGATCGCGCATGGCGTGCACTAGGCATAGCGCCGGCCGATATAGTTGTCAATGCAATCACCTGTCGGGCCCTCTTGCCGGCGCAGGCGCGCCACGCTAGCAAGCGCTCCATGTCCTCCGAGTTGCGGTTGTACGTGTGGAACTACAATCACTCGTCTTGGTCGATGCGCGCGGGGGTCGCGGTGCGGCAAACGGGCGCGCCTTACCGCGAAATTCTGGCGCGCGATGTGCCTGGCGGAGTGGCCGCA
>Ga0068855_100004843_pt1 | contig 16428 bp, 17 predicted proteins | sample KBSCornC52_FD_66592 | JGI IMG/M metagenome (GOLD analysis project Ga0068855, IMG submission 66592) | Corn rhizosphere microbial communities from Kellogg Biological Station, Michigan, USA - KBS Corn C5-2 | ecosystem: Host-associated > Plants > Roots > Rhizosphere > Soil ...
GCCGGCGATGTCGTTGGTCTTCGAGGCCACTTCGCGCACCATCTGGGCGCCCATGTTCTCGAACTTGTCGGCGAGCTCGATCTCCTTGGCGACGGTGACGCCGTCCTTGGTGATGCGCGGGGCGCCGAACGACTTGTCGAGCACGACGTTACGGCCCTTGGGGCCGAGCGTGACCTTCACCGCGTCGGCGAGAATGTCGACGCCGCGCAGCATGCGCTGACGTGCATCGCCGCTAAAGCGAACTTCCTTGGCTGCCATTTTCTATTCCTCTTTGGAGATTTCGATGATTGGTGGGAAGGATCGGAAGGCTCAGGCGGCCTTCTTCACGGCGACGGAACCCTCGATGATTCCCATGATGTCGCTTTCCTTCATGATCAGCAGATCGGTGCCGTCGAGCTTGATCTCGGTGCCGGACCACTTGCCGAACAGGATGCGGTCGCCCTTCTTGACGTCGAGCGGCACCAGCGTGCCCTTCTCGTCGCGAGCGCCCGGACCAACGGCGACGATCTCGCCTTCCATCGGCTTTTCCTTGGCCGTGTCGGGGATGATGATGCCCCCCTTGGTCTTGCCTTCTTCTTCGACGCGCTTGACCACGACCCGGTCGTGCAGCGGACGGAACTTCATGTTGCTTCCTCCTGTATCCAGTTGAACCTTGCGGGGCCGAAAGGCCCCACGCGAATAAGGTCCTGTCAGCACTCTCGGTCGAGGAGTGCCAAAGGCTGCACGGATTTAGGGTTGTGGATGGGTCGAGTCAAGGCATGCGGCAGAAGGTTCTGGGCCCGCCGACCCCCTCCTCCCGGGCTGGCAGCAATCCCAGCCATCCGCTGCTAATACCTTGATGTGGAACGATTTTTGCTGATTCTACGTTGAAGACGCGGGACTATTACCGGGCTCATATCCCGTCAGGGAGTGCTCAATGGACTCTGGTTTTATTGCGCAACTCAACGACTATCGCGTCACGACCGCCGAGATCCTCTACTGGATGCCCGATCACCGGCACGTCCTGCAAAGCTTTGTCTGGCAGGACCTCGATCTGGCCCCGCGTTTCCCCAACCTCGCCAAATTCCTCGACTTCTGGGACCGCACGCTCGACGGCAAGCTGCACAAGGTGACGGTGGCCAACACCCGCCTGATCAAGCCCACGGAATTCACCTTCGCCTCGGGCGTCTATCACCTCCACTAGGCCGGCGCCGAAGAGCGGGCTGCGGCGTATTCGTCGGCGGTGCGCGCCACGAGCTCGGCGACCGAGGGCACGTCGGCCACGCCCGACACCGAGTGGCCGGCGCTCCAGATATCCTTCCAGCGCCTGGCGTTGGGCTTGTCGCGCTCGGCGGCGTTGATGTCCTTGGCGATGTCGATGGCGCCGCGCAGCGGCAGGTTGTCGGCATCGAGTCCGGCCGCCGCGATCGACGGCCGCAGCATGTTGGTCTCGAGCCCGGTGAAGGCGCGCGTCAGCAGCACGTCGTCGAGCCGGCTGGTCACCAGCATCTGCTTGTAGTCGTCCTTGGCCAGGCTCTCGCGCGTGGCGATGAACTTGGTGCCCATGTAGGCGAGATCGCAGCCCAGGGTCTCGGCGGCGGCGACGGCGTGGCCGTCGGACATGCCGCCTGCCATCACGACGATGCCGTCCCAGAACCGCCGCACCGCGCGCACGAAGGCGAAGGGATTGACCCAGCCGGTCTGGCCGCCGGCGCCGGCCGTCAGCAGCACCAGCCCGTCGACGCCGGCCGCGACAGCCTTCTCGGCGTGACGCACCGAGGCCACGTCGGCCAGCACCAGGCAGCCCGCGTCCTTCAGCGGCTTCATCACCGGCTCGGGCGAGCCCACGCTGGTGATGACGATCTCGGCCTTGGCGCGCAGCACGGCGGCGAGATCGTCCTGCACGCGCGGATTGGAGCGGTGCACGATCAGGTTGGGACAGAACGGCGCCGCCCCCGCGGTCGCGGCCCTGATCTCGGCCAGCCAGGCATCGAGCTCCTCGACCGTGCGGCAGTTGGCGGTCGGGAACGATCCGATCACGCCGGCGCGGCAGGCCGCCGTCACCAGCGCCGGGCCGGACACCAGGAACATGGGCGCCGCGATCAGCGGCAGGCGGAGGCGGCTCTTGAGGTTCGCGGGCAACGGCATGGACGGAGCTTACCTCAGCGCGCGAAGGCGAGAAGCCCGATCCCGCCGACGACCAGGGCCGAGGCCACGATGCGCCGCGGCCCAAACCCTTCCTTCAGGACCAGCGTGCCGATGATGGCGCCGAAGATCACGCTGGTCTCGCGCAAGGCGACCACGGGACCGAGCGGCAGGCGTTGCGCGGCCAACAGGAAGGCGAGGAAGCCCAGCACCGACAGGACTCCGGCAAGCAGGCCGCGCGCGCCATGGCGCCGGGCATAGGCCGGAATGTCCGCGCGTCGCGCGAGCAGCGCGTAGGACACCGTGCCGACGCTGGTCACGATCTCGAGGCAGGCCTGGAAGCCCAGCACCGTGCCGGCGCTGCGCACGCCCATCCCGCCGCAGAAACTGTAGGCCGCGACCGAGACGCCGGTGGCGAGCGCGAAGCCCACCGCACGGCCGCTCGCCCCGGCCCCGAACGACAGCGCCATGATGCCGAGGGAGATCAGGGCGACGGCCACGAGCTGGGGCGGGCGGAGCGCCTCGCCGATCGCCAGGAAGGCCACGACGGTCGTCACCACGGGGGCGATGCCGCGCGCCAATGGATAGACCACGCTCATGTCGCCCAGGTCGTAGGAGCGGATCAGCAGTGCGTAGTAGCCGAACTGCACCGCGGCGGTGAGCGCCAGCCACTTCCAGCTTTCCGCCGCGGGCCAGTCGGCGAAGGACAGCACGGCCAGGCCCAGCGCCAGCCCGGCCACGCGGATCGTCACCATCGTCAGCGTGCGATCGCCCGCCGACTTCAGCAGCGCGTTCCACATCGAATGGGCGACGGCGGAGAAGACGACGAGCCCATAAAGAAGCGCCGCGGACATGCCCTCGATTAGCGAGGGCCGGTCCGCGGCGGTCAATCACGTCTCTCCGGGCGAACCGCCTCGCAAACGTCCGTCGCGAGGCGATCCGCTGGGAGAAATAAACGCTGTCTCAGACGGCGGCCGTCAGGCCTTCCTGCTCGATGGTGCGCTTCACCGCCGGGCGGTTCTTCATCCGCTCGTAGTGCGCCGCGCAGTTCTTGGGCAGGGTCATCTTCATGCGGGCGGCGGCCCAGAACTCGACATAGAAGAGCGCCGCATCGGCGATCGAGAACTTGCCGGCGACGTATTCCTTGCCCTCGAGTTTCTTGTCCATGAGGGCGAGACCCTTCTCCATGATCTCCTTGCCGCGCGCCTTGACCGTGTCGTGGTCGGACTCGGTGGGCGCGAAGTTGGCCGGACGGAACATGCGCGAGAAGCCCTGCATGTGCATGGTCGACACGACATAGTCCAACGCCTCGAGCACGCCCGCCTCGCCGTCGGCATCGGTCGGCAGCAGGTTCTTGTCCGGGTTCTTGCGCGCCAGCCAGGTGGCGATCGCGGGGAACTCGGTGACCACCGAGCCGTCGTCCTTCTGCAGGGTCGGCACCTTGGACTTCGGATTGATCTTCACGAAGGCCTCGCCGTACTGCTCCTGCTTGGCACCGTCGAGCTTCTGCAGGTCGTAGGGCTTGCCGATCTCCTCGAGCAGCACGTGGATGCCGATCGAGCAGGCGCCGGGCATGTAATAGAGCTTCATGGTGAACTCCCTTGGTTGCTGTGTGTCTATTTGCGACGGGCAACGCTAGCATCCGGGCCCTGAGGGGGAAATGACAATGCCGACATCGGGCCTGCGATCTTTCGTGAACACACCCACACCGAAGATCGGGACTTTCCTCTTCGAGTTCGCGACGCCGGGCATCGGCCAGATCCTGAAGGCGGCCGGCGCCGACTATGCCGTGCTCGACATGGAGCACACCGGTTTCTCCTTCGATACCGTCCGCCAGGTCGTGCGCTACTGCCAGGCCGGCGACCTGCCGCTGGTCGTGCGGGTGCCGAGCCAGCAGCGCCACCATATCTCGCGCGCGCTCGACACCGGGGCCGACGGGATCATGGTGCCGATCGTGTCGTCGGTGGAGCAGGCCAGGGCCGTGCTCGACGCGGCGAAATACTGGCCCGACGGCACGCGCGGCGTGGCGCTCGGCCTCGCGCACGAACGCTTCGCCATGCGCGGCGAGGGCCTGCTGCCGCGCTTTGCCGAGCAGAACGCGCGCACCGCCGTCATCCTGCAGATCGAGGACCAGCGCGGCGCCGCGGCAGCCGGCGAGATCGCCGCGCTCCCCGGCGTCGACATGCTGTGGCTCGGCCACAACGATCTGTCGGTGTCGCTGGACAAGCCCGGCGCCTTCGACGATGCCGCGTTCGCCAGGGCCGAGGCGGCCACGATCGCGGCGGCGAAGAAGCACGGCAAGTCGGCCGGCCGTCTCGCCGTCGACGCACGGCAGGCGGCCGGGTTCGTCGAGCTGGGCTACGACTTCGTATCGATCGCGGGCGACGTCTGGCTGCTGCAGCAGGCCTTTGCCGCCGGCGTCGCGACCGTCAGGCGCGGATCGTGACCGGCAGGCTGCGGATGCCGCGGATGAAGTTGGAGTAGAGCCGCACCGGCGGCCCGGCGATCTCGATCTCGAGGTCGCGCGCGAGGATCTCCTCCCACAGGATGCGCAGCTGCATCTCCGCGAGGCGGTCGCCGACGCAGCGATGGATGCCGGCGCCGAACGCGAGATGCTGGCGCACCTTGGGGCGGCGCATGTCGAAGCGCTCGGGCGCCTCCATCGCGTTCTCGTCGCGATTGCCCGAGACGTACCACATCACCACCTTGTCGCCGCGGGCGATCTGCTTGCCGCCAAGCTCGGTGTCCTTCGTGGCCGTGCGCCGCATGTGGATGACCGGCGTCTGCCAGCGGATGATCTCGCAGACCAACGCCGGGATCAGGCTGCGGTCGGCGCGCACGCGCGCCAGCTCCCCGGGATGGTCGGCCAGCGCCATCAACCCGCCGGTCATCGAATTGCGCGTGGTGTCGTTGCCGCCCACGATCAGCAGGCCGAAGGTGCCGATGAATTCGTTCATCGGCATGTTCTGGGTGGCCGGCGCGTGCGCCATCATCGAGATCAGGTCGAACCTGGGCGGCTGGCGGGCGCGCTCGGCCCAAAGTGCCGCCATGATCCGGCCCATCTCGGAGAGCTCGGCCATGCGCTCGGCCTCGCTCTTCACCACGGCGTCCTTGTCGGCCACGTTGGCGATGGCGACGTCGGACCAGTGCGTGAGGCGGCGCCGGTCCTCCTGCGGGAAGTCGAACAGGGTGGCCAGCATCAGGGCCGTGAGCTCGGTCGACACGCGGTCGACCCAGTCGAAGGTCTCGCCGCGCGGCAGGCCGTCCAGCACCTCGGCCGTGCGCCGGCGGATCAGCCCCTCCATGTTGGCGAGGTTGGTGGGCGCCACGATCGGCGCCACGGTCCGCCGCTGCTCGGTATGGCGCGGCGGATCCATGCGGATGAAATTGGGCAGGCTCGAGCCCTTGGGCTGGTCGGCGATCTGGATGCCGCCCCAGTCCTGGGCCGAGGAGAAGGTGGCGTGGTCGAGCTCGACCTTCATGATGTCGGCGTGGCGGGTCACCGACCAGTACGGGCCATAGGGGCTGTCGGCATGGCGATGGACGGGATCTTCCCGGCGCAGGCGGGCAAAAGGCCCATGCCAGGCGTCTTCCTGGTAGAGCCGCGGAGGACTGACGTCGGGCAGGTCGACCATCCGGCGATGCCGCCGTCGGGGGCATTCCAAGTCAAGACATTTCCTTGCAACAGGTATGGATTTGGCGCGTTGACAGGGGGAATGGGCGGGCGCAAACCCTCGCCGCCGCCGACATCGGCGGCAATTTCACATCATGGCTCCTGACGAAAACCGTCCGACGACGCCCCCGCTAGATTCCCTCGCAACGACGCCTGCCTCGGCGAAGGCCGCGGTGTCGGCGATGGTCGTGGGGGCTCTGGGCGTGGTGTTCGGCGACATCGGCACCAGCCCGCTCTATACGCTGCGCGAATCCTTCACCCACGGCTCGGGCATGACGCCGACGCCGCGCCACGTGCTGGGCGTGCTGTCGATCCTGTTCTGGGCGGTGACGCTCACTGTGACCATCAAGTACGTCACTCTGATCATGCGGGCCGACAACAAGGGCGAAGGCGGCGTGCTGGCGCTGGCGACCCTGGCGACCAAGGGCCTGAACGGCGGCAGCCGCAGGATCCGCAACGCCGTCACGCTCTTCGCCGTGGTCGGACTGGCACTCTTCTACGGCGACGCGATCATCACGCCGGCGATGACGGTCATGAGCGCCGTCGAGGGCCTCGACGCGGTGACGCCGGTGCTCACCCCCTACGTCGTGCCGGTGTCGCTCGCCATCCTGGTCGGGCTGTTCCTGCTGCAGTCGCGCGGCACGGCACGGGTCGGCAGGCTGTTCGGCCCGGTCATGCTGCTGTGGTTCGCGGTGCTGGGCGTGCTCGGCACGTGGCAGATCGTGAAATATCCGCAGGTCCTCTACGCGCTGAACCCGATCTACGGCATCAACCTGATCCTCGACCGCGGGCTCGGCATCTTCTGGGCCTTCGGATCGATCGTGCTGGCCGTCACCGGCGCCGAGGCGCTCTACGCCGACATGGGCCATTTCGGGCGCAAGCCGATCCGGCTCGCCTGGATGTTCATCGTGCTGCCCGGCCTGATGCTCAACTACTTCGGCCAGGGCGCGCTGATCCTCGAGAATCCCGCGGTGGTGAAGCAGATCTTCTTCTCGCTGGTGCCCAAGGACTTCGTGCTGGGCCTGGTCGTGCTGTCGACCCTGGCGGCGGTCATCGCCTCGCAGGCCGTCATCACGGGCGTGTTCTCGCTGACGCGCGCGGCGATCCAGCTCGGCTACCTGCCGCGCATGGCCATCCAGCACACCTCGGAGACCGAGATCGGCCAGATCTACATCCCGCGCGTGAACTGGATGCTGATGGCGGCGATCGTGGCGCTGGTCGTGGGCTTCGGCTCGTCCGACAAGCTGGCCGGCGCCTATGGCCTGGCGGTCACCGGCGCCATGCTGGTCGACGTCGTGCTGGCCACGGTCGTGGCCATCCTGGTGTGGCGCTGGAAGTGGCCGGTGGCCGTGCTGGTCTTCGGCCTGCTCGCCATTCCCGACATCGCCTTCTTCGTGGCCAATGCGCTCAAGATCCCCGACGGCGGCTGGCTGCCGCTGCTGGTGGCGGGCTGCGTGTTCTACGCCATCACCACCTGGCGCCGCGGCCGCGCGCTGGTCGTCGAGGAGCAGAGCCAGAGCGCGCTGCCGCTCAAGATGTTCCTCCAGCGCATGGAGCATCCGCCGACCCGCGTCGCGGGCACCGCCGTCTTCCTGACCGCCGACGCCTCGGCCACGCCGCTCGCCTTCCTGCACAACCTCAAGCACAACAAGATCCTGCACGAGCGCGTGATCGTGCTGCAGGTCGACACGCTCGACGTGCCGCGCGTGCCGGAGTCCATGCGCGTCGAGGTCGATCGCCTGGGCAAGGGCTTCTATTCCATGATCGTGCACTACGGCTTCATGGAGCAGCCCGACGTGCCGGCGGCGTTGCGGGCCTGCCGCCCCCATGGCATTGCCTACGACGAGATGGAGACCAGCTTCTTCCTCGGCCGCGAGACGCTCGTCCCGGCGACGCATTCCCGCCTCGGCCGCTGGCGCCGCAACGTGTTCATCTCGCTCGCCCATTCGGCCTCGGCGTCCAAGGCCTTCTTCCGCATCCCGCCCAACCGCGCCATCGAGCTCGGCAACCAGGTCCAGGTCTGAAACGGATGGCGCGTCCCACTCTCGTCCTGCTGCCGGGACTGCTCAACACCCACAAAGTCTTCGATCTCGTGATCCCCGGCCTCGGCGACGCCGCCGACGTGATCGCCCCCGACCTCCACGCCCACGATTCGATGAGCGCGATGGCCAGCGCCGTGCTGGCTGCCGCCCCCGAGCGCTTCGCCCTGGGCGGCTTCTCGATGGGCGGCTACGTCTGCTTCGAGATCCTGCGCCGTGCGCCCGAGCGGGTGGAGCGGCTGGCGCTGATCGACACGCAGGCCGCACCCGACACACCTGAAGCGACCGCACGGCGCCGCGGCATGATCGAGCAGACCCGGATCGGCCGCTTCCACGGCCTGCAGCCGTCGCTGCTGCCCAGCCTCGTCCACCCCTCGCAGCTCGCCAATCCGGCGGTCATCGACCCGATGATCGAGATGGCGGGGATCGTCGGCCCCGAGGGCTTCGTGCGCGAGATGCGGGCGATCATGGCCCGCCCCGACAGCCGCCCGCTGCTCGTCGACATCGAGGTGCCGACGGTCGTCATCTCCGGCCGCCAGGACCACAGCATTCCGCTCGTCCGCGCCGAGGAGATGGCCGCCGACATCGCCCATTCGCAGCTGGTGGTGATCGAGGCGTGCGGCCACATGGCGCCGCTGGAGAAGCCCGCCGAGGTCGCCGCCGCCTTGAGGAGATGGCTCGCCCAATGAACACGATCTATGCCGTCGAGGATCACCTGGCCGCCGACGAATATATCGACGTCGTGCGCAAGTCCGGCCTCAACCGCCCGGTCGAGGACCGCCATCGCGTCGAGCGCATGCTGAAACATGCCAACCTGATCGTGACGGCGCGCCAGGACGGCAAGCTGGTGGGCTTCGCCCGCTCGCTCACCGACTTCTGCTTCTGCTGCTATCTCTCGGACCTCGCCGTCGATCCGGCCTGCCAGGGCCAGGGCATCGGCAGGCGTCTGATCGACGAGACGAAAAAAGCAGCGGGTGGCGAACACACCACCACGCTGCTTCTGTCGGCGCCGACGGCGATGACGTTCTATCAGGGCATCAAGATGCCCCAGCTCGACAATTGCTTCGCCTACCGGCGCAGCAAATAGGGCTCTCGTCTACTTCACGACCTGACCGCGGATCTCGCCGCCCTTGTTGGCCGCGGTGTGGACGTTGAAGTACCACTTGCCGGCCTGCAGGTCGGCTGCCTGCGCATCCGTGAGCGTCGCCTCGCCCTTGAGCGGGCTGGGCGTCATCTCCTTCACCGGCACGACGACACCGGCGTTGGTGCCGGCCGCGGCCGGCCCGTGGAAGTGAGCCATCGTCGCGGGACCGGTGAGGTCCTTGTACGTGGCCGAGTAGGTGAGCTTCTTGCTCGTCGTGTCGTAGGTCGCGGTGAGCGCGCCGCTGCCCTTGCTGTCGTTGGCCGGCACTTCGCTCGAAGCCTTGAGATCGGCCTTGTAGGTCTGGACTTCGGCGAACGCGGCGGGCGTCAACGCCAGAAACGCGGCGGCGGTGAGCAATGCGATCTTCATGGTTTCCTCCAGGCTGCTTGTTGATCTCCCGACGAAGTGTAACGGCTCGATTGGCCAAACGGATGCATTCGGGCCAAGATCACGCAACAGTGAGACTCTTGTAACGCTATAACGCGGCATCCCATGGCCTCCGACGCCCATCAGCACGACCACGGCCACACCCATTCGCACGGCCATCACCACAGTCATGCGCCGGCGGACTTCAATCGCGCCTTCGCCGTCGGCGTCGTGCTCAACACCGGCTTCGTGCTGGTCGAGGCAGCCTATGGCTTCCTCGCCAACTCGCTCGCCCTGTTGGCCGATGCCGGCCACAACCTGGGCGACGTGCTCGGCCTCCTGCTCGCCTGGGGCGCCGCCGTCCTGGTGAAGCGCCGCCCGACGGCCCGCCGCACCTACGGCCTCAAACGCAGTTCGATCCTGGCATCGCTGATCAACGCGGTGCTGCTGCTGGTCGCCGTCGGCATGATCGTATGGGAAGCCGTCCAGCGCCTCGCCCGGCCCGAGCCGGTGGCGGAGACGACGGTGATCTGGGTCGCCGCCATCGGCATCGTCATCAATACCGCGACGGCGCTGATGTTCCGGGCGGGCAGCAAGAACGACATCAACGTCCGCGGCGCCTTCCTGCACATGGCGGCCGACGCCGCGGTGTCGCTGGGCGTCGTCATCGCGGCAGCGCTGGTGATAGTGACCGGCTGGCTGTGGCTCGATCCCGCCGTCAGCATCGCGATCGCGGTGGTGATCACCGCAGGCACCTGGTCGCTGCTCGCGGCGTCGGTCAACCTGGCGCTCGATGCGGTGCCGCAGAACATCGACCCCCAGGCGATCGACGCCTACTTCGCGGCGCTGCCCGGCGTCACCGAGGTGCACGACCTGCACATCTGGGCGATGAGCACGACCGAGGTGGCCCTGACTGCCCATCTCGTGCGGCCCGGCGCCGGCCTCGACGACGCGTTGCTCGGCCGCGTCTGCCACGACCTTCAGCAGAAGTTCGGCATCGGCCACGTCACCGTGCAGATCGAAGCGGGCGATCCCGACAATGCCTGCCGTCTGGCGCCGGCCGAAGTGGTCTAGCCCGCCGCGACGTCGCCCACGACGCGCACCCGCACGCGCACCGAATTGCCCGGCAGGTAAGCGAGCGGCATGTCCTCGCTCTCGATCGTCTGCAGCGTCTTGCGATCGGCGCCTGCCGCCACGGCGCGGTCGTTGGCGATGCCCTGGGCCGCCGCAATCGCCCCGACACGCGTCAGATCCTTGAATATCTGGTCGCATTCGCCCGAGACCTGGGCAATGGCCGCGCCCACGGCGTTGGCGCAGTCGCCGTGCTCGACATGGATCACCTCGCTGACACCCGGCAGCGTGTCGGGGATCAGGAAGGCGCCGCCACCCACGGCGATCAGCGTCACGTCGCCGGCCTCCGTCTTCATGCGGTCGATCGCCTCGTCGGCCAGGCGCGCGGCCTCGGCGAAGACTCTCTGGCAGGTCGCGGCATCGAGATGGGCGACCTTGCCACGGTCACCGAGCCGGAGCACGCCGGCGGCGATGGCGATGTCGGTGGTGGTGAGCTGCCGGCCGCCGAAGGCGAGGCCGTCCTTCAGCAGGCGATAGCCGACCGAGACCGGCCCGACCTTGAGCGGGTCGAGCGCGACGTGGCTGCCGCCGCCCAGCCCGATCGACAGCAGGTCGGGCATGCGGAACAGCGTGCGCACGCCGCCTACCTTGACCACCGAATTGGCCTCGCGCGGAAAGCCGTTCTTGAGCTGGCCGACGTCGGTCGTGGTGCCGCCGACGTCGATCACCATCGCGTCCTGCAGGCCCGATAGATAGGCAGCCCCACGCATCGAATTGGTGGCGCCGGAGGCGAAGCTGTAGACCGGCAGGCGGCGCGCCTGGCTCGCTTCGGCCACGGTGCCGTCGTTCTGGGTGATGAACAAAGGCGCGGCGATTCCGGAGTCGCGGATCGCCTTCTCGAACGCCGCGATCGTGTCGCGCGACAGCTCGGCGAGGGCGGCATTCAGGAGGCCGGCATTCTCGCGCTCGAGCAGGCCGATGCGGCCCAGGTCACTCGAGCAGGTAACCACAGCATCGGGCATCTCCGCGCTCACCAGCTCGGCGGCGCGGCGCTCGTGCGCGGGATCGAGCGGCGAGAAGATCGACGAGATGCCGACCGACTTCAGCCCCTTGGCCTTCATCTCCCGCGCCGCCTTGGTGACGGCGGCTTCGTCGAGCGGCATGAAGGGCCGGCCATCGTATTCGTGGCCGCCCTCGACCATCCAGACGCCGCCGCACACCAGGGCGGCGAGATCCTCCGGCCAGTCGCAGAACGGCGGCAGCGACGCCGCGGCCGGCATGCCGAGCCTGAGCGCCGCCACCTTGGTGAGGTGCCGGCGCTGGACCACCGCATTGATGAAATGCGTGGTGCCGATCATCACGCCGTCGATCTTCTTGCCGCCTCCTTGCCCATCTAGCAGCAGGCCGGTCGAGCCCAGGCTCTTCAACGAGTCGAGGATGCCGGTGGTGACGTCCTCGCTGGTCGGCGCCTTCATCGCGCGAACCACCTTGCCGTCCTCGATCAGGACGGCGTCGGTGTTGGTGCCGCCAACGTCGATGCCGATGCGTCTCATGCTGAAAACACGCTCCTGTAATCCAAGTCGTAGCCGAAGGCCCGCGGGCCGACATGTTCCATGCCCTTCGGCGTCAAGAAAACCGCAGGCGGCGGCAGGGCAATCACCGTCACGCGCTGCCCATAGCGGATCGTCTCGCTGCCGACCGCCTCGCCCGACACCGAATCGAGAACGCAGATCAGGTCGGGCGTCATGGCGAGCGGTTCGCCGTCGCACGAGGCCACGATCCACTCGTTCTGGAAGTCGACGGTTAGAACCGACTGGCGAAAGTCGTCGAGCCCGTCGAACCGGGTGACGCCCCGCAGATAACCGTCGGTGACGCGGCGCTCGACGTCGATCACCTTGCCGCTGAACAGGATCTTGCCAGGCTCGACGGCGAGGATCGCCGCGACCGGATCGGCGTGGGTGCGCTGCGCCTCGCGCACGGCGTGACCGATCGCGATCGCCTTGGTCGTGGTGCCGTGGATGCCCCACTTCTTCACTTCCGCGCCGGTGCGCGGCGGTTGGCAGGTCGAGGCCGTCGAGCCGTATTCGACGACGATCTTGCGGCCGACACGCTCCGCCCATTTCCAGCTCGGTACCTTCTCGATCACCGACTCCAGCCCGCGCACGTCGACCACCGTCATCGGATAGGGCGTGAGATCGCCCACCGCCACGGAGGTCATCTGTGCTTCCGGGTACGCCCGACCCATGGTGTCGCTGTCGACGACCGGTATGCCGAGGTTGGCCGCCACCAGGAAGGGCCGCACGCCGTTGCCGCCGCCGATCTCCATGCCCATGACCGCGTCGAACCGGCGCTTGGTGTGCGTCTCCATCAGCCGGGCCGCCCGGGCGAAGACGCGGTGGTCGGTCAGGCGCTCGATGCCGACCAGCGGCGCGCCCATGCCGGCGATCACCGCGACGTAGGCATCGTCGGCAAGGTCCGCGGAGTCGATCAGCTGCGTACGCTTGCCCTCCTTGTAGAGCGCGCGTGCATTCAGGAGCGACAGGTAGGGATTGCCGCCACCGCCCGTGCCCAGCACCCAGGCCCCGACGGCAAGCGATTCGATTTCGTCCAGGGTGATCTCGCGCGAACTCACGCAAACACGCTCTTGAAGTCGATGTCGTAGCCGAATGCGCGCGGCCCGACGTGCTGCAGGCCCTTGGCGCTCAGGAACACCGGCGGCGGCGGCAGCGCGATCACCGTCACCCTCTGGCCGTAGCGGATGGTCTCCGTGCCGACGGCCTCGCCCGACACCGAATCGAGCACGCAGATCAGGTCGGGCGACATCGCGATCGGCTTCTTGTCGAGCCAGGCCACGATCCACTCGTTCTGGAAATTGAGATCGAGGTTGGAGCCGCGATACTCGTCGATGCCGTCGAAGCGCGTGCGCCCACGCAGGAAGCCCTCGGTGGCGCGGCGCTCCACGTCCATCACCTTGCCGCGGTAGAGCACCTTGCCAGGCTCGACGGAGAGGATGGCAGCCACCGGATCCTCGTGCCGGCGCTGAGCCTCGCGCACGGCGTGGCCGATGGCGATGGCCTTGGTCGTGGTGCCGTGGATGCCCCACTTCTTGACCTCGGCGCCGGTGCGCGGCGCCTTGCAGGTCGACGCGATCGAGCCGTACTCGACGCAGATCTTGCGGCTAACCCGCTCCATCCATTTCCAGGTCGGCACTTTCTCGACGACCGACTCGAGGCCGCGCACATCGACGGTAGTGAGCGGGCACGGCATCAGGTCGCCGACGGCGACCGAGGTCATCTGCGCCTCGGGGTAGGCGCGGCCCATCATGTCGCTGTCGATCACCGGGCGGCCGAGGTGCGCCGCAGCCATCAGCGGCTGGATCGAATTGCCGCCGCCGATCTCGAGCGCCATGATTCCGCGGAACACGCAGCCGGTGTGGCGCTCCATCAGGTCGACGGCGCGGGCGATGGTCCGGCTGTCGGTCAGACGCTCCTGGCCGACCAGCGGCGCGCCCATGTTGGACACGGCGGCGACCCAGTCGTCGTCGGCCAGTTCCGACGCCGGCATGAGTTGCACCTTGTGGCCCTCCTTGTAGAGGGCGCGCATGTTCAGGAGCCCCAGATAGGGGCTGCCGCCGCCGCCGGTGCCCAGAACCCAGGCGCCCACGGCGAGCGATTCGATGTCGTCCAGAGTGATATCGCGCAACGGCATGGCGTTTGCCAATTCTCCCAACGGCTTCTATGTAGCCCGCGACCTTACCGCTGACAAAGCACCAGTAACCACGGAGAAACCACGCCATGTCCGAGTCCATCAGATTGGTCGCCTTCTGCGGCAGCTTGCGCAAGGCGTCCTTCAACCGCCTGGCGCTCAAGGCCTTCGAGGAGCGCGTGCCGGCCGGCGTCACGGTCGAGAACGTCGAGATCGGCGACTGGCCGCTCTACGACGCCGACGTCCAGGCCAAGGGCTTCCCTGACAAGGTGCAGGCCGCGCAGAAGGCCATGCTCGCGGCCGACGCCGTCGTCATCGCCAGCCCCGAGTACAACTACTCCGTTCCCGGCGTGCTGAAGAACGCGCTCGACTGGCTGTCGCGCACGCAGCCGCAGCCCCTGGCCGGCAAGCCGGTGGCGATCCTGGGCGCCTCGATGGGCATCCTCGGCACCGCCCGCATGCAATATCACCTGCGCCAGATCTGCGTGTTCCTCGACGCTTACCCGGTGAACCGCCCTGAAGTGATGATCGCGCAGGCGCAGAACAAGTTCGCCGACGGCAAGCTCACCGACGAAGCGACGGGCAAGATGCTTGCTGACCTCGGCGCATCGATCGCGCTCGCGGTGCGCAAGACCAGGGCGGCGTCCGGCGTGAAGTGACGCAGAACATCTACGACAATCCTGCGTTCTTCGCGGGCTACAGCGAGCTCCTCCGTTCCCGGGAGGGGCTCGCGGGCGCGCCCGAATGGCCGACCCTGCGCGCGCTGCTGCCCGATCTCGCGGGACGGCGCGTGGTCGACCTCGGCTGTGGCTTCGGCTGGTTCTGCCGCTTCGCGCGCGAGGCGGGCGCGGCCGAGGTGCTGGGGCTCGACGTGTCGCAGAATATGCTGGCCCGGGCGCGCGAGACGACGGCCGATCCCGCGATCGCCTACCGCCAGGCCGACCTCGAGCGGCTCGACCTGCCGCCGGCGGCCTTCGACCTGGTCTACAGTTCGCTGGTGCTGCACTACATCGAGGGACTGGCGGGTCTGCTGGCCGGCGTGCGCGGCGCGCTGGCGCCAGGTGGACGCTTCGTCTTCTCCATCGAGCATCCGCTCTACACCGCGCCCGGCAATCCAGAATGGATCGACGGTACCTGGCCACTCGATCGCTATCTCGAGGAAGGGCCGCGCACGACCGACTGGCTGGCCAAGGGCGTGGTCAAGCAGCACCGCACGATCGCCACCTATCTCAACGCGCTGATCGCTGCCGGCTTCACGATCCTGCGGGTCGAGGAATGGGGACCGAGCGACGCGCAGATCACGGCCCATCCCGACTGGGCGAGCGAGCGCCAGCGCCCGCCCTTCCTGCTGGTCTCGGCGGGTCTCCCGGCGGACCTCTAGGCCGCCTTGGTCCGCACGTGCTCGGGCCGCACGCCCATGCCCATCAGGCGGGCGGGCACGCGGCGCAGGACCGGGAACCACTGCATCAGCTTCATCACGAACGGCACCTCGATCTTGCCGCCGGCATTGAGCAGCGACGGCGCGATGATGCGGTTCTGCAGGAAGACCTGTGCCGCCTGCGTGGCACGTGCGGGGAACAGTCGCCGCGCCTGGACCGCAGCCAGGTCGGCATCCTTCAGCCGGTTCTCGCGCAAGGGGCTGGCGAGAATGTTCGACGTGGCCACGGCATCCTGGATGGCGATATTGATGCCGACGCCGCCGATCGGCGACATGGTGTGGGCGGCATCGCCGATGCAGAGCACGCCCGGCTTCCACCAGATGTCGAGGCGCTCGACGCCGACGGTCAGCAGCTTGAGGTCGTCGACGGTCGTGAGCTCGTCCTTCAGCCGGTCGGCGAAGGCCGGCATCAGACGGCCGATCGTGGCATGGACCTTCTCGATGCCGCCGGCGCGGACCTTGTCGGCCGAGCCCTTGGGAATGACATAGGCGCACTGCCAGTAGTCGCCGCGATCGAGCATGACCAGTACGCTGCCGGCGTCGAAGCGGCCCATGACCTCGCCGGCGTCGCCCGGCTTGTGCGTCAGGCGGAACCACAGCACGTCCATCGGTGCGCCGAGATCGCGGGCCTTGAAGCCCATTGCCTCGCGCACGGTCGAATGGCGGCCGTCGGCACCGACAACGAGATCGGCGCGGATCTCCTGCGGTGCGCCATCGACGGTGGCGCGCACGCCCACGACCTTGCCATCCTCCTCGATCAGCGCCTTTGCCTCGCCATGCATCAGCACCTTGAAGCCGGCGTACGCCGCACCGTGCGACTTCAGGAAATCGAGGAAGTCCCATTGCGGCATCATGGCGATGTACGGCG
>Ga0068855_100004846_pt1 | contig 16426 bp, 15 predicted proteins | sample KBSCornC52_FD_66592 | JGI IMG/M metagenome (GOLD analysis project Ga0068855, IMG submission 66592) | Corn rhizosphere microbial communities from Kellogg Biological Station, Michigan, USA - KBS Corn C5-2 | ecosystem: Host-associated > Plants > Roots > Rhizosphere > Soil ...
CCGCGATGTCCATCATGCCGGCGATGAAGTCCGCGAGCTGCGAGGCGCCCTCGACGGCCTGGAACGCGGTCACCATCTCCTCCGGAACCTGGGGGAGGAGCTCCATGATCTCCGCGGCGCGTTGGCGCAGCGCATGCGCGCGGCCCTCGACCTCGGCATCCGCCTTCGGCGGCTCCTCGATCGGCTCCACGCGGGCGGCGTCGAACGGATAACCCTCGAGGAACTGCAGCACGCGGAAGCGCTGCAGGCCCTTGCAGATCGCGTAGTGCGTCCCGTCCGGGCCCGTCACGTAGCGCAGCACGTTCGCGCTCGTGCCGACCCAGTGCACGTCCGACGGCCCCGGCTCGTCGATGTCCGGCTTCGTCTGGAGGACGATGCCCACGGGCCGCTGCAGGCGCACGGCCTCCTGGGCGGCGGCGCGCGAGCGCTCGCGCCCGACGGCGAGCGGGATCACGATGCCGGGGAAGAGCACGAGGTTTCGCACCGGCAAGAGGATCATCGCGTCCGGGGGCAGGGGCCGGGTACTGCGTTCCGGCGCGCTCGCGGGTCCGGGCGCCGGCGCGTCGCCGCGCGCGGCATCGGCGGAGAGGGGTCTTGCTTCGTTGGAGCCGGGTGCGTTCATGGTCTGGGTTCCGTCTTGCGAAGGCGCAGGATGAGACAGCCGTGGGTGAGCTCGCGGGAGACCGCCTCCAGCCTCGGATGCGGAAGCCGGATGCGCCGCTCGAAGTAGCCGTAGGGAATCTCGAGCTGGCGCACGCGATGGCGCGCGCCCGCCGCGAGCGGCAGCGCGCGCTCCGCGCGCACCACGAGCGCGCCGGGCTCGGTCGAGAGGCTCACGTCCTCCGCGAGGACGCCCGGGAGCGCCACGACGACGACCACCTCGCGCTCGTCCTCGAACACGTCCGCGGGCGGCTCCCACACGGCGGCCTGGACGCCGGGCGCGGCCGCCAGGCGGAAGAACTGCCGGTGCATGTGCTCGGCCCGCTCGATGAGCTCGCAGGCCTGCGCCCACATCCATTCGGTCGGATCGCTGCGTCGTGACATTTGCGTGCTAGTCGCCTCGTGGAAAAGGTCTGATGCCGCGGGGGGGGCCGGGTTCAGCGGACTTCGGGGTGAACTCGCCCCCGGCTTCCCGGTCGATCCAAATCCCTCCGGAGCGTTCCCCTTTCCCCCTCCACATGGTGGCGAATCCCCGGTGATCAAGTCGGCCTCCCCCCGTCCTAGGCTTCCGGCGGGCGCCGAGGCGCCGGCGAGCGGGTACCTCTGGTGGCAGCGCGGCACGGTGTACCAGGTGTATCCGCGCTCGTTCATGGACGGCGACGGCGACGGCGTGGGCGACCTGCCGGGCCTCGTGTCGCGGCTGGACCACCTGCGCTCGCTGGGCGTGGACGCCGTGTGGATCTCGCCCATCTATCCGTCGCCCATGAAGGACTTCGGCTACGACGTCTCCGACTACACGGACGTGCACCCGCTCTTCGGCACGCTCGCGGACTTCGACCGCCTGGTGCGCGAGGCGCACGAGCGCAAGCTCAAGGTGATCCTCGACTTCGTCCCGAACCACAGCTCGGACCGGCATCCCTGGTTCGTCGAATCGCGCGCCTCGCGCGCGAGCCCCAGGCGCGACTGGTACCTGTGGCGCGATCCGGCGCCGGACGGCGGCCCTCCCAACAACTGGCTCTCGTGCTTCGGCGGGAGCGCGTGGGAATTCGACGCGGCGACGGGACAGTGCTACTACCACGCCTTCCTCAAGGAGCAGCCGGACCTCAACTGGCGCAACCCCGCGGTGGTCGACGCGATGCTGGGAGTGCTCCGCTTCTGGCTCGATCGCGGCGTGGACGGCTTCCGCGTGGACGTGCTCTGGCACCTGGTGAAGGACGACCGGTTCCGCGACAACCCGTCCAATCCCGCGTGGCACGAGGGCATGGACCCGTACCAGCGCCTCGTTCCGCTCTACACCACGGACCGGCCGGAGGTGCACGCGATCGTCGGGCGCATGCGCGCGCTCTTCGACGAGTACCCGGACCGGGTCCTCATCGGCGAGATCTACCTCCCGATCGAGCGGCTGGTCCGGTACTACGGCCCGGAGCTCACCGGTGCCCACCTCCCGTTCAACTTCCAGCTCATCGCGGCCAGATGGGACGCCGCGCACATCGCGCGGCTCATCGCGGACTACGAGGCGGCCCTCCCCGCGGGCGCGTGGCCCAACTGGGTGCTCGGGAACCACGACCAGCACCGGATCGCCACGCGCGTGGGCCCGGCGCAGGCGCGCGTGGCGGCGATGCTGCTCCTCACGCTGCGCGGGACGCCCACGCTCTACTACGGCGACGAGATCGGCATGCACGACGTCGCCATCGCGCCGGACCGGGTCCGGGACCCGTTCGAGAAGAACGTGCCCGGGCGCGGCCTCGGGCGCGACCCGGAGCGCACACCCATGCAGTGGAGCGCGGCGGCGAACGCGGGCTTCACGAGCGCCACGCCGTGGTTGCCGGTCGCGGACGACTTCGCCCGCGTGAACGTGGAGGCGCAGCGCGAAGATCCGCGCTCGATGCTTTCGCTCTACTGCCGGCTCATCGCGCTGCGACGCGGGGAGCCCGCGCTCGAGGTGGGCCGGCTCGAAGGCGCGCGCGTCGAAGGCGACGTGCTCGCCTACGTCCGCGGCAGCCGCAAGGGCGAGAGCGATTTCCTCGTGGCGTTGAACTTCGGCTCCCGGGCGCGCCGCCTGCCGGGCGCGCCCGAAGGCACCGTGGCGGTCTCGACGCACCTCGATCGCCGCGGCGAGCGCACCGGCGCGGACCTGGAGCTGCGCCCCGACGAGGGACTCGTGATCCGCCTCGCCGCGCCGGTCAGCCCTTCACGCACACCACCTGCCTGAGCGTCGCGACCACCTCGACCAGGTCCGACTGCGCCGCCATCACGCGGTCGATGTCCTTGTAGGCGGCCGGGATCTCGTCGATCACTGCCTCGTCCTTGCGGCATTCGATGCCCGCCGTCTGGGCCGCGACGTCGTCCAGCGTGAAGAGCTTCTTCGCCCGCGAGCGGCTCATCGCGCGCCCCGCGCCGTGCGAGCACGAGCAGTACGACGCCGCGTTCCCCTTCCCCCGCACGATGAAGCTCCGCGCGCCCATGGAGCCCGGGATGATGCCGAGCTCGCCCTCGCGCGCGCTCACGGCGCCCTTGCGCGTGACCCACACGCGCTCGCCCGAATGCTCCTCGATCCGCGCGTAGTTGTGGTGGCAATTCGTGACCTCGCCCAGGAAGCGCACCTCGCGGCCGAGGGCCGCCTCGAGCGCCCGGTGCACGAGCTGCAGCATGAGATCGCGGTTCAACGCGGCGTATTCCTGCGCCCAGGCGAGCGCCTCGACGTACGACTCGAACGCGGGCGAGCCCTCGTCCAGCCACGCGAGGTCGCGGTTCGGAAGCTCGCGGTCGATCGCCGCCGCGTGCCGCTTCGCCATCTCCATCGCCGCCTCGCCGATCGTCTTTCCGACGTTCCGCGAGCCGGAGTGCAGCATGATCCACACCGCGGATTCCGCGTCGAGGCAGATCTCCACGAAATGGTTGCCGCCGCCCAGCGATCCCAGCTGGCGCCACATGCGCGCCTCGTCGAAGCGGCCGAGGTTGCCCACGATGCGAAGCTTCCGGTAGCGTGCCTCGAGGTCGCGCATGCGCCGGCGCAGCACCGCCGCCTCGCGCGAGCCGCCGGGCTCCAGGGGCTCGCGGTGGAACCGGAATCCCACCGGAACGTCGCGCTCGATGCGGGAGCGCACGCGCTCGAGGCTCTCCGGCAGGTCCGATGCGGCGAGCTCCGTCTTCACGGCGAGCATGCCGCAGCCGATGTCCACCCCGACGGCGGCGGGAACGATCGCGCCCCGCGTGGCGATCACGGTGCCCACGGTGGCCCCCTTGCCCAGGTGCACGTCCGGCATGACCGCGACCGGCCCCGCGAGGATCGGAAGCTCCGAGACCTGGCGGATCTGCGCGATCGCCTCCGGCTCGATCGGCAGGTCGCCGGTCCAGAGCCGTGCACGGGGGAGCATGCGTTCGTAGGAAGGAAGGGGCGTCATTTCCGTTGGAGCGGGCGGGCTCGCGAAAGATTCGGGAATTCCACGTCCGAAAACGGCGCGACGGTCCAGGGGACCGCCGCCATCATGGGCGCTCCACCCGGCGCGGCTGCTTCGCCGCGCGCATCGGCCGCGCTCAGGCTTCCGGGTAGGTCCCCGGCACGAGGATGTCGCGACCCACGGCCTTGATGTCCGTGCGCCCGCAGAAGGCCATGGTGAGGTCGAGCTCGTTCCGGATGAGGTCGATCGCCTTCGCCACGCCCGGCTCGCCCATCGCGCCCAGCCCGTAGATGTACGCGCGGCCCACCATCGTGCCCTTCGCGCCCAGCGCGATCGCCTTCAGCAGGTCCTGCCCCGAGCGGATGCCGCCATCGAGCCACACCTCGATATCGCGGCCCACGGCGTCCACGATCGCGGGCAGTGCGGCGATCGACGATTGCGCGCCGTCCAGCTGCCGCCCGCCGTGGTTGGAGACGATGAGCGCGTCCGCGCCGGTCTCGCGCGCGAGCCGCGCGTCGTCCGCTTCGAGGATGCCCTTCAGCACGAGCTTCCCGCCCCAGCGCTTCTTGATCCACTCGACGTCGCCCCAGTTCAGGCGCGGATCGAACTGCTCGGCGGCCCACGCGAAGAGCGACGAGGGATCGACCACGCCCTTCGCGTGCCCCACGATGTTCCGGAACGTGTGGCGGCGGGTCCCCACCATGCCCGCGACCCAGTGGAGCTTCGTCGCGAGGTTCGCGAGGTTGCGAAGCGTGGGCCTGGGCGGCGCGGAGAGCCCGTTCTTCAGGTCCAGGTGGCGCTGGCCCAGGATCTGGAGGTCGAGGGTGAGGACCAGCGCCGAGCACCGCGCCGCCTTCGCCCGGTCGATCAGGCGCTCGGCGAAATCGCGGTCGCGCATCACGTAGAGCTGGAACCAGAAGGGCTGCGGGGTGTTCTGCGCCACGTCCTCGATCGAGCAGATGCTCATGGTGGAGAGCGTGAACGGGATGCCCGCCTTCGCGGCGGCGCGCGCCGCATGGATCTCGCCGTCCGCATGCACCATGCCGCAGAGCCCGATGGGTGCCAGCGCCATGGGCATCGCGACGTCCTGCCCGATCATGCGCGTGGCGAGCGTGCGGCCCTCGAGGTTCACGGCGACCCGCTGGCGCAGCTTCACCGGGGCGAAATCGGCGCGGTTCGCGCGGAGCGTGCCCTCGGTCCAGGAGCCGGCCTCGACGTAGTCGAGGAACATCCGCGGGACGCGCGCCCGTGCGAGCGCACGCAGGTCTTCGATGCAGGTGATGACGGTCATTCGGGGCCTCGCCGGCGAAAGCCCCGCAATTGTGACAGATCAGCGCGCGGGAGCGCGCCGTCAGGCGGGCTTGGGCACCATCACCCGGTCGATGGCGTGGATCACCCCGTTGCTCGCCTCGATCTCGTTCCTCGAGACGCGCGCGCCGTTCACCGTGAAGCCGGAATCGTTCGCGGCGATGTGGAGCGGCTCGCCCTGGATGCTGCGGGGCTCGCCGGGCGCGAGGTCCTTCGAGAGCATGGCCCCGGCAAGGACATGCGCGTTGATGAGCGACGCGAGCTTCGCGCGATCCTTGAGGAGGCCGTCGAGCATCCCCTTCGGGAGCTTCGCGAACGCGTCGTCCGTCGGCATGAAGAACGTGAAGGGGCCGATGCCCTTGAACGTTCCCACCATGCCCGCGGCCTTGAGCGCGTTGGAGAGCGTCGAGAAATTCCCCGCGTTGGCGGCGTTCACGACGATGTCCTTGTCCTGGGTGTACTCGCCTTCGCCGCTCATTGGCATTCTTCCGGGAGCGCCGTGTCGCGGCCGGCCACCGTGGCGATGGCCTCGAAATTGACGAGCCACGCGAGGCGGCTCGCGTCCTTCAGGGCTTCGAACTGGGGATCGCGGGGGCTCTGGTCGTTCATGGGGCACTCCTGGGAAGGTCTCCCATGATGGACCCCGAGTCGGGGGCGCCCTAGGCATATAAATAACTAAATGCCTTGACTTACCCTCCTCCGGAGCAAGAAAAAACGGCGGGCGATCGCTCGCCCGCCGCCTCGCCCGCAGGGCCGGTCACCGCGTGGTCGTGGTCGAGGGCGAAACCGTGCCCTCGGTCGACGACGGGGTCGCCGTGTCGTTGAGGTCCGGGCGGGTCGACGGGGACGTGCCGGAGAAATTGCCATAGGCCTTCCCGTGCGGGGCCGTGGCGGCCTGCCCGCGCGCCGCGCCTTCGTCGTTGTGGTCCTCGTCGCTCGCGCCCGGCGTCGACCTCACGCCTTCCGCGCCGGCGTAGTTCGGGACCTGGGCGGTGTCGGCGCTGGTCGCCATGCCGGGCTTGACCGCCGTATCGGCGTCGGCGGACGTGTCCTTCGTGCCGTGGGCGAGCGCGCCCGTGCCCGCGAACGCGAAGGCTACCGCGAACGCCAGGTGCTTCATCGAGAATCGATCCATGGAAAGGCTCCTGTTTTTCGGACGTGAAAAGGACCGACAGGCGGCCGCGCCTCCGGTTTTGCCCCGGGCGTGGTCGCATCGGCGCAAGGAGCGTCCGACAGACGCGCGTTCAGGCCCCGGATTCGGGGTAACGGCGGAAAAGGCCGTCGTTGTTGAACGCGATGCGGCGCGGGGAGGCGAGATAGCGGCGGATGCGCGGGCGCGCGAACGCGGCCTCGCGCAGGCGGGCGAGGCGCGGATGGGCCCGCATCGCCTTCGCGGTCGTGCGCGGAAACGCGTACTCGAGGCCCGCGAGCGTGTGCGCCATCGAGAGGTCCACATACGTGAGGCGCGCACCCACCATCCACGGGCCGCGCCCCGCGTTGCGCTCGATCACGCGCTCGAAGTACCCCAGGTACTTGGGCACGCGGCTCGCGACGAACTCGCCGGTGCGCCGCTTCGCCTCGCGCTGCTGGTCCTCGTAGTACAGCGTGGGGCCGAGCGGATGGTGCGCGTCGTGCGCCTCGGCCACGAGGTCGGCGATCGTGAGCTGGAGCTGGTGGGTCCAGAGCCTGCCCGCGGCGTCGCGCGGCGCGAGCCCGAGCCGCGTCCCCAGGAAAAGCAGGATGTTCGCCGTCTGCCCGATGAGCTGCCGGCCCGCGCGCAGGAAGGGCGGCGCGAAGGGCGGTCGCGCGACGTCCTCGCCCTGGAGGAAGGGCACGAGGGCGGGCGCCCCGCCGCCCTGCGCTTCCGGGATGAGCGCGGTGTCGACGTAGCTCGCCCCCGCCTCCTCGAGCGCCAGACGGACATATTCGCCGCGGCCCGGGATGCCGGGCCAGTAGTAGAGAACGTATCGCATGGAAGGCTCCCAAAGCGCCGGTCCGAGCGTTCAGTTTAGACTGTGCCCATGGACCGGCCGGAGACGACCTTTCCGCTCGACGAACCGATCGCCGCGGCCGCGCGCCGCGTCGAGCCGCGCGTGGTGGCGTGGCGCCGCGACATCCACCAGCACCCCGAGCTCGGGAACCGCGAGGTGCGGACCTCGGCCCTCGTGGCACGGCACCTGCGCGCGCTCGGCATCGAGGTGCGGGAGAAGGTCGCCCACACCGGCGTCGTGGGCGTCCTCCCCGGCGCACGCCCCGGGCCCGTCGTCGCGCTGCGCGCGGACATGGATGCCCTGCCGGTCACCGAAGAAGTCGACGTGCCCTTCAGGAGCACCGTGCGCACCGAGTGGAACGGCATGAGCTGCGGCGTGATGCACGCGTGCGGCCACGACGCGCACACCGCGATCCTCATGGGCGTGGCCGAGGTGCTGGCGGGGCTGCGCGACCGGCTCCCGGGCACGGTGAAGTTCCTCTTCCAGCCCGCCGAGGAAGGCGCGCCCGGCGACGAGGAAGGCGGGGCGCGCCTGATGATCGAGCAGGGCTGCATGGACGACCCGAAGGTGGGCGCGGTCTTCGGCCTGCACGTGACTTCGAACCACCCCACCGGCATGCTGGGCTACCGCTCGGGGCCGATGATGGCCTCCTCGGACGAGCTCCGCGTGTTCCTGCGCGGCGTGCAGACCCACGGCGCGATGCCGTGGCGGGGCGCCGATCCGATCGTCGTGGGCTCGCAGGTCGTGGTGGGCCTGCAGACGATCGTCTCGCGGCGCCTCGACATCACGCACGAGCCTTCCGTCGTCACCATCGGCGTCTTCCAGGGAGGAAACCGCGTGAACATCATTCCGGACGAGGTGAGGCTCGAGGGCACGATCCGCGCCTTCGACGAGGGCCAGCGCGGCGAGATCCACGCGCACGTGAAGCGCATCACCGAGATGATCGCCGCCGCGGGGGGTGCCCGGGCGGACGTGCGCATCCGGCGCGGCTACGACATCGTGGTGAACGACCCCGCGCTCACGGACTGGAGCGTGCCGGTCCTGCGGCGCGTCGCGGGCGATCCCAACGTGGGCATCGTGGACAAGGTCTGCGGCGCCGAGGATTTCTCGTTCTACCAGAAGGTGGTCCCCGGCTTCTTCTTCCGCGTGGGCTGCACGCCGCCGGAGCGCGACCTGCGCACCGCCGCCCCCAACCACAGCCCGCGGCTCTTCGTGGACGAGGCGTGCCTGCCGCTCGGCGTGCGCGCGCTGGCGACGCTCGCCGCCCAGTGGCTCTCGGGCCCGCACGCATGACGCCGGACGCGCGGCGCTGGACCTGGCTCCCCCCCGAAGGCACGTGGAAATACCACGCGCTCCTCCTCGCGCTGGGGATCCTCGTGCTGGGCCCGCTGGGCGGCGTCACCGCGTCGTACATGAACTTCTCGCTGGGCTTCTTCATCGGCGGCCAGGTGCTCGCCGGAATCCTCGGCTCGACCGTGACCTACGGCTACGGCGCGGAGGGCAAGCACGGTGCCAACTACATCCAGACCGCGGCGGCCTCGGTCGCGAGCCTGAGCGCCATGGGCGTGCTGATCCAGGCGATGGTGTGGATGGGATTGCCCCAGCCGCCGGTCTGGCAGCTCGTGCTCTATTTCCTGTGCATCGGGATGTTCGCCGCCGGGCTGGGGATGCTCTACACGCCCATCCTCGTGGACCGCATGCAGCTCACGTTCCCGTCCGGCCTCGCGGTCGCGAACATCCTGCGCGCGCTGACGGACCCGGTGCTGCTGCGGCAATCGGTGGGCAAGCTCGGGAGCGGGATCGGCATCGGCATCGCGACCGGGCTCGCGGGACCGAAGATCGCGTTCCTCAACGCGATCGAGTTCTCGGCCTCGACCTTCGGCGCGGGCATGGTGGTGGGCGCGCGGATCGGCGTCCCGGCGATCGTGGGCGGCCTCCTCGGGCTCGCCCTCGTGCCGTACTTCGTGTCGATCGGCTGGCTCAACGCCGGGGATCCCTTCCGGAAGATCACCTTCCTCATCGCGTTGGGCATGATCATGGGCGCGGCGATCATCGACGTGGGGCTGGTCCTCTGGGAAGCGGCGGGGCGATGGCGGCGCGTGGGCGCGGCCCCGGTTCCCGAGGCGCCGGACTGGAAGCGCGTCGACGCGCGGAAGCTCGTGGCGTGGGTCGCGGCCTGGGCCGTGGGCGTCGTCGCCTGCGGCCATTTCGTGCTCGCGCAACCGGTGGGCTTCCTCGTCCTCGCCGTGGCGATGACCTTCGTCTTCGCGATGGTGAACGGGATCTCGGTGGGCATCAGCGACAGCAACCCGATCTCCTCCGCGTTCGTGGTGTGCGTGGTGGTCATGGCCGCGCTGGGGTTGAAGGACCCGGTCGTGGGGCTCATGGCGGGAAGCGTCCTCCTCATCTCCACCAGCACGGCCTCGGACATGCAGCAGGACCGCTCGACGGGGTGGCGCCTCGGCACCAATCGCGCGATCCAGTTCCGCTACCAGGTGGCCGGCATCCTCATGGGCGCGCTGATGGGCGTGGCTTTCGCGAAGCTCTTCATGGCGTCCTACCCCGTGCTTCTCGCGGACCAGACGCTCATGAAGGCGGCCGAGCAGCCGGCGAACTGGAGCTCCGCGATGACCTACAAGTTCGTGGGGATCCTGAGGAGCCTCACGGATCCCAAGCCCTACCAGATCACCGCGATCTGGGTGGGCGTGGGGCTCGGCTTCGCGATCCAGCTCGCGCGGAAGCTCATCAGGGGGAACGCCGGCTACCGGAGGTTCGCGGACAGCGGCCGCGCGGGGTTCGCGACCGACTTCGTGATCGACGCGATCCTGCTGCCCTCGCCCTATGCCTCCTCGTTCGGCGGGTTCGTGAACCTCAACACGTCGACGTGGTTCGCGGCAGGCGGCGTCGTGGCGAGCCTCTTCAACACGCTCTTCAATCCACGTCGCCCGGCCGGCGCCGCGACGGGCGCGGTGCCGGACGACATGAGCAGCACCTCGCTCTTCGGCGGCGGCCTCATCGCCGGCGACGCGCTCGCCGCGCTCGCGATCGGCATCTTCGGGCTGCTCTCCACCGTCTTCGCCTAGCGGCTCAGCCCGGCCGCAACCCCGTCGGGGTCACCGGATTGCCGGGCTGGCCCGGATCCGCGGGCCGCTTCGGATTCGCGGGGAAGAGCGGGGCCGGCGGGTTGGCCGGATTCTCGGGCGCCTGCGGCTGCGCCTGGGCATTCGAGCCGGAATCGTCGTCGCTGCCCAGGCCGTTCCCGTTGTCTCCATCCGGCGTGGTGGGATCACGCGGCACCGCGTCGTCGCGGTCGCCGCGCGGCGACGCGCCGGGGAGACGGTTGTCCGGCCGCAGGTCCGGCTGCGTGCCGGGGGCGGACGGCTCGGCCTGCGAGGACGGCGGATTCGGGGCGGCGGACTGGGCCGCGGCCGCGCACGAGAATGCGGCAATCGCTACCGGCGCCAGCGCGCGCCAGGGTGAAAAGTTACGCATCGAGGCCTCCTCGAGGGGACGGTCGAAGGGATGCGCTTCTCCACGCAATGGCCGTGCCGCTTTCAGCGGATCGCCACGCCCCGCGGCAGCTTGCCGACCGCCACCTCGCCCCGCTTTTCGCGAAGGGGCGAGCCGGTCAGGCCGCGCGAAGCCGCGCCAGCACGCGCTCGGTGATCCGCTCGCAGCGCGCGCCCGCGAAATGGAATGCGTCGCCCATCGCCATGTCCATCTCGCGCGAGAGCGACTCGCGCAGGAGGCTTCGCGCACGGAAGAAGCGCGTGCGCACGGTGGCCTCCGGGATGCTCAGCACCGAGGCCGTCTCCTCGACGGAGAGCTCCTCGATCGCGCGCAGCACGAACACGGCGCGGAACGATTCGGGCAGGGCGTCGATCTTCGCTTCCATGATGCGGCGCGACTGCGCGCGCATCGTCTGCTGCTCGGGGGTCTCGGCGTTTTCGTCCATGACGTTGTCCTGGGCCTCCCCGCCCTCGGAAAGGTCGCCCGCGAGAGGGATCACCTCCGCGGCGCGGCGCGAGCGTCGCAGCCTCTGCAGGGCCTCGTTCACGGTGATGCGCACGAGCCACGTGGAGAGCTTCGAATCGCTCCGGAAATCGCCGATGCCGCGGATCGCCTTGAGGTAGGCGTCCTGCACCGCGTCCTCCGCCTCGGAATCGTCGCGAAGGATCGCCCGCGCGGTCCGGAAGAGCGTCTGGTTGTGCCGTCGCATCATGAGGCGCAGGGCCGGCTCCTCGCCCGCGGCCACGCGGCTTGCGAGCTCCGCATCGTTCACCTTGGGATCGATGCCGGTGATGGGCGTTACGCGGGCGGCTTGGGTCATGATGGTTGGGCTCGGGTGTCTCGATTCGATGTACGGATTTCCGTTGGCGTTCCCGGCTAGCCGGAATTGCGCAGTCCCGCCGCCAACCCGTTGATGGATATATGGATTCCCCGCCGGACCCGGTCGTCCGCGGCGCCGGCGCGATGGCGCTTCAGGAGCTCGATCTGCAGGTGGTTCAGGGGATCGAGGTACGGGAAGCGGTTGCGGATCGAGCGGGCGAGCGCGGGATTCGCCTCGAGGAAGGCGCCGGCCCCCGTGATCTCGAAGAGGGCGGCGCGCGTCGCCTCGAACTCCCCGCGGATGCGCCCGAAGATCCGGTCCGCGGCCGCGGCATCGCCCGCGAGGTCCTTGTATCCCGCGGCCACCGCGAGGTCCGCCTTGGCGAGGAGCATGTCCAGGTTGGAGAGCATGCCGCGGAAGAAGAGCCACTCGCGCGCCATGCGGGCGAGGAGCGCGCGCCCGCGCTCGCCGTGCCGCGCGGCGAAGGCGCGCGCCGCGCTCCCGAACCCGTACCAGCCGGGGAGCATCACGCGGCATTGCGCCCACGAGAAGACCCAGGGAATCGCACGCAGGTCCTCGATCCGGCGCGAGCTCGTGCGCGACGCGGGGCGCGAGCCGATGTTGAGCTCGCTGATCTCGTTGATGGGTGTCGTCGCGCGGAAGTACTCGACGAAGCCGGGGGTTCCGTACACGAGGTCGCGGTAGGCGCGCATCGCCTCCGCGGAGAGCTCGTCCATCGCGGCGTGGAAGTCCGCGTGGGCCGCGACCGGCCGGTCGTCGTAGGTCGCGCGGACCGTGGCGGCGAAGAGTGCCTCGAGGTTGCGGCGCCCGATCTCCCGGTTCGCGTACTTGGCCGCGATCACCTCGCCCTGCTCCGTCAGGCGAAGCTCGCCCTGGACGCTCCCCGGCGGCTGCGCGAGGATCGCGTCGTAGCTGGGGCCGCCGCCCCGCCCCACGGTGCCGCCGCGGCCGTGGAAGAAGCGCAGCCGCACGCCCGCGCCCCGGAACACCTGGACCAGCGCGACCTCCGCCTTGTAGAGCTCCCAGATGGACGTGAGGTAGCCGCCGTCCTTGTTGCTGTCCGAGTAGCCCAGCATCACTTCCTGCACCTCGCCCTGGGATGCGACGAGCGAGCGCGCGGCGGGGAGTGCGAACCAGGCGCGCATCGTCTCCGGCGAGCGCTGGAGATCGGTGATCGTCTCGAAGAGCGGCACGATCTGGAGCCGCGACGTGGGCGCGGCACCCGGGGTGACGAGGCCCGCTTCCTTGAGGAGCACCGCCACCTCGAGGAGATCCGAGACGCTCGCGGTCTTGGAGATCACGTACTGGCGGATCGCGTCCGGCCCCAGGCGCGCGAGCGACGCCGCGGCGGACGCGAAGATCGCGAGCTCGCCGCGCGCGACGTCGGAATAGGTGGCGAACGCGCTCTTCAGCGGCCGGGGCGACGCGAGCTCGGCGAGCAGGATGCGCTCGCGCGCCGGCTCGTCCAGCGCGAGGTAGTCGGCCGCGGCGCCCGCCTCGCGCAGGAGCTCCGCCACCACGGCCTCGTGCACGTCCGAGTTCTGCCGCAGGTCGACCGTCGCCAGGTGGAAGCCGAAGGCCGCGACGGCCTTCCTCAGCGCGCGCAGCCGCCCGTCCGCGAGGAGCGCGTTGCCGCCCGCGCGCAGGCTGCCATCGAGGAGGTCCAGCTCCGCCGCGAAATCGCCCGGGCCGGCATAGGGCTCGGCCTCGCCCACCGCAGCGCGATGCGGCACGCGCAGGCCGTGCGCGGCGACGGTGGCGTCCAACCTCGCATACACGCCGCTCAGCGCCTTCCGGTACGGCTCGTCCCCGCGGTGCGGCGAGCGGTCGGGCGAGCGCTCCGCGAGGGCGAGGAGCGCCTCGGTCGAGCGCGCGAGGAGCCCGGAGAGCGGAAGCTCCCCGCCCAGCGCGTGCACCTGGGCGAGGTAGTGCTCGAAGATCACCTCGCCCTGGCGCCGGAACGCCTGCTCCAGCATCTCGGCCGTCACGAACGGGTTCCCGTCGCGGTCGCCGCCCACCCAGCTCCCGATCCCCATGAGCGCCGGCATCTCGCCCCCGCCGCCATCGCCGGGAAGCGCGGCGAGCGCGTCCTCCACCTCCGCGACGATGCCCGGCACCGCGTCGATGAAGGTGTAGCCGAAGTACGCGATCGCGTTCTCGATCTCGTCGCGCACGCCCAGCTTCACCGCCCGCAGGATCCGCGTCTGCCAGAGGGTGGCGACGAGCCGCCGGATGCGGACCTCCGCGGCCTCGAGCTCCGCGGGGAGGGCATCGGCCGAATCCATCCCCGCCAGCTCCGCGGCGATGGCGAGCTGGCAATCGAGCGTGCTCTTGCGCTGCACCTCCGTGGGGTGGGCGGTGAGCACCGGGTGGACCCGGACGGCGGCCAGGCGCTCGCGCGCGGCCTCGCGCCGCACGCCGCGCGCGAGCGCGTCCGCGAAGAGGCCCCGCACGGTGGACGGCAGCGGCGGTGCGCCCAGGCGGCGGTTGTCGCGCTGGCGGCGGATGTGGTGCTGGTCCTCCGCGATGTTCGCGAGGACGGAGAAGGCGCTGAACGCGCGCACCACGATCATCGCCTCGTCGCTCGTGAGGCCGTCCAGCATCCGGGAGAGGGTCTTCCGCGCGGGGACGTCGTCCAGTCTGCGGCTCTCCACCGCGAGGCGGCGGATGTCCTCCACCAGCCCGAAGGTGCGCTCGCCCTCGTACGCGCGGATCGTGTCGCCCAGCACGCGGCCCAGCAAGCGGATATCCTCGCCCAGGCGCGCGTCCTTCTCGTGGCGGTCGTTCATTGCGCGAATATTAACGGATGGTTTCGTGGAGCTTGCGGTGGGCGGAGGACGTCCCGGTTGCCCACTCTAAAGCGATTGCCGCGCGAGCGGGAGCCGAAACGAATTGTTACGGGTTTGCCCCGACCGGCCGGCGGCGAATCCCTATGATCCACACTCGACAGAATGGGAGTGATTCGATGCGAATGATGCGATGGGTGGCCGCGCTCTGCGCGGCGATGGTGCTCGCGGCCGGCTGCCACAACGGCGGCCACGCGCAGAACTCGACCGACATGCGCGCCGTGAACGCCGTGGCCGGCGTGGGGCCGATCGACGTGCTGGTCGACGGCGACGTGAAGGTGGCCGGGCTCGCCTTCGGCGCGACGTCCCCCTTCTCGGAGTTCTCGGACGGCACCCACGACGTGCAGGTCCGCTCCACGACGACGCAGACGATCCTCTCGGACAAGTCCCTGAGCTTCGGGAGCGGCGCCAACACGACGCTCCTCGCCTTCGGCTCCGGCGGCTCGGTCTCGACCGTGGCCCTCGTGGACGACACCACCAGCCCCTCCTCGTCCGGCAACTTCAAGCTGCGCGTGGCCGGATCGGCTTCCGACGCGGGACCGGTCGACGTCTACGTGACGCAGGCCGCGGACATTTCCACCACCCCGCCGACCGTGGCCGGGCTCGCCGTGGGCGTGGTCGGGGATTTCGTCGAGGCGCCCGCGGGCAACTACCGGATCTTCGTCACCGTCGCCGGTACCAAGGACATCCTCCTGCAGACGCCCGCCCAGGCCCTCGCCGGGAACACGGCCTACACGTTCGCGGTGGTCTCCGCGGGCGGCGGCAAGCTGGTGAACGGCATCCTCCTCGTCCAGGGAAATGGCGGCGCCGGCACGTTCCTCGCGAATCCGTTCGGCCGGATCAAGGCGGCGAACGCGGTCCCGGATTCCGCGTCGTTCAATTTCAAGATCGACGGCGCGACGCTCCTCTCGAACGTGCCGTTCGCCGCGAGCTCGAGCTACGTGACGGTCGCCGCGGGCGCCCGGACGGTGCAGGTCGAGTCGTCCAACGTGCCGGGGACGATCGTGGCTTCCCTCCCGCTGCAGGTCGATTCCGCCCGGGATTTCACGGTCGCCGCGGTGAACAACCTCGCCGGCACGCAGCTCGTCGCCTTCACCGACGACAACTCCTTCCCGCCGGTGGGCCTCGGCAAGCTGCGCTTCGTGAACCTCATGGTGGGCTCGACGGGCGTCGACGTGCTGGTGAACTTCGCCTCGCAGACGACCGGCCTCACGTTCAAGACGGCGTCCGCCTACTACTCGCTCGCGCCCTCCACGACCTACACCATCACGTTCACGACCCCGGGCGGAGTCTCCGTGATCGCGGCGCTCTCGCCGGTCGAGATCGACGCGGGCGGCGTCTACACGGCGTATCTCTTCGGCACGCCGGCGGCGCCCCAGGCGCGCCTCGCCCGGGATCGCTGAGCGCGGGATCGGAAGCCAAAAAAACCGGCGCCCCGAGGCGCCGGAAATCCCTAGCGAGGAGATTCCTTCAGCGGACGATCTCGAGCTCGATGGAAGGCGACAGCGGAGGCGACGGCAGCGCCTCGGGGCCCAGCACCCAGGACTCGTGGAACACCCAGTCGCGCCTCCCCCATCCCGGTGGAAGCGCGGCCGGGGCCCCGTCGGCCTCGACGTGCACGTGCGGTGGGATGCCGCAGCACTCGAACTCTTCCTGCTCGCGGTTGCGCTCGACGTCCATGCCGAAAAGTGTCGTCGTTCGGGCGACGACGTGCTTGTCAGACGGCGCCGTTCCTGCTGTAGGAAGAAGCCGCGTCGCGAAGCTGCGCCGCATCGCGAAGGTGTTCCAGGATCCGCCCGATCACGTCCCGGCGCGGGCTCCACTGCGAGAACGTGTGGTCGGCCAGCGGAATCATCTGGAGCCGGATGC
>Ga0068855_100004848_pt1 | contig 16422 bp, 18 predicted proteins | sample KBSCornC52_FD_66592 | JGI IMG/M metagenome (GOLD analysis project Ga0068855, IMG submission 66592) | Corn rhizosphere microbial communities from Kellogg Biological Station, Michigan, USA - KBS Corn C5-2 | ecosystem: Host-associated > Plants > Roots > Rhizosphere > Soil ...
CACAACGGCGTGATCGCCAACCCGAACTGCACCGCCGCGATCCTGGCGACCGCGGTGTGGCCGATCCACCAGGCCGTCGGCATCCGGAAGATCGTCGTGTCGACCTACCAGTCGACATCGGGCGCGGGCGCGGCCGCGATGCAGGAGCTCGAGGACCAGGTCCGCCAGTACGCCGAGGGCAAGGAAGTGACCCGCAAGGTCTTCCCGCACCAGATCGCGTTCAACCTTTTCTCGCACAACACCGCGGTGGCCGAGAACGGCTACAACGAGGAAGAGAACAAGGTCGTCGAGGAAATGCGCAAGATGTTCCATGCGCCCGAGCTGCCGATCCTGCCGACCTGCATCCGCGTGCCGGTGCTGCGCGCCCATTCGGAAGCCGTGTCGCTCGAGCTCGACAAGCCGCTGTCGCCCGCCGACGCGCGCAAGCTCCTGGAGAAGGCGCCGGGCGTGAAAGTGGTCGACGACCGCGCCGCCAACCACTTCCCGATGCCGCTCGAAGCCAGCGGCGACCTCGACGTCCATGTCGGCCGCATCCGCAGCGACCTCTCCAACCCGAATGGCCTGGCGCTGTTCGTGGCCGGCGACCAGCTCCTGAAGGGCGCCGCCTGGAACGCCGTCCAGATCGCCGAGGAACTCGCCAAGCTCCAGACCCGCGCGCAAGCGGCGGAGTAGGGAGCGACTTCCGGCACTTCCGACTAATGAAGGAAGGGCCACGCGCACATTCGCGCCCGCAGACACAACCCATCATCCCGCACGGGCGGGTGGGGTGTCGATCGTCTATCGACTCTGGAATTAGGGGCTTCTCGTCGGGACGAGAAGGATCGAGGGGGTGCGGAAACAGCCGAGGGCCATTTCCGCACCGGTCTCGAAGCGGCCGTTAATTAGGCCTTGAGATTCACCGCAGCATCCTTGCCGCGGTCCTGCTGGACTTCGTAGGTGATCTTCTGGCCTTCGTTGAGGCCGTTCAGACCAGCGCGCTCAACGGCGCTGATGTGCACGAACACATCCTTGCCGCCGCCGTCGGGCTGAATGAAACCGAAACCCTTGGTGGCGTTGAACCACTTAACCGTGCCTGTAGCCATGTCTGGTATCCTAGTGAGTGAGTGTGTGGCGAGACGCCAAGGCTACGCTACACCGTCTGCGCGCGCTTATACACATTAAAACCAGGCCTTTTTTTCGCCCTGTTCCAGGGAACCTTCGGCCCTCGGACAACCTGCGGAGCGTGTGAACGCCCGTTCAATCCTTTTTCACCATCACTTCAATCAAACGTTGCCGCGGCCGGGGACAGGCCAATTGCGCGCGTGTAACGTCATGACAATGAACGCCCTCAGCGAGCGCCTCTCCCGCCTGCCGCTATGGCAGGGACCGGTGACGTTGGAGCCGCTGCTGGGCGGGCTCACGAACATTTCATATGTCGCGACCGATCGTTCGGGAAAGTACGTCGTGCGCTGCGGCGACGACATCCCCGTCCACCACGTCTTCCGCGACCGCGAGCGCGCGGCCGCGCGGGCGGCGTTCGAGGCTGGCCTCTCGCCCGGGATCGTCCATGTCGAGCCGGGCATCACCGTGCTGCGCTTCGTCGAGGGGCGCACCTTCGGCGAGGCCGACCTGCGCACCGACGCGACGCGCATCGTGACGCTGCTCAAGACCTGCCATCGCGAGGTCGGCCGCCGCCTGCACGGACCGGCCAACATGTTCTGGGTGTTCCACGTCATCCGCGACTACGTGCGCGCCATCGACGGCGACACGAAGTACCTGGTACTCGCCGACCGGCTCGAGGCCGCACAGGTGCCGCTGCCCATCGTGTTCGGGCACAACGACCTGCTGCCCGGAAACTTCCTCGACGATGGCACGCGCCTGTGGCTGATCGACTGGGAGTATGGCGGCTTCGGCACGGCGATGTTCGATCTCGCCAACCTGTCGTCGAACGGTGCCTTCAGCGCGGCCGACGATGCGGCACTGTTGGCCGCCTACTTCGACGGCAAGATCGATGCCCCTCTGCGCGCGGCCTTCGTCGCCATGAAGGCGGCCAGTGCGCTACGCGAGGCGCTCTGGGCGATGGTGTCCGACGTTCATCTCCGCACGCCCGGCGTCGACTACGCCGCGCACGCGCGAACCTATCTCGCGCGACTCGACCAGGTGATGGGCGAACTGGCGATCTGAAATCCTTGCGGCCGGACGCACGACGTCGCCTGCGACAATTCTGCGGGTGCTAGCGGCGGTCGCCGCGGTGGTCGTCGCGGCGCGGGGCGGGAGTGGCGGGCGTCGCGGGAGCGGCCGGCGCGCTTGGCTGCTGGACGGTGACGTCGATCTGCTGGGCCGGGCCCTTGGCGACCTGGGTGTCGAGGCCCGGCGTGCCCAGCATGACGTAGCCGCCGACCAGCACGAGCACGACCAGCGCGCCGACGATGAAGTAGAGGCCGCCGTTGCCCGGTTGGCGGGCGATCACGGTGGTGGGGCGGATGTCGTCGTTGGGCATGGGAATCTCCGGTGCAAGGACGGCGTTGGGATCATTCGGCCGAGACGCGGCCGCTCGGGTCGACGACGACGGCGATCTCGGTGCTGCCGCGCATCGCGCGTGCGCGCCACGTGCCGTCGGCGGATTTCACCAGGCCGCGGACGTTGCGGTAGCCGTCGGTTTCGATGCTGGCCCTGGCCGCGCCTGCGGCAGCAGGATCGTCCTGCGACGCCCGGGCTTCCTGGAGCGGCGCGGGTGCCGGCCGATCGATTGGCGCCACGGACGTCACGTCGAAATAACTGTCGTGACCGCGCGTCAGGAACGGCACCGGGGCGCGGGCGGCCTTGATCGTGCTGGCCGGCGGCGCGGGCGGCGGCTTGACCAGGGTCGCCTGCCGGGCGGGCTCGCGGATGGCGGCAGCGGCCGCCGTGGTGGCGGCCGGCGCGGGCCCCATCAGATAGGCGCTGGCCAGCATGGCGGCGGCCAGGCTGGTGAGGAGGAGGGTGCTGGTTCGGATGGTCATCATCGTTCATGCCCAACGCGCGATGCGGCTCGAACGTTCCCATCCCGGCGCCGGTCGATTGTCGGGCTGGCGGGCCGGGGCTATCGTCGGGACCCTCATCCTTGGGAGATTCGCCATGGACGGTGTGGATTACGGCTCCGAAGAGAAGGCCATGCAGGCCTACCTGCGCGACGGCGAGAAGCGCGCCTACGCGCTGGGCAACCGCGGCCCGATCCGCTTCACCGCGGCCGGCGCGCTGCACCCCGACATCGTCGAGGCCTACTGGCGCTGCGGCTTCTATATCTTCGAGGGCGTGCTGCGGCCGGAGGAACTGGCCGACATCGAGCACGACCTGCACGACATCCTCGACCGGCTGCCGGCAGAAAAAGGCGCGGCGGTCGACGCCAAGGGCCGTCCGGCGCTGGCCGCCGACTGCGCGGGGCCGAACCTGCACTGGGCGCGGCCGCTCAGCGACCCGTGGGGCGGCACGGCCGCTGCCAATGGCCGCCATCCGGTGAAGATGCACGAGCCGCAGGCCGCGGCGAACCTGCCGAAGGAAGTGGTCTTCCTCATCCTGGGCTCGCTGCAGTTCTCCGAGGCGTCGCTGCGTGTCTACGGCCATCCCGGCCTGCTGGCCGTCGCCGCCGCCATCAACGGCCCCGACTTCACGCCCTTCAACGAGGCGCTGTGGATCAAGGAGCCGGGCAAGGGCGCGTCGGTCGCCTGGCACCAGGATGGCACCACGCACTGGGACAGCCCGGCGTGGGACGAGGGCATCCACGGCTTCAACTTCATGGGCCAGCTCTACGGCTGCACCGCCGCCAACGGCGTGTGGGTCGTGCCGGGCTCGCACAAGCTGGGCAAGATCGACATCGGCAAGCTGGCCGCGCAGGCCGGCACCGAGCGCCTGCCCGACGCGGTGCCGATGATCTGCAAGCCCGGCGACGTCGCCATGACCAACCGCCAGGCGCTGCACGGCTCGTTCGCCAACACCAGCAAGGACTGGCGGGTGACGGTGAACTTCGGCTTCCACCGCCGCAGCTCGGTCCTGGGCGTGACCAGCGGCGGCATTCACAACAAGGCCGCGACCTACGACGCCCAGCGCATCCGGGAACGCGCCCGGCTGATCGGCTACGGCATCGACGCGCGCATGAGGCGCTTTCCCGACGAGGCTCCATTCGTCTACAAGCCGCATGCCGACGAGGGCCTCACCTACAAGTGGGACGACAAGGCCCGGGCCGACGTGAAGGACTACAACCTTCTTGACCTCAGCATCTGACCGCGACGCCCGTCTCTGGCGAAAGCTTCTCTTCGACGACGCCCCCTGGATCCCGCTCTTCCTGCTGACGGCGGCGATGGTGGCTGCATCGGCATGGCTGCTGGCGGGGGTGCCGCGCATCGTGTCCCGGCAGATGACCTGGGACATGCTGTTCAACCTGGCCGGCGCCTGGTCGCTGCACAACGGCCATGTCCCGCATGTCGACTTCCACGATCCGTTGGGCTCGCTGTCCTTCCGGCTGACCGCGATCGGCTTCTGGTTCACCGGACCCTCGGTCTGGGCCTTCATCGCCGGCGAGATCGTGGCGACCGCCGGGCTGTTCGCCACGGCGCTGATCGCGGCGGAGCGGCGCCTGCCGGTCGTGCCAGCGGCGGTGTTCGTGGTCTACGTCTGCCTGCTGGTGCTGATGCCGATCAACGTCGGCGAGGCGGTGAGCGATTTCACCTTCGCCATGGACTACAACGCCATGGGCTGGGCGGGACTGGGCGTGCTCAGCCTCATCCTGTTCGTGCCGCCGCGTGCCCGCACCGCCGGCGCTGCGCCGCGCGACTGGCCCGACATCGTCGTGGCCGCCGTGCTGCTGGGTGCGCTCTATCATCTCAAGATCACCTATTTCGGCACGGCACTTGGCGAGCTGTGCATCGCGGCGCTGGTGAGCGAGCACCTGCGGCGCCGGCAACGCCGCTGGGCCGTCCTTGCCGTCGCCGCCCTCCTGTTCGCGGTAGCGCCGTGGAACTGGGCCTATCTGTCGGACGTGCTGGCCGCCGTCGACACCGGTGCCGCCAAGGGCGACATGCGCGAGTTCGCCAAGATGGTGATGGCCAACGTGCCGGAGCTGTCGCTGATGTGCATCGGCGCGATCGTGGCGCTGGCGCTGTGGCGCGCGGGCGAGGTGTCGCTGCGCGTGCCGGTCGCGGTCGGCCTGTTCATCGCCGCCGCCATCGCCGTGCTGTCGCAGAACACGCAGCTGCGCGGCCTGCCGCTGTCGGTGGCGGTGGCCTTCCTGCTCTACGACCACCTGCGCGGCAACCGCCACGAGGGCCGGCCGCGCGCGGCGGTGTGGGTGATGGTGGCGCTGCTGGTGTTTCCCGTGGCCGGCGTGGCCAAGCAGGCCGCGAGCCTGGCGGTCTACCACTGGCAGGCCGTGCGCAGCCCAAGTCTCTACGTCTTCGATCGTCCGCCGCCGCTCGAGGGTCTGGCGGTGCCGCGCGACGCGCCCGGCCTGCTCGACGCCGTCTCCCGCCACGGCATCGACCGCGCGCTGCTCAGCCGCATCCGCACGCTCGACACCGACAACGAGGAGCTGTCGCAGTTCGAATATGCCGAGACGCTGCGCGAGGCCGCGGCCTTGTTCGACGATCCGGCGCGGGCCGAGGGTGCGATCGTCGTGCTCGACCAGGTCAATCCGCTGCCCTTCATTCTCGGCCGCACCCCGCCGCGCGGCGTCTCCCTGTGGCTCGACATGGCCTTCCCCTGGCAGCCGGCCGACTCGATGCTGGGCGACGCGCGCTACGTGCTGATCCCGAAGTTCTCGACCTACCGCGCCGTCACGTTGCTCGCCGTCGAACGCTATCGCGACTATCTCCTCGCGCATTTCCCCGTACGCACCGAGACCCGCAGCTGGGTCCTGCGCGAACGCTGAAGCGTTCAGGTGTCGGCGGAGCGCGCCATTCCAGTGGCGCATCATGAGCGCCACTGGAATGGCGCGCTCCGATGAGTTCCGATTTCCGTCTGCCGCCCGACCGGGCAGGTATCAGGTGCCACAATAGGTTCGGTAATTGCCCGGCGGGCCGTCGGGCGGCGCGGCGTAGGCGGCGAGGCCGGGGCGTTCGTCGAACGGATGCGCCAGCACCGCCAGCAGTGCCTCGAACGGCGCGAAGTCTCCGTCCTCGATCGCTGCGGCCAGCGTTTCCTCGACCTTGTGGTTGCGCGGGATGTAGAGCGGGTTGGCCGCCGCCATCGCAATGCGCCGCGCCGCATCGTCGCCCGGCTCGGCGGCCAGGCGCGCGCGCCACGTCGTCTCCCAGGCATCGAAGCCTGCAGGCTCCTCGAACAGGCCGCGCGCCGTGCCCTCGCCCAGGCCGCGGAAGGCCAAGGTGTGGTCGGTGCCGTTGTCGGTCAGCAGCTTGAGGAACGACTGCGCCAGCACCCCGTCGCCGTCCTGGGCGGTCGCCAGGCCGAGCTTGCGGCGCAGCACGGCGAGATAGGCCGAGTGGAAGGTGTCGTTGTATTTGCCCAGCGACTCGTTGGCCTGTGCGAGGGCCGCATCCGCGTCGTCGGCGAACAGCGGCATCAGCGCCTCGCCCAGCCGCGCCAGGTTCCAGCCGGCGATCTGCGGTTGCTTGGCGTAGGCGTAGCGGCCGGTCTGGTCGATCGAGCTGAACACCGTCTCGGGGTGATAGGCGTCCATGAAGGCGCACGGACCGTAGTCGATGGTCTCGCCGGCGATCGAGACGTTGTCGGTGTTCATCACGCCGTGGATGAAGCCGACGCCCAGCCACTGCGCGACGAGTTGGGCCTGGCGCGCGATGATGCGGTCGTAGAGGCCGCGATAGGAGCCGGCGTCGGGGTAGTGGCGCGCGATCACGTGGTCGGCCAGCAGCCTGAGCGCCTCGGTGTCGCCGCGCGCGGCGAAGAACTGGAAGGTGCCGACGCGGATGTGGCTCGAGGCGACGCGCGCCAGCACCGCGCCCGGCATGACGTTCTCGCGCATCACCGGCTCGCCGGTCATCACGGCGGCCAGCGAGCGCGTCGTGGGGATGCCCAGCGCGTGCATGGCCTCGCTGACGATGTATTCGCGCAGCACTGGGCCGAGCGCCGCCCGGCCGTCGCCGCGGCGCGAGAACGGCGTCGGGCCCGAGCCCTTGAGCTGGATGTCGCGGCGGACGCCGGTGATGTCGACGACCTCGCCCAGCAGCACGGCGCGGCCGTCGCCCAGTTGCGGCACGAAGTTGCCGAACTGGTGGCCGGCGTAGGCCAGCGCGATCGGCTCGGAGCCCTCGGCCACGCGGTTGCCGGCCAGGATCTCGACGCCCTCGGGCGAGGCCAGGAAGGCCGGGTCGAGACCGAGCTGGAGCGCCAGCGGGGTGTTGATCTTGACCAGTTTGGGTGTGCTGACCGGTGTAGGCGCAAGCCGGGCGTAGAACCGGTCGGGGAGGCGGGCGTAGCTGTTGTCGGAGAAGACGGGGGCCATGACGCTTACGTAAGCGGTGCCGCGTTTTCGTCAATAGGCAACCTCGCCGCCGCGGGCAGCGTTGGCTTGCTGGAGTTCTGGCCCTGCCGTGCCCATGGCTTCCGCAAAAGTGAAACCAACGGCTCCAACCCCCGAAGGATCAAATGCACAAGATATTGAAGTCCGCCATCGTCGCGGCCGCGCTCGCCGGCGTTTCCGTGATCGGCGTGTCGACGGCTTTCGCCGCCGACGTCGTCGTGACGTTCGACCCGAACTCGGTCGCCTACGGCTACAACGACGGCTACTGGACCCGCACCCACGAGTGGCGCACGTGGGAGAAGCCCGAGTACCACGAAACCTACCGCAAGACGCCCAACGTCCAGTATTACGAGTACGCCCACACGCGTGATCCGGACCAGGGCTGGCGCGGCGAATGGAAGAAGTAGTCTGACGCGAATCACGTAAGCAAGAAGGGCCGCGTCTCCAGCCGGAGGAGCGGCCTTTTTTGCGCGCGATGCCTAGGCCAGCGGCGCCAGATTTTCCGTGATGACCGCCTCGGCGAGGCTGTTGTCGACGGCCTGCTCGAAGGTGGCGCCCGGCGAGACGAAGCCGCCCGACACCAGCCCGTCGCGCAGCCGGTCGTAGCCCGCGCGCGGCAGGATCGGATTGCCGCCCCACACGCCCAGCGCCTTGTAGCGCGTGCACACCGCCTCGAGGATCGCCGGCGGCAGGTCGGTGAAGTAGCCGGCGATCGCCTGGGCGATCTGCTTGCCGCTCGCCCGGGTGACCCACTTCTCCGTGCGGTCGATCGCGCGGACCATGCGCAGCAGCTCGTCGCGCCGCGACGCAAGCGTGCCGCGGCGCGCGTAGAAGCAGGTATAGGAGGTGTGCCCGCGGTGCGCCGCCTCGTGCCAGATGTGCCCGGCGCCCTCGGCCAGCAGCAGACTGGGATAGGGCTCGAAGACCTGAATGACGTCGACGGTGCCGGCCTTCAGGGCCGCCATGTTCTCGGCCATCGTCTGGCCGGTCACGCGCGCGACCTTGGCCGGATCGATGCCGGCCAGGCGCAGGTCGTGCTGCAGGCAGAGCCACGGCGTCGGCACCTCGCTCACCGTGGCGAGCTTCAGCGACGTGAGGTCGGCCAGCGTGAAGTCCGGCCGCGGCGTGCGGCCCATCAGCAGGAATGGATCGCGCGTCACGACCTCGCCGAAGCAGACGATGTCGCAATCGGGCACGTGTTGATAGGTCTGCATGACGCGCATCGGGCCGCCCCAGCTCACGTCGACGGTGCCGTCCATGACGCGCAGCGCCGTCTTGTCCGGGTGAGGCGAGCTGGTGAACGTGATGTCGACGCCTTCGCCCGCGAAGGCGTTGCGCGCGAGGGCGACGTAGAACGGCGCGTAGAACACGCCGCGAAGAGCTTCCTGGAGGACGATGGTCATGGTCGACAGGATGCGCGTTTGGTTGCTAAGCCGGCAAGACAATTGCCAGGGACCGGGGGAGCGTGACCGTGCCGCACATCAAAACGTCCGACGGAGTCAGCCTCTACTACGAAGAGACCGGCACGGGCGATCCGCTGCTCTTCCTGCACGAGTTCGGCGGCCATCATCTCAGCTGGGAGCCGCAGGTCCGCTACTTCTCGCGGCGCTATCGCTGCATCACCTACGCCGCGCGCGGCTGGCCGCCCTCGGACGTGCCGGACGATGTGTCGATGTACAGCCAGGCGCGCGCGGCCGACGATGCCGCCGACGTGATTGAAGCGCTCGGCCTCGCGCCGCCGCACATGGTGGGCCTGTCGATGGGCGCCACGGGCGCGCTCGAGTTCGCCCTCCGCCATCCCGGCAAGGCGCGCTCGCTGGTGATCGCGGCGGGCGGTGGCGGCGGCGCCACCGATCCGGAGGCCAAGGCCAGGTTCAGGGAAGAGTGCGAGGGATTCGCCAGGCGCATCGAGGAAGAGGGCATGCCGGCGATGGCCGAGCTCTATTGCACCAGTTCGGCGCGCACGACCTATCGCTACAAGGACCCGCGCGGCTGGTCCGAGTTCAAGCAGCAGTTCGCGTCAGGCTCGGCCAAGGGCCACGCCATGACCATGCGCGGCGTGCAGGGCGGCCGCCAGCCGTTCTTCGAGCGCACCGCGGAGCTGCAGAAGATCGCCGAGCCCATGCTGGTCATCATCGGCGACGAGGACGAGTCCACGCACGGCCTGGCGGTGCATCTCAAGCAGCATGTCGCGCGCAGCGGCGTGCTCGAGATGCCCAGGACCGGCCACACGATGAACCTCGAGGAGCCGGCCGCCTTCAACGCCGCGCTGCAGGACTTCTTCCACGCCGTCGAACGCGACCGCTGGCCGGCACGCGGGGAGAAGACCTACACGCTGATTCCGCCCGGCAAAGCCTAGGGAAGAGATCCCTCGGCTTCTCTCGGGATGACGCTTCGCGTCACTTCGGCAGCTCGGTGATCTTCACGTTCGCCGGGCGCACGGCCTTCAGCAGGTCGGTGTAGACATACTTGTTGTAGTCGAGCGGGGCCTTGAGCTTCTTCTGATCGATGAGCAGGTGCTCGGAGTCCCTGATCGCGGCGAGGGAGCGCGCTTGCCAGTCCATGTCGTACTCGAGCTTGGGCATCAGCTCGGTCGTGAGCTCGAGCGGCATCTTCAGGAACTTCGAGATCAGCTTGGCCGCGGCGGGGCGGTCGTTGTTGATCATGTCGTTGGCCTCGCACAGCGCCTTGATGAATTTCTCGGCCGTGGCCTTGTTCTGCTCGATCCAGCCGCGGTTCATGTAGACGAAGTTGACGTTGTTGTAGATGCCGTCGGCCGTCGCCAGCACCTTGGTGCCCTTGACCGCCGCCAGCGTGCGCGTCGGCCACGGCTCCCACACCGCGAAGGCGTCGATGTCGCCGCGCTCGATGGCCGCCAGCATCTCGGGCGCCTCGACGTTGACCAGCGTGTAGGCCGCCGGATCGAGCTTGCGGTTGGCCAGCAGCCGCCGCCAGAAGATCTCGGCGCCGGTGCCGAAGGCGACCCCGACCTTCTTGCCCTTGAGCGCCTCGAGCGAATCGACGTTGCGGCCGATCACGCTCTCCCACTTGGCGAGATAGGTGCCGTCGGCGACCGCCACGATCTTGTTGTCGACCTGGTGGTTGATGACGCCCGCGAGGTCGGAGCCGTACGCGGCCTGGACCTGGTTGTTGACCAGGAACGGCACCATCGCCGAGCCCGAGGGGCCGGTGTTGATCGTGACGTCGAGGCCGTTCTTCTCGAACAGGCCGCCCTCCTTGGCGACGTAGAACTGGCCGAAGGCCGGATCGACGCCGGTGGCGATCGTCATCTTGACGTTCTGGGCGTTGGCGCCCGTGGCGGCAATCGTGGTGCCGGCGAGCACAAGCGCCGCCGCGGCGATAAGTGACTTCATCGATGTCCTCCCCAATCAGGTCACGGGCGAGAAGCGCCCGGCGAACGCGTAGATAGCCCAGCGGAACAGGCGGTCGGCGGTGAAGCCCAGCATGCCGAGCACCAGCAGGGCGACGAAGATCTGGTCGACCAGCATGTACATCCGCGAATCCCAGATCATCCTGCCCAGCCCGTTGTTGGCGGCAACGAGTTCGGCGGCGATGATGGTCACGAACGAGTTGGCCATCGCCAGCCGCATGCCGGTCAGGATGTAGGGCACGGTGGCGGGCAGGGCCACGAAGAAGAAGACCTGCAACGGGCCCGCGCCCAGCGACCGCGCGGCGCGGATCTTGTTGGGCGCGACGGCGGTGACGCCGGCGGCGGTGTTGATGATGACGATGAAGATCGTCGTGTAGATGATCAGGAAGATCTTCGCGCCCTCGCCGATGCCGAACCAGATCACGGCGACGGTGATCAGCGCGGTCGCGGGAATGAAGCGCAGGAACTCGGTGTAGGGCTCGAGCAGGCGGCGCACGATCGGGAACGAGCCGATCGCCAGCCCCAGTGGAATGCCGAGCAGCGAGCCGCCGGCAAAGCCCAGGCCGATGCGCGCCAGGCTGGCCGACGACTGCTCCCACAGCGTGCCGTCCTGGGCCAGCTCGATGGCCTTCAGGATCACCTTCCATGGCGTGGGGAAGAGCACCGAGTTCAGCAGCCACGTGGCCGCGACATGCCAGATCACGAACAGGCTGGCGAAGCCGATCAGGGAGATGCCGATGCCGCGCAGCGACGCGCCGACTTTGCCCGGAGCCAGGCCGCGCATCAGTGCGCCCTCTTGAGGGAGATGGCGACCTCGTCGCGGATCAGCTCGTGGACCTGGCGATAGACGGCGGTGAAGGTGTCGTGCGTGCGCTCGCGCTCCTCGTCGGCCAGGGTCACCGCGACGGTGCCCTTGAGCTTCGACGCGGGGCCGGCGTGCATCACGCCGATGCGGTCGGCCAGGATGATCGCCTCGTCGATGTCGTGGGTGATGAACAGCACGGTCTTTCCGGTGGCCTTGCAGATGCGCTTCAGCTCGCGCTGCATGTCGGCGCGGGTGTGGGCATCCAGTGCGGCGAACGGCTCGTCCATCAGCAGCATCTGCGGCTCGTTGGCCAGCACGCGGGCGATCTGGATGCGCTGCTTCATGCCGCCCGACAGCTCGGACGGGTGCTTGTGGTCCTGGCCGGTGAGGCCGACCAGCTCGAGATAGTGGCGCGCCTTGTGGTCGCGCTCGGCCCGGGCGACGCCGCGCATGCGCAGGCCGAACTCGATGTTGCCGAGCGCCGTCAGCCAGCCATAGAGCGAGTCGTCGCCCTGGAAGACGACGCCGCGGTCGGCGTCCGGCCTGGTCACCGGCTTGCCGGCGACGCTGATCGTGCCGGTGCTCACCGCCTCGAAGCCCGCGACCATGTTCAGCACCGTGGTCTTGCCGCAGCCGCTGGTGCCCAGCAGGCAGAAGAACTCGCCGGCCGGAATGTCGAGCGAGAAGTCGCGGACGGCAGTGTAGTCGCTGCCCTGGAGGGAGCGATAAACCTTGCTGACGCCGGCGAGTTCGACGAGGGACATTAAGCTTCCAATTGTCATGCTGAGCGACGCGAAGGATCCTTCGCGTCGCTCAGCATGACAATGTGCCGTGCGGAGATGGACCGCGCCAGTTCCTAATGCCGGCCTGTTCCTAATCCCGGAACGGGTCCGTCATCAAAATCGTGTCCTCGCGCTGCGGCGAGGTGCTGAGCAGGGCGACCGGGCAGCCGACCAGCTCCTCGACCCGGCGCACGTACTTGATGCAGGTCGCCGGCAGCTCGGCGAAGGAGCGCGCGCCCTGCGTGCTCTCGCTCCAGCCCTCGAACGTCTCCCACACCGGCTTGAGGCGCGCCTGCGCGCCCATGGTGAAGGGGAAGCGCTCGATCGTCTTGCCGTCGAGCTCGTAGGCGACGCAGACCTTGATCTCCTTCTCGCCGTCGAGCACGTCCAGTTTCGTGAGCGCGATGCCGTCGATGCCGTTCAGCTTCACCGCCTGGCGCACCATCACCGCGTCGAACCAGCCGCAGCGCCGCGGCCGGCCGGTGTTGGTTCCGAACTCCTTGCCGCGCTCGCCCAGCCCGTGGCCGATCGCGTCCTTGAGTTCGGTCGGGAAGGGGCCGTCGCCGACGCGGGTGGTGTAGGCCTTGGCGATGCCCAGCACGTAGCCCACCGAGCCGTTGCCCATGCCCGAGCCGATCATCGCCTGCGCCGCCACCGTGTTGGACGAGGTGACGAACGGATAGGTGCCGTGGTCGATGTCGAGCATCGTGGCCTGCGCGCCCTCGAACAGGATGCGTTTGCCCGCGGCGCGCAGCCCGTCGAGCCGCTCCCACACGTCCTCGGCGAACGGCAGGATGTTGGGCGCCAGCGCCAGAAGATCGGCCGTGAGCTTGTCGGCATCGACCAGCGGCTTGCCGAGGCCCGTGCGCAGCGGATTGTGATGCGCGAGCAGCGTCGCCACCTTGAGCTTCAGCATGTCGGGCTCGCCCAGGTCGCCGACCCTGATCGCACGACGCCCGACCTTGTCCTCGTAGGCCGGGCCGATGCCGCGCCGCGTCGTGCCGATCTTGATGATGCCGGGCGCATCCTCGCGCCAGCCGTCGAGATCGCGGTGCAGCGGCAGGATCAGCACGGCATGGTTGGCGATCTTGAGGTTCGCGGGCGTGACCGACAGGCCCTGGGCGGTGACCTTCTTCACTTCCTCGAGGAAGTGCCAGGGATCGACCACGACGCCGTTGCCGATGATCGACAGCTTGCCCTCGCGCACGACGCCTGACGGCAGCAGCGCCAGCTTGTAGGTCTGGTTGCCGATGACCAGTGTATGGCCGGCATTGTGACCGCCCTGGAAGCGCACCACGACCTCGGCGCGCTCGCTCAGCCAGTCGACGATCTTGCCCTTGCCCTCGTCGCCCCACTGGGCGCCGATCACTGCCACGTTGGCCATTTGCCTATTTCCCTTCAGACACGAAAACGCCTCCCCGGTGGCGGTGCCGGGGAGGCGTGAGTTTGAATAGCACGAGGGAGGGGGTGGGCGAAGGGGAAAAGCCGCGACATGTGTGCGACAAAACTCTCATCGCCGTGAGTGGCACTCATGCTTTTCCTGCGCAGAGCAGATCCTCGCGTATATGAATGCACCGCCGCCAGTCGGCACGTAACCCTACATGCCCACGGAATCGGGTGGTCTTTCCACGGCCACTCGAGCAGCTCGCGGCGCCTATCCCCGGGTTGTGACGGCGGTCGGCGGTTCGAAGGCGGACGGGGCCGTGAGCTGCGACAGCAGCATGTAGCAGCCGACGGCGGCGACAAGGCAGAACAGCCAGAGCGCTGCTTTCGACAGGCTGGGCATGCCGATCGTCGCGCCGCGCCGGTCGGGCGTGGACGGCTGGGCGAGCGCGCCGCGGCGCGGCAGCGAGGCGATCAGGCGTATGGCGATGCTGGCCGAGTCCGATTTCTTCCAGTCTCCTTCAGGGAGCCGGGCCAGCGTCTTGGCCAGCGCGTCGGTCGCGGCGCCGACCGAAAGGCTCGACAGCCGCGCCGCCTCTCCCCAGGGATCGAAGCCCAGCCGCGTCAGGGCCGACAGGACGGTCAGCGGCAGGCCGGCGTTGTCGACGCCGACCGGGGCGAAGAGGAATGCATCGAGGTCGGGACGGCCGAAGGAGACATCGGGGTGCGGCGTCATGAGGCGTCTCCGGAAGGGAAAGGCTGTGCTCCGTCCGCCTCGAGGGCGGCGGCGAGTTCGAGGGGATCCACGGCGACGATCTCGGAGCGGCTGCCGGGCATCGAGGTCGCGGGAAGGCGAAGCATCGTGGCGGTGCGCCGGGAAGCGGCGAAGGACAGGTCGGGAATCTCCTCCTCATCGGTCTCGACGGTGTAGGTGCCGGCCGGTTGGGGGCCGTCGAGCGTGGTCAACATGAAGGGGTGCCTGAAAGTGACCGTGGTTTCGGTGGTGCGTGTTGCCATGGTGTCTTCTCCTGCCGTCAGTGCACCGTCTGCGGATCGAGCAGGTGCCGCAACGTCGTGCGGGCGCGGGAGACGCGACTCTTCACCGTGCCGACCGAGACGCTGGCGTCGCGCGCGATCCGCTCATAGGACTGGCCTTCGATCTGCGCGAGGACGAGGGCGTGGCGCGAGCTCTTCGGCAGCTTGCGGAAAGCGCCCATGAATTCCCGGACCACCAGACCGCTCTCCTGACGCGGCGGCGCCGACAGCGACGGCACATCGTCGATGTTCATGGTCGGGCGAGCGCGCCGCAGGCCGGAAATGAATTCGTTGCGCTGGATGCGGAACATCCAGCCGGAAAAGTTTGTACCGGGCAGGTACGATGCGCGGCCGGTCAGCGCCTTCAGGGCGGATTGCTGGACCAGGTCGTCGGCGCGGTCGGCGTTGCGGGTCAGCGACAGGGCGTAGACGCGCAGACGCGGCAGGATGTCCTTGAGGTCGAAGTCGAAGCCGGTCTCCAGTGCGAGTGCGGTCATGGTGATATCCCCCGTGTATGTCGGCTCGCGGTGAGGTGCGCTCTGAAGCCGCTATCGACGTCGACGATGCCGGGAGAGCTTCCTGGTGGCATCGAACTCTTGCGGGGAGCTCACGAATGCGAGCAAAGGCAAGACCGGCGGACCCCTCCTACGTGGGGACGGCGATCGGCGATTGCTTGGTAAATAACGGTCGAGAATGACGATTGTGCCTACGTCCTGGCCCCGCCGGGCGATCTGCCGGGTGGCCCGGCCGGCGGTGTCGTGCGCGCGAAGCTCGGTCGCGCGGCGTGCCGGTCGTAATAGGCCGCGAGATGGGCGGCGGCCGCGAGGGCCTCGGCGCCTTCGGGGGCCTGCCGCAGGCGATGGAGGATCGGCAGCAGGTTGATATCGGCGAAGGTGAAGCGGTCGCCCACAAGATAGCCGCTTGCGGCAACCGCCCGGTCGAGGACGGCGACCTGCGCGCGCACCGCCGGCATCACCGCCTCGATCGCCTGCCGGTTGGGCTTTCCGTCGGCCGTGCCCGGCGCGATGTAGGCGAAGAGGTAGGTGCGGATGAGCGTGCGGTCGACCACCGTGTTGACCAGGGAGACCCATTGCTCGGTGAGGGCTTCGAGACGGGGCTCGGACGGAAAGACGAACGGCGCCGGAAAACTGCGATCGAGATAGGTGGCGATCGCCTTCGACTCGAAGAGCTCGACGTCGCCATGGCGCAGCACCGGCATCTTGCCGAAGGGATGGATCGCCAGGATCTCCGGTGCGCGCAGCGGCCGCTCGGTCAGCACGTACTCGATGCCCTTTTCCTCGCAGACCATGCAGGCCACGCGTGTATAGGTCGACCGACTGGAGCCGATGATTTCCGGTATTGGCAAGACGGGCCTCCCTGTGCCGTCAGCCGGCCAGGCCTGCCATCACGGCCTTGAAGCGCCGCAAGGTCTCTATCTGCCGGTCGAGCTCCGGCATCCGGTACATCGGATAGAGCATCACCATCTGGGCGCCGAGGCGCTTCCAGCCTTGCGCGGCCGCGCAAGGCTGGAAGCGCCTCGGCGCCCAGATGGTGATGCTCTATCCGATGTACCGGA
>Ga0068855_100004850_pt1 | contig 16420 bp, 12 predicted proteins | sample KBSCornC52_FD_66592 | JGI IMG/M metagenome (GOLD analysis project Ga0068855, IMG submission 66592) | Corn rhizosphere microbial communities from Kellogg Biological Station, Michigan, USA - KBS Corn C5-2 | ecosystem: Host-associated > Plants > Roots > Rhizosphere > Soil ...
GGCGGCCTGGCCAGCACGGTGTTCATCCCTTTGTCGGCCTGGTTGATCCGGACGATCGGGTGGCGGGAGGCCTTGTGGGTGCTGGCCGCACTCAATTTGTTCGTCTGCGCGCCGATCCATGCGATCCAGCTGCGCGGCGCACCGCCAGCACCCGCGCCCGAGAACACACCGGGCAAGCAGAAGGCATCGGCATCGGCCTACTTGCGCAGCCCGCCATTCCTGTTGATCGGCGTGTTCGTGGTGGGGATGATGGGCGTGACCGCTGCGTTGCCCGCGCACATGATCAGCCTGCTGCGAGGCAACGGATTGGCCGAAGCGTGGGTGATCGCCATTCCGGCCAGCATCGGCGCGCTCCAGGTGCTTGGACGCCTGCTGCTGTTCTTCTTCGAACACCACTTCGACCTGCACGTGGCGAACCGCTTGATTCCCATGTTGATACCGATGGGGCTGATCGCCTTGCTCGCGGGCGCGGGCTATCCGTCGGCGGCCTTGCTGTTCGTCCTGTTCTACGGCTTGGGCAACGGCATGCTCACGATCGTGAAGGGAACCGCGATCGCACAGTACGTCAATCGCGAGCACGTGGCATCGCTCAATGGAGCGCTCGGTGTCCCCACTGCCATCGCACGCGCGCTGGCGCCGTTGGTGCTGGGCGTACTGTGGAGCCCCGAGTCGGGTTACGCGTGGGGCTTGTGGCTGCTGCTGGCGATGAGCATCATCGCGGTGATTGCGCTGGTGCTGGCCCAGCGCAAGGCGTTGCCGGTCGGCTAGGCGCCGCGCGCATCAGAGATTTGGCGCGAGCAGCCGCTGCAACTGCGCCACTTCCGCGCCGCGCCGGCGGGCCTGGTCCCGCAACTGGTCTTCACCAATGCGGCCGACGTTGAAATAGACGCTGTCGGGATGGCTCAGGTAGAAACCGCTGACGCTGGCCGCAGGCATCATGGCCAGGCTCTCCGTCAACTCCATGCCGATCTCCTGCGCCTGCAACAGCTCGAACATCGCGCGCTTGACACTGTGATCGGGGCAGGCCGGATAACCGGGCGCCGGCCGGATACCGCGATACTTTTCCGCGATCAGCTCTTCGAGTGAAAGAGACTCGTCCGGCGCATAGCCCCACAAATCCTTGCGCACGCGTGCGTGCAGGGCTTCCGCGAAAGCTTCGGCCAGCCGATCGGCCAAAGCCTTGAGCATGATCGCCGAGTAGTCGTCCAGGTCATCGAGGAAATACTTTTCCTTCTTCTCCACACCGATGCCGGCGGTGACGGCGAACATTCCCACATAGTCGTTCGCTGTGCCCCTGGGTGCGACGAAGTCCGCCAACGCGCGGCTGGGCCGCATCGTGCCTTCGATCTGCTGTTTTTCCGCCTGCTGGCGCAATCCCCACCACGTGAGCGCCACATGGCCGCGCGACTCGTCGCTGTACAGCTCGATGTCGTCGTCGTTCACCGTGTTGGCGGGCCACAGGCCCATCACGCCGTTGGCGGTCAGCCAGCGGCCTTCGATCAGGCGCTTGAGCATGCGCTGTCCGTCGGCGTATACACGCACTGCTTCACTGCCCACAACTTCGTCCTTCAGGATCGCGGGGAACGGACCGGACAAGTCCCAGGTCTGGAAGAACGGGCCCCAGTCGATGTACCTGGCCAACTCGGCCAAATCGAAATTCTTGAACATGCGCCGTCCGATGAACTTGGGCGCCGGCGGTGTGTAGTTCTTCCAATCGATCGGCGTCTTGTTGGCGCGCGCCTTGGCCAGCGGCCACAGCGGCACCTGTTTCTTGTTGGCGTGCTGCTGTCGTACCTTGTCGTAGTCGGCGTTGACTTCCGCGATGTACTTGGCCGCCTGGTCGGACAGCAGCCCTTGCGCGACACCGACGCTGCGCGATGCGTCGGGCACGTAAACCACCGGCCCTTCGTAATGCGGCGCTATCTTCACGGCGGTGTGCACCCGGCTCGTGGTCGCGCCGCCGATCAGCAGCGGGATCTTCCTGATGCGGAAATGCTCGTCCTTCTGCATCTCGCCGGCGACGTACTGCATCTCCTCCAGCGACGGCGTGATCAGCCCTGAGAGACCAACGATGTCCGCGCCTTCGACCTTGGCGCGCGCCAGGATCTCGTGGCAAGGCACCATCACGCCCATGTTCACGACTTCGAAGTTGTTGCACTGGAGCACGACGGTGACGATGTTCTTGCCGATGTCGTGCACGTCGCCCTTGACGGTGGCGATCACGATCTTGCCCTTGGCCTTGATGTCTTGGCCGGCCGCGGCCTGCTGCTTTTTTTCCTCTTCGATGTAAGGAATGAGGTGCGCCACCGCCTGCTTCATCACGCGCGCCGACTTCACCACCTGCGGCAGGAACATCTTGCCCTGGCCGAACAGGTCGCCCACGATGTTCATGCCGTCCATCAGCGGGCCTTCGATCACGTGCAGCGGACGCCCGCCTTTCGCCAGGATGGCCTGATAAGCCTCTTCGGTGTCTTGCACGATGAAGTCGGTGATGCCCGACACCAGCGCGTGCGACAAGCGCTGCGCCACGGTGCCCGAGCGCCACTCGTTGCGCTTGCCTTCGTCCTTGGCGCCGCTCTTGGCCGATTCGGCGATCTCCACCAATCGCTCGCCGGCGTCGGGCCGGCGATTGAGCACTACGTCCTCGACCCGCTCGCGCAATTGCGGCTCGACTTCGTCATAAACGCCGACCATGCCGGCGTTGACGATCCCCATGTCCATGCCGGCCTGGATTGCGTGGTAAAGGAAGACCGTGTGGATCGCCTCGCGCACCGGGTCGTTGCCACGGAAGCTGAAGCTCACATTCGACACGCCGCCCGAAACTTTCGCACCCGGCAGATTCTGTTTGATCCAGCGCGTCGCGTTGATGAAGTCGACCGCGTAGTTGTTGTGCTCCTCGATGCCGGTGGCGATGGCGAAGATGTTCGGGTCGAAGATGATGTCCTCGGGCGGGAAATCGATCTCGTCCGTCAGGATGCGATAGGCGCGTTCGCAGATCCGGATCTTGCGTTCGTAGGTGTCGGCCTGCCCCTGCTCATCGAACGCCATCACCACCGCCGCCGCGCCGTAGCGCTTGACCAGCTTGGCCTGGTGCTTGAAGGCATCGACACCTTCCTTCATGGAAATCGAATTGACGATGCCTTTGCCCTGGATGCAGCGCAAGCCGGCCTCGATGACCTCCCACTTGGAGCTGTCCACCATGATCGGTACTCGCGCGATGTCCGGCTCCCCGGCCAGGAGATCGAGGAAGCGCACCATCGCGGCCTTGCTGTCCAACATGGCTTCGTCCATGTTGATGTCGATCACCTGGGCGCCGTTCTCGACTTGCTGGCGCGCGACCGCCAGGGCTTGCTCGAACTGGCCGTTCAGGATCATGCGGGCGAACGCCTTCGATCCCGTGACGTTGGTCCGCTCGCCGATGTTGACAAACAAAGATCTTGGGGACGGATCTTCAGCTCTGTCCCCAACCGAATAAGCAGGGCCGATCGTGACCGGCTCCAGGCCGGACAACTTCATGGGGGCAATGGGGACTTCAGGCATCACGCACGTCTCACCTTGTAGGGGGTACAGGTGAGCGCGGTTAGGGAATCTCAAGCCTGGCGTTAGGCAATTTGCCTATTCGCTGCAGCGCTCCTTGAGCTAGCATGAATTCTAAATGCATCCCGCCCACCTCACTGCACCATCCTCGCCCGGAATGCTCAGCCGCTGGTTCGGCCGCAAGGCCGCCGCACCGGCTGATCCAGCGGACTCGCGCATCCGTGAACGGCGGCTGCGCGTGATTGCGGGCTCGAGCGCGGCGGACCGGGCCGCAGAAATGCTGACGGCCAATACCGCGCTGATGCAGCTGAGCCACGAAGAGGCGCGAGCCGTGGTGGCGTACATGCGGCCGCGCAAGATCCCGGAGGGCACCACCTTCATCCGAGAAGGCGATACCCAGGACACCGGATTCATGCTGCTGGTGCTCGATGGCGAAGTCACCGTGGAAACGATCGTGGTCAGCCGGACGGCGCCGATCACGGTCACCGTGCTTGGCCCGGGCAGCTTGATCGGCGAGATGGGACTGCTGGACGGCTCGCCGCGCTCGGCTTCCTGCATCGCGATGTCGAACTTGCGCTGCGCCATGCTCACTCGCGAGGGCTTGAACCAGTTGCTCTACGACGATCCGCGCACCGCGGCGAAGCTGATGATGGCCATTTCGCTGCGCATCGCCAATCGCATGCGAGAGAGCCAGGAGAAACTGAAGCTCTATGCGCAGCTGACCCAGGCGATGAACGAAGAGATCAACGAGCTGATGCCCCTCTGATTCTTTGGGGGCGGATCACAACGGTGCGGACGGCGACTGCGATCGCCATCGAAATGTGCTCTCACGCCAACTGATCAGGGGATCAAGCCGCTTCCTTGTAGAAGAACGATTTTTGCACCGACCGCGCTGCCAGAGGCTGCACCGCCGCGCCGATCGCCGCGATGTGCTCAGGCGTGGTGCCGCAACAGCCGCCCACGATGTTCACCAGGCCTTCGGCCGCGAACTCGCGCAGCAAACGCGAGGTGACTTCGGGCGTTTCGTCGAACCCGGTCTCACTCATGGGATTGGGTAATCCCGCATTGGGATAGCAGCTAATGAAGGTGTCCGGCGCAGCGCGGGCCAGCTCCTGGATATAGGGGCGCATCAATGCCGCACCCAAAGCGCAGTTCAACCCAACAGCCAGCGGCCGCGCATGCCGCACGCTGTACCAGAACGCCGTCACCGTTTGCCCGCTGAGGATCCGGCCTGAAGCATCGGTCACGGTGCCGCTGACGATGATGGGCAACCGTTCGCCGGATTGCTCGAAGCATTCGTCGATCGCGAACAGCGCCGCTTTCGCATTGAGCGTGTCGAACACGGTCTCGATCAGCAGGAGGTCGCAGCCGCCTTCGACCAGCGCTTTCGCCTGTTCGTGGTACGCCGCGCGCAGCTGCTCGAAATTGACGTTGCGCGCGGCCGGGTCGTTCACATCCGGGCTGATGCTGGCGGTCTTGGGCGTGGGGCCCAGCGCGCCGGCGACAAAGCGCGGCTTCTCTGGAGTGGAGAACTTGTCGGCTGCTTTTCGCGCGATCTTCGCCGACGCGAGATTCATCTCGGCGGCCAGGTCACCCAAGCCATAGTCGTCCTGCGCAATGCGGGTTGCGCCGAAAGTGTTGGTCTCGATGATGTCCGCGCCCGCCGCCAGATAGCCCTCGTGGATGTCGCGAATGACGCCGGGGCGAGTGAGGCTGAGCAATTCGCCATTGTTCTTCAGGTCCCTGGGGTGCCCCTTGAAACGCTCGCCGCGGTAATCGGATTCGGCCAGCCGCAGCCGCTGGATCATCGTGCCCATGGCGCCATCGAGAATTGCGATGCGCTGCTCGAGGATGCCGGGCAGGGCCTGGCCACGGGTGTAGACGATCGGCTTCATGAAGCGTTGATTGTAGAAAGTTCCCCTTTTCCCCGGACAATAAGGGCCATCTTGCTGTCACTCGAAAAAGATCCGCGCGCCATCCTGCATGAAGTCTTCGGCTATGAGCGGTTTCGCGGGCCGCAGGCCGAGATCGTGGACCATGTGATCGGCGGCGGCGACGCGCTGGTGCTGATGCCCACGGGCGGCGGCAAATCGCTGTGCTACCAGATTCCAGCGATCGCGCGGCAGCGCGCGGGCCATGGCGTGGCGGTCGTTGTGTCTCCGCTGATTGCGTTGATGCACGACCAGGTGGGCGCGCTGCACGAAGCCGGCGTCGAAGCCGAGTTCCTCAACTCCACGCTCTCGGGCAGCGAGGCAAATGCGGTGGAGCAGCGCATGCTGCGCGGCGAAATCACGCTGCTGTACGCCGCGCCGGAGCGAGTGACCACGCCGCGATTTCTGGCGCAGCTCGATTCCCTGCATGAGCGCGGCAAGCTCAGCTTGTTCGCCATCGACGAGGCGCATTGCGTGAGCCAGTGGGGGCATGATTTCCGGCCGGAATACCGGGCTCTCACGGTGCTGCACGAACGCTACGCGTCGGTGCCCCGCATCGCGCTGACCGCCACGGCCGACGCGATCACGCGCGAAGACATTCTCGAGCGGCTGCAGCTGGGCGAAGCGCGCCAGTTCATCAGCAGCTTCGATCGGCCCAACATCGCCTACACCATCGTCGAGAAGAAGGATGCGACCGCGCAATTGCTTCGCTTCATCGAGCGCGAGCACGCAGGCGAAGCCGGCATCGTGTACTGCCAGACGCGCAAGCGGGTCGAGGAGATCGCGCGCACTTTGAGCGAGCAGGGCATTCGCGCGCTGCCGTATCACGCGGGGCTTGACGCGGACGTGAGGCAGGCCAACCAGGATCGATTCTTGCGGGAAGACGGCGTCGTGATGGTCGCCACGATCGCCTTCGGGATGGGCATCGACAAACCCGACGTGCGATTCGTCGCGCACCTGGACATGCCCAAGAACATCGAAGGCTATTACCAGGAGACCGGCCGCGCAGGACGCGATGCCTTGCCGGCCGATGCGTGGATGACCTATGGGTTGCAGGACGTGGTGAACCAGCGCCGCATGATCGACGAAAGCCCGGCAGGCGAAGATTTCAAACAGGTGATGCGCGGCAAGCTCGACGCGCTGCTGGCGCTGGCCGAGGCCACCGATTGCCGGCGGGTGCGATTGCTGCACTACTTCGGCGAAGATTCCAAACCGTGTGGGAACTGCGATAACTGCATCGCGCCGCCGGAAATCTGGGACGGCACCGATGCTGCGCGCAAACTTCTTTCCACGATTTACCGCGTCCAGCAGCAAAGCGGCATCAGCTTTGGCGCGGGTCATGTGATGGACATCTTGCGCGGCAAGAAGACCGAGAAAGTCGCGCAATTCGGCCATGAGCGCCTGAGCACTTTCGGCATCGGCGCGCAGTTCAGCGAGCCGCAATTGCGCGGCGTACTGCGGCAGCTGATAGCCACCGGCGCCCTGTCGGTCGACGGCCAGGCATTCAACACGCTCAAGCTCACCGACGGATCGCGTGCGGTACTCAAAGGCGATGCGCAGGTGCAGTTGCGAGAATCGGTTTCGCTGCCCGCGGATTCGCGCCGGCGCAAGAGCGCCGCGAAGATCGCGCCCGCGGTCGCCTCAAGCCTGACCGATTCGGGCCAACTTCGATTCGCGGCGCTCAAGGCGTGGCGCGCGGAAGTGGCGCGGACCCACAATTTGCCCGCCTATGTGATCTTTCATGACGCGACCTTGGCGGCGATCGCGGCCCTGGCCCCGACGTCGCTGGCCGACCTGCAAGGCATCAGCGGCATCGGCGCCAAGAAGCTGCAAGCCTATGGCGAGGACGTGCTGGGAGTCGTTACCGGCGCTTGAGCGCGGCCGTCGGCGGTCGACAATGGCGTCCCGCATGCGGGTGAGGCGTTCTCCGGCACGCGGATCGTGGGCGCGCGGGCAACCTGACCGCGTGAATCCACCCGAGCAGTCCGCACCTGCAGAGGCCGCTCGCTCGACCGCCCCGCGGCGCGGGAACGCGGTGCGTGCGCTGGGGCTGGGCGTCATCACCGGCGCGGCCGACGACGACCCGTCCGCGATCGGCACCTACGCCAGCGCCGGCGCGAAATTCGGATTCGGGCTGCTCTGGATGGTGCCTGTGACGATGCCCATGGTATTCACCGTGGTCTACCTGTCTTCCAAGCTTGCGATGGTGTCCGGCCGCGGATTGTTCCAGGCCATCCGCGACTTCTACCCGCGCTGGGTGCTGTACCCGCTTCTCACCGCTGTGCTCGCCGGCAATACGATCGAAGCCGCGGCCGATCTCGGGGGCATGGCAGCCGCGCTGAACATACTTCTTCCGGTTCCTATCCCTTGGCTTGTGGCCGCCATCGCGGCGCTGGTGTTCACGACGCAGTGCTTCGCGTCTTATCACACGATCCGGAACGTGTTCCGCTGGCTTGCGCTCGCGTTGCTGGCGTACGTCGCGGCGGCAGTTCTGGCCAAGCCGGATTTGCTTGCCGCCCTGAGAGGCACATTTGTGCCGCGGCTGCAGTTCAGCCGGGATTACCTGTCGCTGGTCGTCGCGATGATCGGCACGTCGCTGTCGGCTTATCTCTATACCTGGGAATCGAACCAGGAAGTCGAGGAGGAGATTGCTCAGGGGCGCACGACGCTGGAGCAGCGCAAGGGCGCCACGCGCACCGAGCTGCGCAAGAGCCGTCGCGACATCCTGCTGGGCATGACCTTCGCCAACCTCATCATGTACGCAGTGGTCATGGCAAGCGGGGCTACCTTGAATGCAGCCGGCAAGACGGAAATCGAAACGGCCGCGCAGGCAGCCCAGGCGCTCAAGCCGCTGGCGGGCGATGCGGCGGGCATCCTGTTCGCGGTGGGCATCGTCGGCGTGGGTTTTCTGGCGATTCCCGTGATGACCACAGGCGCAGCTTACGACATCGCGCAGTCGCTCGGCTGGCGGCACGGATTGAACGCGCGCGTGAGAGATGCGAAGAAATTCTACGCGATCATCGGCGCATTCACTGCGGCTGCAGTGGGGCTGAATTTCCTGGGTTTCAACCCGATGAAGGCACTGGTTTGGTCGGGCATGGTGCAAGGCTTTTCAGTGCCTCCTTTGCTCCTGCTGATCATGCTGATGACCGGCAGCCGTCGCATCATGGGCGAGCGCGTCAACAGCCGCATGCTCAGCGCAATGGGCTGGATCACGACTGCAGCCGTGACCCTGGCGACAGCCGGTTTGATCGTGAGCTGGCTGAGATAGTTATTGCACGAAGCCGATGTTGCGAGACTCGCGCACCTCCGGCTTGATTCGATGCTCGGCCTCGAGCTGCTCCAGGAATTCGGCCACGGAAAATTCCGCCGCCAGGATGTCGACTTGGCGCTTCACCGCGGCGAAATCGCCGGGACACAACTGCTCCAGCCGCGCCAGCTTGGCCTTGGCCTCATCCGTGAACAGCGAAGCATCGCCGGCCAGCGCTTCAGTGACGAACATCTTCTCGCGCTGGGTCGCGGTCAGCGGCTTGAACTTGATCTTGAAGGTGAAGCGCCGCAACGCCGCCTGGTCGATCCGGTCCATCAGGTTGGTGGTGCACACGAAGATGCCGTTGAAGCGCTCCATGCCTTGTAGCATTTCGTTGACTTCCGTCACCTCGTAGGTGCGCTGCGCGCCGCGCCGGTCCTGCAGGAAACTGTCGGCCTCGTCCAGCAGCAATACCGCTTTCTCGCTCTCGGCCTCACGGAACATGCCGGCCATGTTCTGCTCGGTTTCGCCGACGAACTTGCTCATCAAGTCGCTGGCCTGCTTGACGAGCAGCGGCTTGTCCAGGCTCCTGGCGATGTGCTCGGCCAGAGCCGTCTTGCCGGTGCCGGGCGCGCCGTAGAAGCACAAGGTGCCATGGCCACGCGCCTTGAGCGCTTGCACGATGCGCGGGATCTCGAACCGCGTCTCGACGTTGAGCATATCGAGGTCGTAAGTCGTCACGCTGGGCCGCGCACCGGCGTCGTGCGCCCGATTGCCCAACGCCAGGTCGGAGTTGCGCAGCTGCCGCTCAATCAGGCTTTCGGTCGAACTGCCATCGCCATCGGCGAGCCCGGCGAAGCGCACCGCGGTCCGGATCTGCGCGGGCGTCAGGCCTTTGCGCTCGGTCAGCTTGGCGACGAATGCATCGGACACCGTCACGCCTTCGAGCGTCTTTCGCACCAAGCCTTCGCGAGCGCCGGGCGGCGGCGACTTCAGTTCCAGGTGATAAGCGAACCGGCGGCGAAAGGCCGGGTCGATCTGTTCGATCCGATTGGTGACCCAGATCGTGGGCACCGCGTTGGACTCGAGGATTTGGTTGACCCAGGCTTTGCCGCTCACGCTGCTGTTGGGCGGGGCAACCACCTGCTCCGCGCGCGCCATCAATTGCGCCGCCTCGCTGGAGATGGGCGGGAACACGTCTTCGACTTCGTCGAACAGCAGTGCCGCCTGGGCGCTGCCCTTGAGAAAGACTTGCGCAATCTGCAGCGACCGATACCGATCGCGGCCGCTGAGTGAATTGCCATCCCGATCGGCATATTCCACTTCGAACAACTCCAGGTTCGCAGCCTGCGCCACCACCTTGGCCAATTCGGTCTTGCCGGTGCCGGGCGGGCCGTACAGCAGCACGTTCACGCCGGGTTCCTTGCGACTCACCGCGTTGCGCAGCAGCGAGCACAGCACTTGCGCGTCTTCCTGCACGAAGCTGAAGTCGCTCAGCGCCAAGCCGCTCTTGGCCGAAGGACGGGTGAACACCGCCATCAATTCGTTCTGGTCGCGGTATTCGCGCATCAGCACCGGCGGGAGTTTTTCGCTGACCTTCATCAGGTCGGCCAAGTCGGTGATGTTGTGTTCGGAGATCAGGTTCTCCACCAAGCCGATGCGTTCGAGCCTGGAGCCCGCGCGCAATGCTTCGCCCACTTCCGTCGCATTGACACCTGCGATCTCGGCGATGGCGGCATAAGCTTCGGGCGCATTGTTGACCTTGAACTCGACCAGGATGCTGCGCAGGTCGCGCTGATACCGCGCGAGCGTTCCATACAGCAGCAGTGCGCGCTCGGCCTTGTTCAGTTGGAGCAGGCCGGAAAGCGCGTCGATGTTCTTTTCGACCAGCGTGGAATGCTTCTTCAACGCGTGGGTGAGCCAGTCCCCCGTGACAGCCAGCACCGACAGCAGATCCTTGGGCTGGTCCTTCGCGTGTTCGTCGAGGTAGAAAAACAGCGTTCCTTCTTCATACGGGCCGCGCCAGACGCCATGACGCTCGAGGAATTCCTGCGTGGACAACTGTTCGTGGCCGCGCCAGAACTCGTTGTCCTTGCAGCGGCGCGCCAGGAACTCGCGCAAGCGCGCCAGCGCGGGTGCCGGCCAGACGAGATGGCGGCCCGCGAGCGACAGCAATCCGTTGAGGTCGCGCCGCACGTTGAACTTGCCACCTTGCTTGGCCGCCAGCGTCAGCACGAAATGCGAGCACATCAAGTCCAGCACCGGCGCGTCTTTCAGACCCGGCGAGGGAAGTACCTGCAAATCGAGGGAACGCTTGACCATCGGAGAGGGCCCTCCAGGACCGATTGCGCTTGCTTACGATAACGCGAGTTGATGCTACATGGAAGACGGCCTTTGTGGGAAAAGCGCCACTTTGGCCGCTTTCGCTCCGACAATCGCCAGATGATCGAATTGGCCGACATCCGACGGGCCGCGCAGCGTGTGCGGGGCCAGGTGCTCAATACGCCTTGCGTGGAATCGCGCACGATTTCGCAGATCACCGGCGCCACGGTATTCCTGAAGTTCGAGAACCTGCAGTTCACGGCTTCGTTCAAGGAGCGCGGCGCCTGCAACAAGCTGGCGCAGCTCAGCGATGCCGCGCGCGGCGTCGCCGGCAGCGCTCCGGCGGGCGTGGTCGCCATGAGTGCGGGCAATCACGCACAAGGCGTGGCTTACCACGCCCAGCGGCTCGGTCTTCGCGCGGTGATCGTGATGCCGCGATTCACCCCGGGTGTGAAGGTGGAGCGCACGCGAAGCTTCGGCGCGCACATCGTCTTGCACGGCGACACGCTGGACGAGGCGCGCGAACACGCATTGGTGCTGGCTGCCGAGCAGAACCTCAGCTTCGTTCACCCTTACGACGACGAGGCCATCGTGGCCGGGCAGGGCACGGTGGGCCTCGAGATGCTGGAGGCCGTGCCTGACCTTGACGCGATCATTGTTGCAGTGGGCGGCGGCGGCCTGATCGCGGGCATCGCCGTGGCAGCCAAGGCGCTCAAGCCCGCGATCGAGGTGATCGGCGTGCAGGCGCTGCGCTTTCCCACCATGTTCAACGCGGTCAAGCACGCCTCACTTCCGCAAGGTGGCAGCACGATTGCGGAGGGCATCGCCGTGGGCACGCCGGGGCGCATCTCCCGGGCAATCATCGAACAATACGTCGACGACCTGGTGCTGGTGGACGAAGGCGACATCGAACAGGCGATCGTCATGCTGCTCGAAATCGAGAAGACGCTGGTCGAAGGCGCGGGCGCGGCCGCATTGGCCGCGCTGTTGAAAGATCCGCAGCGTTTTCGCGGGCGCAAGGTGGGCCTGGTGCTGGGCGGCGGCAATATCGATCCGCTGTTGCTGGCGGCGATCATCGAACGCGGCATGGTGCGGGCCGGGCGATTGGCGCGCATCCGCGTCAGCGCGCGCGACGTCCCCGGCTCGTTAGCCCGCATCACCGCCATCGTCAGCGAAGCGGGCGCCAACATTGATGAAGTGCATCACCAGCGTGCGTTCACCTTGCTCACCGCGCAGAATGTCGAGATCGAACTGGTGATCCAGACCCGCGGCCGGGACCATATCAAGAACGTGCTGGACGCCTTGCATCACGGCGGGTTTCATGCGGAGGAGCAATGAGCAAGACCCGGATGTTGGAGTCGGCGCTGGCGGAGTACTTCGCCGCTTGGGTTCAGGAGCTGGACCTCACGGTGGAAGGCTTCGATGCCGACAGCGTCACGTTGCGGCTCCCGCAAAATGCAAAGCTGTCACGCGTCGGCGGCATGTTGTGCGGTCAGGCCATGATGGCCGCCGCTGACACGGCGATGGCGCTCGCGCTGTTCAATCACTTCGGCGAGTTCAAGCCTTGCACCACGGTGCAGATGAACACCAGTTTTTTGAAGCCCTTGTCGAACCAGGATGCGCTGGTTCAGGCGCGCGTGCTGCGCGCGGGAAAGTCGCTTGCGTTCGGTGAAATCGACACCCGCGGCGCGGTGGACGGGAAAAGCGTGAGCCGCGCAAGCGCGACCTATGCCTTGTTGTGAAGCCTCGGTCCCGCGATCGCTAAAATAGCGGCAATACCAGAGGAAATTCCAAATGTCCACCACAGAACCACGCCACAGCCACGGCGAACCGCATGAGCCGCAAGATGGTCTCGAGTCGATCGTTCCTGCCATTCCGCTGGTGCTGCCTGTGATGGGCGGCGTCCTCATCTTCCTGCTGGCGTTCATTGCCGTCTACATGGCCTGAGCCGGCGCCGGCCGGTCCTTCTGCGGCATGATGTGGATCGCCTCCGGTGCGATCGCGAGCCGCAACCAGCCGCCTGGCTGAGCATGCAAGGAACGCAATTGCGCGGTCGATAGGTTCAGCGTGACTCGCTGCTCGGACAGGCCGTCCGGACGCAGCACGCACAGGCTGGTTTCCCCCAGTGCCAGTTGCTCCACCATTTGGCAGCGCAGGGTGTTGCCCTCGGCCACGCCATCGGGCAGCAGTTCGACGCGGTCGCCCGCGATCACCCAAGTGACGAGCGCGTCGTCGTCGATTCGGTTCTTGTCGATCACGCGCAAGCTGGCCTTTTCGTGCTCGCCCCATCCAAGCCGTGCCCAACCCGGCTGCTCCTTGTGAAAGCGGCCGCCGAAGTGGTTCTGGATGCCGACCAATTCGGCCACCCGGGCATTGCGCGGGCTCGCAAAGATCTGCGCCGGCGTGCCGGACTGCAGCGTGCGCCCTGCGTCGACGATGACCACGCGGTCAGCCAGCCGGCGCGCTTCGCCCAGATCGTGCGTCACGAGGATCATCGGTGTGGACATGCTCTGGCGCAGCCCGGCCAGCTCCCGATAAAGCGCCTGTCGCGCCGGCGCGTCGACCGCGGAGAAAGGTTCGTCAAGCAGCAGCACCTTGGGTTCGCGCGCGAGGGCGCGGGCGAGCGCCACGCGCTGCTGCTGGCCCCCCGACAACTGCGCGGGCCGGCGCCGTTCCAGTCCCTTCAACCCCAGCCGCTCCAACAGCGATTGGACCACCGCCTCATCGGGGGATGCACCCGCGGCGATGGCGACGTTGTCGAACGCGCTCAGGTGCGGAAACAACGCGTAATGCTGGAACACGAAGCCCACTTGGCGCTGCTGTGGCGGCAGGTCGATACCGCGCTCCGTGTCGAACCAGTGTTCATCCCCGGCGCTGATGCGCCCGCGCAATTTTTTTCTGGGAAGTAGGCCGGCCACGGCGCGCAGCAGGCTGGTCTTGCCGCTGCCCGAAGGACCCACCAGCGCAAGCAACTCGCCCGGAGCGCAATCGAACTGCGCCTGAAGCTGGATGGGCACGGCGCCTTCCAAAGCTACGTGAAGCTTGCCAGCCGGTGCTTCGCTCACTGTTAGCGCTCCTGCAGTGGACGGCGCCGGTCAGCCGCGAACACCAAGGCCACCGAGACCAACGAAAACGCCACCAAGACCAGTGCCATGACATGCGCGGCCGCCAGGTCGAACGCCTGCACCCGATCGTAAATGGAGATGCTCAGGGTCCGCGTCACGCCCGGGATGCTGCCGCCCACCATCAGGACAACCCCGAATTCACCCAGCGTATGCGCCGCGGTGAGCGCGACTCCGCCGACCAAACCGGGCCACGCCAGTGGCAGCTCGATCTTCAAGAACGTCGTCCAACCGCCCAAGCCGGAAACCCACGCGGCCTCCCGCATGGAATTGGGAATCGCCGCGAACGCGCGCTGGATCGGCTGAACCATGAACGGCAGGTTGATCAACAAACTGGCCACAAGCAAGCCCTGGAACGTGAAGACCAGCCGCAGCTCGAAGTGATTCGCGAGCCACAGGCCTACGCTCGATCCTTGGCCGAGCGCCACCAGGAAATAAAAACCAATCACCGTCGGCGGCAGCAACAAGGGCAGCATCAGCAAGGCCTCTATGGCGGGCTTGCCGGGCCATGCAGTCAGCGCGAGCCACCGCGCGAGCGCAATTCCCACCGGCAGCAGCAGTGAAGCCGTCAACAGCGCCAACCACAGCGATACACGGGCCGCTTGCCAATCCATGGCGGGATTGTGACCGAGCCGTTCTCCAGGCACGGACCTTGGGCTGCCCGATCGAACCTCACTGCCGCCGCGCGCGGCGTCGCTCAGTTGGTAGAAAAGCCGTAGCGTTGCAGGATGCTGCGCGCCTCGGTCGTCAGCAGGAAGTGATAGAACCCCCCCGCTTGCGGCCGCGCCGATCGCAACAACACCATGCGCTGGCGCAAGGGTTCATGCAGATCGGCCGGCAAGACGACATGGCGCGCCCGTTTCGCAACTTCGGGCGCGAGGGCCAATGCCAGGGCCGAAATTCCCGCTTGCGCGGCGCCGCTGGTGACGAACTGGGTGGCTTGCGAAATGTTTTCTCCCAGCACCAGCGTCGGTTGTGCCAAGTCCCACATCCCAAGGCGTGTCAACGCCTGCTGCGCGGCCCGGCCGTAAGGTGCGTGCTCAGGGTTCGCGATGGCGAAGTGCTGGATGCGACTCCACGCATCGCGCAGTCCGCGCAACTGTGGATCGAGCGCTATTGAAGAAGCCGCCGTGACCAGCGCGGCCAGTCGGCCAAGCGCATAAAGATCACCGCGGCCCTGCGTCAGGCCGGCATCGGCCAATTGCAGGACATATCCCTCGTCCGCCGCCATATAGAGGTCGACCGGTAGACCCTGCATGATTTGCTGCGCGAACTTGCCGGAAGAGCCGAAGTTCAACTCGACCGCCTGGCCCGTTTCCCCGCTGAAGCGAGCCGCCAATTGCGGCAGCGCGAACTGGAGGTCGCTGGCAGCGGCGACCCGCACGGGCGCGGAAGGAGGCGCTTGCGCATCAGCACTGCCGAACATCCCTGCTGCAGCCAGGCAGATAAATCCCCGCCGTTTCATTTGGCGACTGCTCTGCAGTGGAAGCGCATAACGTCATGCAAGTTTTGCATTGTTTTCCATCCCAATGAGGGCCAAGATGCAGGCCGCTTTCATAAAATCGACGTTCCCAGCCGACCCGCGGATTGTGAATCACCCTTCACGCTCCATCGCTGCCGACCCCGCAGTACCGCCCGTTGACTGAGCTAAAGCCCGATTTCAAAAAGGCAGCGCTCGTCAGGCCTCGTCCGAGCTCCCGGCTTTTTGAAAGCAGGCTTAACTTCAGGAGCTATGGATGAACTCTCCGGCATTGCAGGGGCTCAACTTGAACAGACCGTCATTCGTGAAGAACGCGAAGCTGACCGCGTGGGTGGCTGACATCGCCGCCCTTTGCAAGCCCGACCGCATCCATTGGTGCGACGGCAGCGACGAGGAATACGAACTCCTGTGCCAGCAGCTGGTTGACGCGGGCACCATGATCAAGCTGGACCCGGTCAAACGGCCCAATTCCTTCCTGGCCCGCTCCGATCCAAATGACGTGGCGCGGGTGGAAGACCGCACCTTCATCTGCTCGGCCAGGAAGGAAGATGCCGGGCCCACCAACAACTGGGTTGCGCCCGATGAAATGCGCGCGACCTTGCATCCGCTGTTCGACGGCTGCATGCGCGGACGCACGATGTACGTCGTGCCATTTTCGATGGGTCCCATCGGATCGCCCATCGCGCATATCGGCGTCGAGCTGTCCGACAGCGCCTATGTCGCCGTCAACATGAAGCTGATGACCCGAATGGGCAAGGCGGTGTTCGACGTGCTGGGT
>Ga0068855_100004853_pt1 | contig 16415 bp, 20 predicted proteins | sample KBSCornC52_FD_66592 | JGI IMG/M metagenome (GOLD analysis project Ga0068855, IMG submission 66592) | Corn rhizosphere microbial communities from Kellogg Biological Station, Michigan, USA - KBS Corn C5-2 | ecosystem: Host-associated > Plants > Roots > Rhizosphere > Soil ...
AGGTAACCTCGGCGCCGACGACGAGGGCCGGATGGCCACCTTCTTGTCGATGCCGCTACGCGGCCACGGCGGTCGGGTGGTCGGCGTGCTCGCGTTGTCGAGCGCGGCGAAGAACGCGTTCTCTGAGACCGCGCTCGGCACCTTGAAGCTGGTCGAGGACCCCGCGGCGATCGTGATCGACAACGCCCGCCTCGCCGGTGCCCACACCGCCTGAGCAAGCCGCGACCCGGCACCCGCGCGTGATCGGCCATTAGGCTCGGTGAGTGGCCATCGAACCGATCGAACCCGACGAGCGTGCCGAACATGGTTTTGCGGTGGGCTCGCTCGCGGAAGAAGTCAGCCGCGATGATTTCCGCCGGGTGTGCGGTCGCTTCACTACCGGCATCGCTATCGCAGCAACCTCCGATCGCGGCGTCGACTACGCGATGACCGTCAGCGCCTTCACCTCGGTTTCGCTTGATCCGTTGCTCGTTTTGGTCTGCGTCGAGAAGATCACCCGCTTTCACGAGGCCGTGTTGGCCAGCGGCGCATGGACCATCTCGGTCTTGCCAGAGGACGCCGAACCGGTGTCGCGCTGGTTTGCGGAGAAGGGCCGGCCAACGAAGGGCCAGTTCGCCGATTACGCCCACCACACCGGCGCGGCCACGGGTATGCCGGTGCTCGACATCGCTACAGCGGTGATCGAATGCCGCACGCGAGCCGTTCACGACGGCGGCGACCATGACATCGTCGTCGGCGAAGTCGTGGGGGTGTGGGCCGATCCGGCCCACCGTCGTCCATTGCTTTACGTCGAAGGGCAGTACCGCAGGCTGGCCGAGTAGGCGAAGCCGTGATCGATGGAAGACGAACTAGCCGCGCAGAAACGCGCGGACCGTTTCGACAACCAGCTTGTGATCTTCGCGTTGCGGCAATCCCGAAACGGTCACGGTGCCGATGATGCCGCAGCCTTCGACGTGGATCGGGAAACCACCACCCGCTGCTGCGAATTCGCGCTCGTCGACGAACGACACGTCGGCGAGGGAGCGGCCGTCGAGTTTGCGCTGGAGGCTGATGTACATCGAGCTGTGGCCGAAGCGCAGCACCGAACGGACTTTCCGCTGAATCCAGGCATCGTTGTCAGGAGTAGACCCGGTCAGCGCCGCGTGAAAGAGCTGCTGGCCGCCGCGGGTGATGTCAACTGCGATCGGCAAGTTCTTCGACCGCCCGGCCTCGACCAGCATCGTGCCGAGCTGCCACGCGTCGTCGTAGTCGAACTTGGCGAATCGCAGCTGCGATTCCTCGGCGGCGAGCCGTTCCAGCGTCAGTTCGGCAAGGTCGTCAGCCACGTAGGCTTCTCCTATCTGATGTCGCGGGCGAGATCGAGGCCGAACAGTCGGTCGGCGTAGGCGAACGTTTCGAACTTCGTACCCGGGGGCGCCGAATCGGCTGACTCGAGTTCGAAAAGTGCTTGCAATGCAAGGGAAGTATCGAGGTCGTTGTCGAATGCCGCGCTGATTCTGCGAGCGATTTCAACGTCCATCGGCGCGCCCGGCGAACGGGCCCACTCCGCCACCAGGCCGCGCCACCGCGACAGCGTTCCCCGTGCCGCAGCGAGCACGCCGTCGTCGAGATCCACCGGCTTGCGGTAGTCGACGTCGAGCAATGCAAGGCGGACGGCGAGCGGGTCACCCGCGCCCACGTCGAACGAGACCGCACCGGCCTCGACAAGCAGCCCGGTGCCAGTCGTGCACCCGATCCGCACGTCGGCATCGGGGACGCCGTCGACGACTTCGGCAGGGTGGATGTTCAATGCGGCGGCGTCGCGGTGGACGCCGCTTGCGGTAACACGCACGAACAGATCGTGCGACAGCGTGGCGGCCCTGCGCACCAGATCAGCGACCAGCAACGACCGCAGCTCGATCGCGCATGCGTGCACTCGCAACGCACCGGCCCGGGCGCCGGCAACCGGCGTCACCTGATCGGTTCGCGCGTCGCGCAGCTGCAGCATGTCGGCGAGCCTACGACGCCTGCGGGGCCGGAGGTTCGAGACAGGCGTACCGGTGATGCTCGGTGAATCCGAGCGACTCGTACAGCGCAAGCGCGGGCGCGTTGCTCGCCAGTACCTCGAGGTAGGCGCGACTGGCGCCCTGCTCGCGGGCCCACGTCAAGATCGCTGCGATGACCGCCCTGCCGTGGCCTTGCCGCCGGGCGGTCGGCGCCACCTCGATCGCGCTCAGCCCGACCCAGGGTGGCTCGACCGCACCTCGGGCGATGGCCAGCGTCTGCGTCTCGCTCGCGACGGAGGCGAAGGCCACCACCGGCGCTCCGGTCAGGATCGCGAGCGCCGCGGGCGGGGGGTCGCCTCCGCGAAACAGCGACAACCAGCCGGACGACGGGACCCCCGCCAACTCGGCACCGCTTCGAGCGGTACCGCTTCGGTCGGTATCGCCTTCATCGAGTCGCGCCAGCACCTGTGCGAGCGTCGCCGTGCAGACCGCCACTTCGGGGTTCGTGGTCCAGCGGCGGCGCCGCAGCTCGCGGTCGACGCTGCTGCCGATCACCACTTGCACCTGCGCCGGCAGGCCGCGCTCGCCGTACCAATCGCGCACGAAGGCCAGCGCATCGTCGATCGGCACGCCTGGATTTCCCAGCGGACGAACGGAATTCGCCCGCGCGGTGAACCCGCCGGCCGCCCGAAGCCACCACTTCCCCAGCCATTGCGAATCAGGCGCCGACCACCCTCGCGCGGCCACCGCTTCGAGCTCGATGGCAGACCGAAGACTCGCTCCGATGGGTTTCGCGGCCACCACGTCGGACGCTGCCACCAGCACCAGCTCGCCGTTTCGGCGCCGGATCGCGAGGGTTTCGTCGTCCAGCGATTCGAGTTCGCCGACGACGTCGGTGAACCGGCCGCCGGAATCGCCCTCCGGCAGCCGAATCCGCACGCTGACTCGCGCCCCGACGTCGGCGCGCGACAGGCCGGGCGGCGGTGCCGGAGAAGTGTGAGACACGCCGCATACCCCCGAGGCTCGACAGTGGGTGACGTTCGCCGATACTAGGTGCGGCAATAGGCCGAGCAGGCCCGAGTAGGAGGAATCTCGTGACGTACGTGATTGCCCAGCCTTGTGTCGACATCAAAGACCGGGCGTGCGTCGACGAATGTCCGGTCGACTGCATCTACGAGGGCGGGCGGATGCTCTACATCCACCCCGACGAGTGCGTCGACTGCGGCGCCTGCGAGCCGGTCTGCCCGGTCGAGGCGATCTTCTACGAAGACGACGTGCCCGAGCAGTGGAAGGACTACTACAAGGCGAACGTGGAGTTCTTCGACGACCTCGGCTCGCCCGGTGGTGCCTCGAAGCTCGGCGTCGTCGACAAGGACCACCCGATCGTGCTCGCGGTTCCGCCGCAGGGCGAGGGCGACCACTGACCAGCAGTCCTCGCTTGGCCGGTCGGTTCGCCACGCTTCCCGACTTTCCGTGGGACTCGCTGGCCTCCTACGGGCAAACCGCGCGAACACATCCCGACGGCATCGTCGACCTGTCGGTCGGCACGCCGGTCGATCCCGTCCCCGACGTCGTGCAGGCGGCGCTCGCGGCGACCACTGACACTCCGGGTTATCCGGCGACGTATGGCACGCCCGCGTTGCGTGAGGCGGCGGCCGGTTGGATGCGTCGGCGGCTGGGTGCCACCGGTGCCGACCCGGCGAACGTGCTGCCGACCATTGGCGCCAAGGAGCTGGTCGCGTGGTTGCCAACGCTGCTCGGCTTCGGCGCAGGTGACACCGTCGGGCTGCCCGCGCTTGCCTATCCGACGTATGACGTCGGCGCCCGGCTGGCTGGGGCCACGCCGCAAGTGATCGATTCAACGGTGTCGGCCGGCCCGGCGCGGGTCGCGATGTTGTGGGTGAACTCGCCCGCCAACCCGACCGGCCGCGTGCTGCCGGTCGGTCACCTGCGCAAGATGGTCGACTGGGCTCGCGAGCGCGGCACGATCCTGGTCTCCGACGAGTGCTATATCGAGTTCGGGTGGGACGACGAAACCCCGCCAACCTCGATCCTGCATCCCGACATCTGCGGCGGTTCGCACGACGGGCTGCTCGCCGTCCATTCGCTGTCGAAGCGGTCGAACCTGGCGGGCTACCGGGCCGGATTCATCGCTGGCGATTCCGCGCTGGTGCGCGGGCTGCTCGAGGTACGCAAGCACGCCGGAATGATCGTGCCCGCGCCCGTGCAAGCCGCGATGATCGCGGCGCTCGACGACGATGCGCACGTTGAAGCACAGCGCGCGCGTTACGCGGCGCGGCGGGCGGTCTTGCGGCCGGCTCTCGAAGCGGCTGGCTTCACGATCGAGCATTCGAACGCCGGGCTCTACCTCTGGGCTACCCGCGACGAAGCATGCTGGACGACGGTTGGGTGGCTTGCTGAGCGGGGCATCCTGGTGGCGCCGGGCTCGTTCTACGGCAGCACCGGGTCGCGCCACGTGCGAGTGGCGCTGACGGCGTCCGATGAGCGGATCGCCGCCGCGGTCACTCGCTTGGGCTGAAGCTCGATCGGCTGCCTAGCCGGTGGTGATGCTGCCTAGCCGGTGGTGATGATGGGTAACCCCGCCCGACCAAGGCGACGAGTCGTCTGATCATTTGGCCACGGTATCGTCACGAATGCCCGATTACCGGCGAGAGCGCTAGCGCCTGCTTGTGAGCTGCCTACCGATCTCGTTGCCGAAAAGCGCTTACTCTCACGCCCGCATCGGCCGAGGTTGGTTAAGGCAGTCAACTGATGAGTCGCGTCTGACCACGACGGATCATGGATGGAGTGGAGCCAGCAATGGCCGGTTTGCCGATTCTCGGCGTCGAAGCCACGGGTGTCGGGACCCAGGCAGTCCTCGTGCAGGACGGCGAGGTGGTCTCGCGGTTCACCGAGGGACCGCTGAACGTGCTGCTTGACCCGTCAGCGTTCGACCGGCTGGCGCACTTGATCAAGGAATCAGGCGCATCTGCGGCCGGCCTCGGCCTCGCCGGACTGCACAGCAAGCGTGAGGCGAGTTTGCTCGAGATGCAGCTGCGCGCCAAGACCGGCGTGGCTGCGGTCGTTGCCGACGACACTGAGGTTGCCCAGCTCGGAGCCTTCAACGGCGGCCCGGGCATCGTGGTCATCGCGCACACCGGTTCGAACTCGTTCGGCCGTGACGCATCCGGCCGGGCTGCTCGCAGTGGCGGGTTCGGCCACGTCATCGGCGACGAAGGCAGCCACTACTGGATCGGGTCGCAGGCGCTCCGCCGGGCGATGCGCTCCTACGACGGTCGCGGGCAGAAGTCGCTCGCGTTGGAGCAGGCGATCACGTCGGCCTACGGCACGGATCTCGAAACGGTGATGACCCGAATCACCGAGCAGGCCTCCGACCCGAGCATCATTTCGCGGCTCGCGAAGACAGTCATGAACGTCGAAGACCCGATCATGAAAGAGATCCTCGACGAGGCGACCGACGATTTGGTCGCCCACGTCACGGCATTGCGCGGTCAGCTCGGCCACCTGCCGGTTGCGATGTACGGCGCGATTTTCCAACACCCCTACATTCGGGCCCGTTTCGTCGGAGCGACGGGAGCGCTCGACGCCGCATCGGCGCCCGTCTTCGGCGCGGTCATCTTGGCCAGCCGTCCGACCGCCGGCCGTGACATGGGCTTCAAGGCAAGCTGACACCGCAGCGCGCTTTGGCTGTGGCGAGCACGGGCTTCGGGGCGACGCTCTCGCGGTCGTCGGCGTTCGGACTTACCACATTGCGTGCCCGGCTCGCTCGTTTCGCGGCCGTCGACGCCGCCGCCTGCCTGGCCCGGCGGGCCCGGGTCACTGATCAGGTTGGCGCAGGCGATTACGTTCTATGCGGTCGGTCCGACGGAGGTTGTCAAGCGCTCGTGCCGTTGTCGAGCCCTACGTGTGCCTTGTGTCGCCGGGTGGCGCAGATCGCGGCGTGATCATCTCGGTCTCACAGATCGTCTAGCCGAGGCCGACAGTCACGACGACCGACCCGGTTGGTGCGGGGTTGGTCGCAGCGTGCCATCCCGCCCGGTCGGGGCGCCATTCTTGGTCGCCGACGACGACACTCGTGATGCCATCTGCTGCCGCATGCGCGATCGCCCACGCCGCGACGGTTCCCGTGCGGTGTTTAGCCGCAGCGTCGTCGCCACTGCCGATGTCACCCAAGCCGCTGAGGGTTATCGTCGTCCGCTTCGAATCAACCGGGACGACGGATGGGTGGTTGATGTCGAGATCGTGTTGCAGGCCGTTGACGACGGCGCTCGTCGAGCCGGCGAGCAGGTCGGCCGCCGCGACCGGTGCGGCGCTTGGCGAGGTCGAGGCGGCGGCGGCCAGCACGCCGGAATGGAGGAGCCGGCACGTGAGCTGGCCGGACGTCGTACCGGTGAGCGCGCCAGTGAGCGCGGTGGCGCGGGGTTCCCAATCCTTGTACGCGTCGGGATAGGCGTTCTTCTGCACGTCGCTTGCGGCTTTGGTGACGGGAAGCTCCTGCCAGTTCGGCACTTTCAGGAGGGCGTCAAAGAACTTGCCGGCCGCGTAGGCCGGGTCGAGGATCTGCGTCTTGGTACCCCAACCTTGCGATGGGCGTTGCTGGAAAAGCCCAACCGAATCGGCGTCGCCGTAGTTGAGGTTCTGCAGCTTCGACTCCTGCTGAGCGGTGGCGATTGCGATGATCAGCGCCCGCTGGGGGAGATTTCGACGCATCGCGACGTCCGCAATCTTCGAAGCGTTGAGCAGTTGATCGGGCTGCATCGAGTAGACCTCGGCCGGGCCGATCGCGAGGCATTCGGTAGTGACGGTGACGTGCTTTTTGAAGATTGCGTTCCAGCCTAGGTCGGCCAACCAGCCCACCCCGGCGAGCACGACGAGCAAGGACGCTGCGACGGCGAGGCGTGAACGGCGGCGGCGTCGGGGATTGCGCGCCGGAACGCGCGTGATGGACGGACTCATGCGGGCGAGCGTCGCGAGCCGGGCTCAGCCGGCCGCCCCGGCGACGGCCGGGACGGTAAGGTCAGCGGCCATGGACCAGCCTTTCGTGAGCGCGCTTCCCGCAGAGATCGACGCATTGTGGGAACGCCGCGCCGAGCTCAACCCTAACGACGCCGAGGCCCGTTCGCTCGTCGTCGCGGCCGTCGAGGAGTTGGACGCCGGTAAGGCGCGCGTCGCGTTCGTCGACCCGGCCACCGATGCCGTGGTGGTCGACGAGCGGGCGAAACGGGCGATCCTGCTGTCGTTCAAGGTGCTGGCGATGAACGAGTCGTCGGCTGGCGATTTCCGCTATCACGACCGCATGCCGCTGAAGAGCCATTTCGAAGGCGTACGCGTCGTGCCGGGCGCGATCGCGCGCTGGGGGTCGTATGTCGCCCCAGGCGCGGTGCTGATGCCGAGTTTCGTCAACATCGGCGGGTACGTCGACGAGGCTTCGATGGTCGACACCTGGGCCACTGTTGGCTCGTGCGCGCAGGTCGGCAAGCGGGTGCACCTGTCGGGGGGCGTCGGGTTGGGCGGCGTGCTCGAACCGCCGTCCGCCGTGCCGGTTGTGATTGAGGACGACGCGTTCATCGGTTCGCGTTCGATGGTGGTCGAGGGTGCGCGGGTGCGACGCGGTGCGAAACTCGGAGCTGGCGCGATCCTGACGGCGTCGACCCGCGTCTTCGACGCCGAGACGGGTGCCGAGTTGCCGCGCGGCGAAGCTCCCGCCTGGTCAGTATGCGTTGGCTCGACGCGCGTGAAGTCGTTCCCCGGTGGCGATTTCGGCATGCCGTGCCTGCTTGTGCTTCGTCGGCTCGGCGAGGGCGCCACGCACGACAAGCTGGCGCTGAACGATGTCTTGCGCGATCACGGAATCGCGGAGTGAACCTTGACCTGTCGCTTGACGCAGCCGCGTTAACGGCCACGTTGGTCGACGTCCCATCGGTGAGTGGGGACGAAAAGGTGTTGGCCGACGCGGTCGAAGAAGCGTTGCGCGCATTGCGGCATCTCGACGTCGAAAGAGATGACAACGTCGTGCTCGCGCGCACCAATCTCGGTCGCGCGCGTCGCGTCGTGCTGGCTGGCCACCTCGACACCGTACCGATCGCAGACAACGTCCCGTCGCGTTTGGACGGCGAAACCCTCTGGGGTTGCGGCACTTCCGACATGAAATCGGGGCTCGCGGTGATGCTGCGAGCGGCCGCATTGTTGTCGTCGCCCGCACATGACCTGACCTTCGTCTTTTATGACTGTGAAGAAATCGAGGCCGAACGCAATGGCCTCGGGCGGTTGGCGCGCGAACGGCCGGAGGTGCTTCTCGCAGACCTGGCGATCCTGCTCGAAGGCACGAACGGCGGGATCGAAGCGGGCTGCCAAGGAACGTTGCGAGCCGAGATTTCGGTCGACGGCGTGCGGGCCCATAGCGCGCGATCGTGGCTCGGTGTGAATGCGATTCATCGTGCGGGTGAGGTGCTGCGGCGGCTCGAGGCGTATTCGGCTCGCGAGGTCGACATCGACGGTTGTGTCTACCGCGAGGGGCTCAACGCCGTGCGGATTAGTGGTGGCGTTGCAGGCAACGTGGTGCCCGATTCTTGCGTAGTGACAGTGAACTTTCGGTTCGCGCCCGATCGAACTGTTGAGGCGGCGTTCGAGCATGTGCGCTCGGTCTTCGACGGGTACCCCGTCTCGCTGGTTGACGCGGCGCCTGGTGCGTTGCCGGGTCTGGCCGAACCTGCCGCCGCTGAATTCGCGCGGGCGGTGGGTGCGACGCCGGTCGCGAAATACGGCTGGACCGACGTGGCTCGTTTCGCAGAACTCGGTATCCCCGCGGTGAATTTCGGACCCGGCGATCCGAATCTCGCTCACAAGCGCGACGAGAACGTGAACGTCGTGACGATCAGGGAGTGCGAGCGCGCGCTGCTGGCTTACTTATCGAGCGCATCGAGGTTGTCGGGCTGAGGCTCGGCGTCGTCCTCACACAATGGCGGAAGGTGTTCGGGCTCTCCGGGTGTCGCGCCGAGGGTGTCAACGCGAAGCTGAATCAGCCACCAGTCGGTGTACACGCTCATGGCCAGGATGCCCAAGCCCCCGAAAAGTAGGAGTCCAACCAGTGCGGCGGACGCGGAGCGGAAGCACAAGCCAGTGGCCAGTGCGCCGAGCAACGGCGCCACGAGCATGCCAACCCGGGCTCGTCGCGTTCGGGCTCGGTTGGCGCGCCGGTCGGGGCGCAGCATGACAAATGCATCGCCTACGGGTACGCCGAGTCGGTCGGCGATGTGGCAGAGCTTTCGCGATTTGTATTGGGTGTAAGTACCGAGGGCGAGCACAGATACGACGATCGCGACCCAAGCCCATTCGTAGAGCGGGGCAGCTATGCACGGGCTGCTGCCCTTGCCGCTGACGCAATCTTCTGCGCGCCAGTAGCGGAGTATCACGAGTCGCAGTGTAGAAGACGATCATGCGTCGGGGCGGATCATTCGGAGCGTCCGAGATCTGCGCCCACCGCGCCAATCGAATGCGAACGTGCCGATGTGGGGCGATGACTGTTGTGGCTACTTTGCTCTGCTGCGATATCGCAGCAGAGCAAAGCCTGGAGTGAAGGCATCGTTCGTTGGGCTCTTTGCCGACGCTCTCGTCGCGGAGTGCGCCGCATCTGTACCGACGCATCCGCCATCTGCCACCACCCGCGACCGCGACCGCGCCCGACGACCAATCCCCGCGCCCTTTAGGGTGGGCGCTGCTAATTTCGCCGGATGATTGTTCGCGACGCTGCAGACGACGACCGGGACGCCGTTTTCGAGCTGGCGAATGCGCTGGCGCTCGAACGGCCGGTCGACTGTTCGGCTTTCGAGGTGCAATACGCTGCGGCTCGTGCCGACGAACGCACCGAACTCCTGGTTGCTGTCGACGGCCCGGTGGTCGGATATCTGCTCGGCGTGATCAGTCCGATGTTCGTCTACAACGGCGGCTTCGCGTTCGTGCAAGAGCTCTGTGTGGCCGCCGACGTACGGCGACGCGGAGTCGGTGCCGCACTGATGGCAGAGTTCGAAGCCAGGGCGTACTCCCGAGGTGCGGGCGCTACCGCGTTGGCGACCTCGCGCGCTGGGGCTTTCTACGAGGCGTTGGGCTATACCGGGGGAGCCACCTACTTCAAGAAATGGTTGGCGCGCGCATAGGAGGGCGCGGAAGCGATGAAACCGAAGTGCGCCCCTAACGTCAGACGAGCATGAGAAATGGCGTCATGTACAGCGGGTTGGCGCGCGCCGTCGCGGTGGGCGCTAGTGCCGCTGCCGTCGCGATTGGTGCGGCCGCGTGTACTTCCACGGTCCGTCCGGGAACGTCCGCGCTATTCACATCGCCGTCCGGCGCTATCGAGCCGTCACCGTCCGGCGGTGCTGCGTCGTCCCCGGGAACGACCGCATCGCCCGAACCGGTTGCCGACAAAGAAAGAGCCGACCACGAGGCTCTCAGGCTGCTGTCGCTCGCCCAGCTGCCGCCAGGCGCAGTCGAGCTGACGGCGCCGCCGACGGCTCTGCGTGGCCCGGCGATGGGAACCTCGGCGACCAGTTCGTTCATCGACCACACGCGGTACTGGCGGGTACCGATGCCTTTCGCCGCCGCTGCTGCATGGATCAAGGCCCACCCGCCGGAAGGGCTGACCGCAGGCGGATCCGAGAGCGGGAGCACCCACGGGGTGCTCGACGACGTCGGCTACAGCTACGTAGAGCCGGACACCGATGCATGGGTGGAGGCGCAATACGAGGTCGCGGTCGTTCCGGACGGAACCGCGGCGAGTTACCTCAGGACCGACGGCACCGACAACTGGCTCGATCCGGTTCCGCAGCGCGTCGGCGGCACGGGTAAACGGCTGAGCATCACCGTCGCACGCGGATGTCCGGCGAGCGACTCCGGCTATGGCGGCGTGACCAACGCCGGACGGGAACTCGACAGCGCTCTCCTGCCGAGCGGGCAACCGACCGATGGCCTCATCTGCGTGTACGACGGCATGAACGGCAAGCCTTTCAGCCTGATCGCATCGAAACCTCTCGACGGCGCGGCGGCAGGCCAACTCGCGATGACCGTTTCCAGGATCTCACTCAGCCATCTCGACGACGTGACAGTGAATTGCCCGATGGACGACGGCGCGGCGGCCGTCTTGGTCTTCAGCTATCCAGGCCGAACCGATGTCGACCTCTGGTACGCCCGCAACGGCTGTCAGTCGCTCGGGAACGGTGAGATCTACGGCTCACCCGGCGACGCGCTCTACAGTGCAGTTCAATCTGCGGTTCCCGCGCTGGGTTCACCGCCGCCGCACACGCCCTGATCGACGCCGAGAACGCGCACCCGGACCTGGTTCTCGTGTCCGGAGTGAGCCTTTCGCCGTCCGCCTACTAGCCTGCCGACCATGACCGATTCCGACGCGCCGCTCCAGCACCCGCACACGCCGCCGATCGAGAAGCGGCGCGGACCCGTCATCTTGCGACGGGCGCAGGTGCAGGCCACCACCACCGACCAGCGGTTGCTCGACAGCCGGGGCACCTCCGACTGGGTGCACACCGACCCGTGGCGGGTGCTGCGCATCCAATCGGAGTTCGTCGAGGGCTTCGGCCTGATGGCAGAGCTCGGCACGGCTGTGTCGGTGTTCGGCTCGGCCCGCACTGCGCCGGGCACCCCCGACTACGAGGCCGCCGAACGGCTCGGCGCGGCGCTGGCGCGGGCCGGGTACGCCGTCATCACTGGCGGCGGGCCGGGAATCATGGAGGCGGCGAACAAGGGGTCGAGCCAGGCAGGCGGGACCTCGGTCGGTTTGGGCATCGAGTTGCCGTTCGAGCAGCGGCTCAACGACTGGGTCGACATCGGCTTGCAATTCCGGTACTTCTTTGCCCGCAAGACGATGTTCGTCAAGTACGCCCAAGCGTTCGTCGTATTTCCCGGCGGCTTCGGCACACTCGACGAGTTGTTCGAAGCACTGACTCTCGTACAGACCCATAAGGTGACGTCGTTTCCGGTCATCTTGTACAACTCGGCTTATTGGAGCGGTTTGTTGCAGTGGGTGCGCGACACGCTCGTTGCAGAGGCCACGATCTCGGCCGACGACGTCGAGTTGTTGCACGTGACAGACGACATCGATGAGATCGTCGACGTCATCGAGCGCTTCGAGGCGAACCGCTACCGAACCGCACCCACCGAGTAATGCGTACCAGGGCGAGGATTCTCGGAGCATCCAGATGGCAATGATTTGCGTCTACTGCGCGTCGAGTGAGCGCATCGAACCGCGCTATATCGCGCTGGCGACCGAAGTTGGGACCGAACTCGCCCGCCGCGGCCACGGCTTGGTGTCGGGTGGCGGCACCGTGTCGTGCATGGGTGCGGTGGCGCGTGCCGCGCGCGCCGGTGGCGCACAGACCATCGGGGTGATCCCCAAAGCATTGGTCGACATGGAGATCGCCGACCACGATGCCGACGAGCTCGTCGTCACCCACGACATGCGCGAGCGCAAGGGCGAACTCGACCGGCGGTCCGACGCTTTTCTCGCTTTGCCAGGCGGAATCGGCACTCTCGAGGAGATCTTTGATATCTGGGTGTCGCGGTCGCTGGGAATGCACGACAAGCCCCTCGTCGTCCTCGACCCTGAGGGCGTCTATGCGTTGCTACGCGCGCAAATCGATGACCTCGTGTCCCGCGGATTTGCCCGGCCGGCCGCCCGTGCTGCGATTACGTGGACGACATCGATCGATGAGGCCTTCGAAGTGCTCGAATCGCATCCACCGACATCGTTGCCGACGGTCGGTGAAGTCTTGGAGGCCGAGCCGTGACCGACTTGGTAACCCGGCTTACCGGTGTGCCCGCGCTCTTGCGAACCGACTTGCTTGCAACGCCGGTCATCGAGGCATTACAGGCGTTGCCTGCCGACACGGCGTCACGAATATTCGTCACTGAGATCGACCCGGACCTCGCCGATACGGCTGCTTTTTGCGACCGCTACGGGGTTTTGCCGGCCGAGTCGGCTAACTGCGTGGTCGTTTCGGGCCGGCGTGCCGAGGTCACGAAACTCGCTGCCTGTGTGGTGCTCGCAACGACGCGCGCGGATGTGAACTCGCTCGTCCGCAGGCATCTCGACGTCCGCAAGATTTCCTTTGCCGCTATGGACGTCGCGGTGTCTGAGTCGCAGATGGAGTACGGCGGCATCACGCCGATCGGGCTGCCATTCGACTGGCCGCTGTTGATCGACCGGGCGGTCGTCGAAGCGGGGCTGGTCGTGGTCGGCAGCGGGCTGCGCACGTCGAAAATCATCGTGCCGGGCGACGTCCTGGCGGCTCTGCCTAACGCCGAGGTTCTCGACGGCCTCGGTCAGCCCGTCGGCTGAAGTTCCTGCTGCGCAGTTGGTAACACGACAACGAGGCGCGCGGTCAGGGTGTCGCCATCCTTCACGCCGATCACGACAGCGGTCTCGCCGTTCACGATTTGACCGGACGACGGTTTGCTGCCCTTGCCCGAACGCTCACGCACCTTGGTGGTTGACGAAGACGCCCAGTTCTGCGTCGTCCCGCCTTTGTCGGTGACCGTGAACTCGGAGGCGGAGGCGCCGCCGATCGTGCCCCGCTGAAAATCGATAGTCTGCAGGCCCTTCTTGGTGTCGAGCACGATCTCGCCGTGAGTTGCTTTGCTGGCGAGTTGGCGCTCGATCTTCATCAATTCCTTGGCACGTAAGACTTTTGACGACTGCAAGCGCGCCGATGGTGTCGGATCGCTGGTGCTCGCGGTGGCCGTCGTGTTTGTCGGATCGGTCGGGGTACTGGTAGACGTCGCCGCGTTCGCGACACCTGCGGCGGCGATGCCGGTGACGGCGATCCCGGCGGCGGCCCAACCGGCGAGCCAGCCTCGGCTTTTCTTCAGGTGCTTCATCGCAGTCCTCCTGGCGTGTTTCGAGCCCTCGGCTTCGAATCCTCGGGTTCGAGGTTCGTTGCCCGCAGGATCGCCGCGGCGCGTGTCGGCATCGTTCGTCGAATGTTCGGGCTAGGTAAAGCCCGATCAGGCGAGGGCTCGGCGGGAGACTGACGGCTGGCGGCTTCCGCGGATCGACGCGACTATGTCGAGTGCCTGTCGGGTCTCGCGCACCTGGTGCGCGCGGAAGATTCGCGCTCCCTGCCAAGCCGCGACTGCCGTCGCCGCAAGGGTGCCAGCCAATCGCTCGCCGGTCGCCAGATCGAGGGTCTCGCCGATGAACTTCTTGTTCGACAGCGCGACGAGGACTGGCCAGCCAGTGGCGACGAGCTCGTCGAGCCGACGGCTGACCTCCAACGAATGCCTGGTGTTCTTGCCGAAGTCGTGTGCCGGATCTATGACGATGCCGTCGGCTCGGACGCCGACCGACAATGCTCGCTCGGCTAGTCCGGTGACCGTAGCCACCACGTCGGCCACCACGTCGTCATAGGCGACTCGATGCGGGTCGGTGCGCGGCGGCAGCCCGCCGGTGTGGGAGCACACCAGACCGACGCCGGTCTCGGCGGCGACGACCGCCAGCTGGGGATCGTGGCCGGCCCACGCGTCGTTCAACAGGTCGGCGCCGGCGTCGGCGACCACCCGTGCCACCGAGGCGCGCCAGGTGTCGACGCTGATCACCAGCGCCGGGTGCCTTTCCCTTACGAGCGCGACGAAATCGCCGACCCTGCGGATCTCTTCGACTTCGTCGACTTCAGGTCCAGGGCCCGCCTTCACCCCGCCGATATCGACGATGTCGGCGCCCTCGGCAACAGCTTGGTCGACGCGTTCGAGCGCGGGCGCCACGTCATAGGTTGCGCCCTGATCGAAGAACGAGTCGGGAGTGCGGTTCACGATCGCCATCACCGCAAACTCGTCGTTGGCGAACTCGCGCGTGCCCAGTCGCAGTGGCATCGGCACTTCCTTCCGGGCGGTCTGGCAGGTGTCGGGTGTCTCCTGCCAGTGTGGCGGGGTGCCTGTCGCCGTCCGCACGGAAGGCATGGCACCATCGGGGGGTGCTCGTCGTCGAAATCGTGGTCGCCGCCGTCGTGGTATTCGGCGTTGCCGCCGTAGCCATGGGCTACGGCGGTTCTATCACCAACTTCGCGCCCGACTGGCCGGGCCGCCGGTTACCCGAAGGTCGAACGCTGCGTGCCGACGACATCACCGACGCGCGGTTCAGCCTCGCGATTCGCGGCTACCGCATGAGTGAGGTCGACGAGGCCCTCGACCGGCTCACCTTCGAGATCGCCCAGCGTGACGCGCGCATCGAGCAGCTCACCGGCCGCCCGTTCGAGCACGCCGGCGAAGCAATTCCGTGGAAGGTGGAGCCGCCGGAGCCGGACGCCGAAGCGCCCACCCTTGCGGGGTACCAGCGAGGCTGGCCTGGCGACGCGGCCTTGCCCGGCGTGCCAGCACAGGCGCCCGAGGCGGCGACCGCACCGACAGTCGATCAGCTCGCGCCGCCCGCGGCCGGGCACTCGGTCTCCGAAGAGCCGATCTACGAGCAGACGTTTCACGAGCACGATGCCGACACTCTTGCCGACAACCCGTTCGCGCCGCCTCGACCACCGGCTGATCCCGGCGCTGGGCAGTAGCTGACGTGGCCGAAATCGTCGTCACGATCGACGTGGCCGCGCCCGCCGGGGCCGTCTGGACCAAGCTCATCGACTGGCCAACGCACGGTGAGTGGATGTTGCTCACCCGCGTCGAAACGGCTAGTCAAGAGGTCGCCGGTGTGGGTGCGGGAATCATCGGCATCACCGGAATCGGCCCGATCACCATGCGCGACACGATGGTCGTCACTGCTTGGTCGCCGCCGCCGGCAAATCCGGCCCGTTGCGGTGTCGACCACACCGGCCGCGTTGTGCGCGGTTCGGCAGCTTTCGAAGTCGAAGCGATCGATGAGACGTGCTCGCGCGTCACGTGGTCAGAATGGGTGCGGCTGCCGTTCGGCATCGCGGGTCAGCTCGGGTGGTTCGTCGTCCGGCCTATCGTCTTGTCTGCACTGAAGATTTCGTTGCGCCGCCTGGCAAAATACGTCGAGGCTGGCGCCAGGTGACGGTGGGCCCCGACGGGTCCGTGCGTTGCGGTTGGGCCTACGGATCGCCCGAATACATCGACTACCACGACAACGAATGGGGTCGCGCCGTTCACGGCGACGATCCGGTGTTCGAGCGCATCGTGCTCGAAGCATTCCAGTCCGGACTCTCGTGGATCACGATCCTGCGCAAACGCGAGAATTTCCGCAAAGCCTTCGACGGCTTCGAGCCCGCGAAGATCGCGCGCTACACCCCGAAGAAGATTGAGCGGCTGATGCAGGACACCGGCATCGTGCGCAATCGAATGAAGATCGAAGGCGCAGTCGCCTCGGCGCGGGCCTGGCTTGAGATAATGGAAAAAGGCCCGGGCTTTTCGGCCCTGCTTTGGGGATTTCTAGACGGTGCCCCC
>Ga0068855_100004854_pt1 | contig 16414 bp, 8 predicted proteins | sample KBSCornC52_FD_66592 | JGI IMG/M metagenome (GOLD analysis project Ga0068855, IMG submission 66592) | Corn rhizosphere microbial communities from Kellogg Biological Station, Michigan, USA - KBS Corn C5-2 | ecosystem: Host-associated > Plants > Roots > Rhizosphere > Soil ...
CCTTGAACGGTGATGGCGGGCCGGATGGGAATTCGGGCGGCTCGGATACGGGCAGCGGTGGCGACGGCACAGGTGCCAACGGCACCGGCGCGAACGGCACCGGCGCGAATGGCACGGGCGCCGACGGCGGTGCTGCTGCGGGCTCCGCGGGCACTGGCACCGGCACCGGTGGCCTCGGTCAAAACGCGGGCAGCGGCGGCGTGGGCGGCTCGAACTCCGGGGCCGGCTCGTCCTCGGGCGGCGCAAACTCCGGCGGGATGAGCGCGGGCGGGATGTCCGGTAGCGGCTCAGGCGGCGCGGGCGCCGTGTGCAAGGCATACAGCGCAGCGTGCAAAGGCGGCACCGAGTGTTGCTCCGGCATCTGCGACACCAAGAGCAACACCTGCGCGTCGGTGATCACCACTTGCGCGTCAACGGGCGAGGCGTGCTCTGCCGGTACTGATTGCTGCAGCTTGCGCTGTGAGAGCAACAAGTGCGCGGCTGCAGCCTGCATTTCGGACAACAAGGCCTGCACCGCCGACGCGCAGTGCTGCGGCGGCAAATGCACGGGCAACCTGTGCGTGCCCTTGAATACCTCGTGCAAGACCTCCGGCAACACCTGCACCATGAACGCCGATTGTTGCTCGGACACCTGTGAAAACGGCAAATGCACGCTCGGCGTTTCGTACTGCATTCAGCCGGGCGACGTGTGCGCGCGCGACGGCGATTGCTGCACCGGAAGCTGCACCATCGCCGCGGGCGCCAAGCTGGGCAAATGCGATGCACCACCTTCCGGTGCGACCTTCTGCACGGGCGTCGATGGCGTGCGCTGTTCGAGCTGCGGTGACTGCTGCAGCCGCCTGTGTGCACCGTTTGCGCTGACCGGCGCGATGATTTGTCAGCCCGCCAGTGGCTGCCACGTCACCGGTGACCTGTGCCACCAGAATTCCGACTGCTGTGGCGGCACGCTCGACCCCGCGCTGCCGGGCTACGGCAACGTGAAGTGCGAGATTGCCGCGGGCAAGACGATCGGCATTTGCCGGACTCCGACGGCGGGCCCCGGCCCGGGCGGCGCGTGCGACCCGCAAGGCGACGTGTGCCACTTGCAGGATTACAAGTGTGACATCTCGTCCGCTCGCGCCAATTGCTGCGGCGCGCTCGGCGCGATGGGCGGCGAGTGCAAGCCGGATGCGCTGGGCGTGCCGCGCTGCAACGGACTCAGCGCTTGCCGTAAGGGCGGCGAAACCTGCGCGTCCTCGGCTGACTGTTGCTTGGACGGATCGGCCGGCGTGCCGTGCATCCCGGACTCTTCCGGCGTCCTCCGCTGCATGAAGACGACCGTGGGTGGCCCGACCTGCCAACCTTCGGGTGGCTCGTGCACCATCAACGCGGATTGCTGCACGGGCACGCTGTGCATCGTGGCGCCAGGATCGATCGCTGGAACCTGCGGCAATACCACGACTCCGCCCGGTACGGGCGGTAGCCCCGGCACCGGTGGCAGCACGGGCAGCGGCGGCAGCGGCGGCAGCGGCGGCAGCACGAGCGTCGGCGGCAGCGCTGGAAAGGGCGGCACGACCGGCAGCGGTGGCACGACCAGCACTGGTGGCACGACCAGCACCGGTGGCACGGGCGGTACGACCTCCTGCGGCGCGTACGGTCAGCAGTGCACGTCGACCGCGAATTGCTGCAACTCGGTGCCGTGCACGGGCGGTATCTGCGTCTTCCCGGCGGGCTGATCATGAACAAAGCAACCATTCTGCTCGCTTGTTTGATCCCCGCCGTGCTCGCGGCGTCCGCGTGCGGCTCTTCTCACGGCACGAGCTTCGTCGCGGGAGGTGGCAGCAGCGGCTCGGGCGATGGCGCTGCGAGCAACAGCGGCGGCTCGCTGATCGTCGGCATCGGCGGCAACAACGACGTTGGAAACGGTGGCGCGGACACCTGCGGTGGGACCAAGCTCGGCGCGGCTCCCACCGCGGTCAACGTGCTGCTCGTGGTCGACAAATCATTGAGCATGAAAGACCCCTTTGCGGGCTCCTCCGGCGGCTCCGGCGGAGCTGGCTCTTCCGGTGCCGGCGGCGGCACGGGCGAAAGCAAATGGTCGGCCTTGTCGACGGCGCTCGCTAGCGCCGTCGACGCGACGAAGGGCAGCGTTGCCTACGGGCTCGATTTCTTTCCGAGCTCGAGCGACCCTTCGAAGCCCCTGCCGAGCGATTGCTCGTTGCCCGCGGGCAACACGCCCGCGGTGGCGATGGGCTCGAATGCGACGACCATCGCCGCGATCAAGCAAGCGTTGACCGACAATTCCCCCGGGGGCGCGACTCCTACGGCTGCCGCCTTGAGCCGCGCGCTCGACTACTTCACGAAGGGCGCCGGGGCCCAGCTCGAGGGCGACCGCTACGTGCTCTTGGCCACCGACGGCGGACCGAATTGCGACACCGCGCTGACGTGTCAGGCCGCCAGTTGCACCGTGAATATGGATGGCAAGTGCCCGCCGAACACCAACTGTTGCGACCCGAAGCTCGATCCGGCAGGGCCGGGCAAATGTCTCGACGATACAGCCACGACCATGGTCGTGACCGCGCTGGCCAAGGCCAACGTGAGAACGTTCGTCGTCGGCATCCCGGGCACGGAGTCGTACGAGGCGACCTTGAACGCAGTCGCGGTCGCCGGTGAGGCGACGAATCCAAAAGCTCCGCCCAGCTATTTTGCGGTCAGCGCAGCGGGCGGCGTGATGGCGCTGAGTCAGGCGCTGACCAGCATCACCACCGGTCTGATTCGGACCTGCGATCTCCACCTGAGCTCGACACCGCCGGACCTGGATCAAATCAACGTGGTGATCGACGGCACGACCATTCCCGAAGGCTCAGCCGACGGCTGGTCGCTCGACATGACCACGACGCCGCCAACCGTCGTCCTGAAGGGCGCGACTTGCCGGATGGTCGAGACGACCGGCGCGCAGCAAGTCGACGTGACGTTCGGCTGCCCGACCGTCCACGTGAAGTAGTGGACACGGGCTCAGCGAAAATAAGCGCGGGCGGTGCGATAATCTCGCCGCTGAGCCCCCACTAAAAAGGTCTATGCGAGTCGGGAGCGCCGCGTCACGAGCGGGCCGGCGCTCCGACTCGCGCCAATTGGCGCTGCGTTCTGCGACCCGTGCGCACGGTCAGCGCGAGCGCGCGAGTGCGCGAGCTTCACGGCCGCTTCCAGCGCATGATGAAGTCGGCGTTGCCGAGGGCTAGAAACTGCTCTGCGCGCGTGACCACCGAACCCTCGGCGTCGATCGCGTCGAGCTGCCCCATCAAGCCGCCCTCCCACATGTTGAGCATGCCCTGCTTTCGGCACACAGTAGGGAGCTGCTCGACGCGCACGATGATTGCTCCCTCCTCCTCCGATTCGATCGCCTTCATCTCGCCGCAGTTGCGCGACACGAGCTGCCACGCCTGCGGCGTACGGCGCACGAGTGCCGCCGGCGTTCTGCCCCACAAGAAGAAGGCGCCGCGCGCCAAGGGTTGAATAAATGGCTGACGAATCGCCTCGCGCAAAGACTGCCGCCAAAACGCGCGCGCGCCCTCGGGGCCCGCGCCCGCCCGAATCGACTCGCACAGCTCCGCAAAGACTCGCGCCGGCAGCCATTCGAGCGGCCCAACTTCCCGAATCTCGGCTCTGAGCGCGTCCGGAATGGCCGAAAGCAACGCGCTCCGCAGTGGCTCAGCGGTGCGCTTCGCGCAACGCATCGTGTACTTTGCCCAGTTCGCTCGCATTTGCGGAACGGCCACTCTGAACCCTACCACTAATTCCGTTTCAGCCACAAACGCCCCAAAAACTCGGGTCGAGGCTCGCGCCAGATAACGAATTTGGCAAATTCTGCGTGAACGAGCAGAGGAAACGGGGCGTTCGAGCGCTGCGCTCCGGCGGACAGCTCGACGCGCGCAGATCAGCGCGGCCAGCGCTTATTTTGCGCGCCGACTCGCCACAGCGACCGTGCACAACGTCGAAAGAAGCAGAGCTATCGGTTGTTTTTTTGATGGTCACCGATCACGCCCAAGGCCGTCCCAGCCTTCGGCGGCCCTGGCCGGGAGAGCAGATTACTCTCCTGCTCGCAGCTCAGATTCCCAATCTCCGCTCCACTGCCATTGCTGCGTTTATGGCGCTTCTTAGCAAAGGGCGCCTTGCGGGCGCAGAACGGTCACGCTCTCGCGGGCGCGAGTCCGTAGCGGATTTGCCGCTGTAATAAATCGGGGAACCATTCCGCGCTCGCGCGCTCTCTGTTGGGCGAGGCACGTCACGCCGCGCAAGGAGCTCGCCCATGCGTTCCAAAGATCTGCCGTCCAACACCGTTCGTGTCCCCTTACTTGCTTCGGTTGGCCTGCTCGCGCTGATGGCGGGCGTGCAGTGCAGCAGTGAGGCGAAAGAGTCTGCCACCACGCAAATCAGCGCCGATGGCGGGGCCGCGGGGCAAAGCGATCTGCTGCCGAGTTCGGCCGATCCAGCGCTCGAATCGGGGCGGCAGGTCTTTCGCTTCAACACCTTTGGCGATGAGGATTTTTGGGGCGGCACACTCAAATTGCACCAAGCCATCGAGGGCGCGCAAAACGGCGGCGTCGGTGACGGAGTGAGCCCCGAACTCGCGCTCGCGGTCGGCTTGAAGATCGACGTGGACGCGCTGCCAGATTCGGTGGTGAGCGCGCTCAAAAACAAGCAGTTGGATTTGACGTCCCCTGCCACGACCCTGGCCGTGCTCAAATTGAATGCCGTGCTCGGCGTGACGGGCGTTTTCAACGCCGATGACAGCTTGAGTTCGCTCGGCATTCAATGCGCGTTCTGTCACTCGACGGTGGACGACTCGTTCGCGCCGGGCATTGGCCATCGCCTGGACGGCTGGGCCAATCGCGATCTGAATGTCGGCGCGATCGTCAATCTTTCGCCCGACCTTTCGGCGGTCGCGAGCCTACTCGGCGTGCCGGAGGATACCGTACGCACGGTGCTGCAGAGTTGGGGCCCCGGCAAATTCGACGCCGAGCTGTTCTTGGACGGCCAGGCGTTCCAGCCGGACAAGGTGACGAGCGCGGCCACCTTGATCCCTCCGGCGTTCGGCCTCTCGGGCGTGAACCTCCACACCTATACCGGTTGGGGCTCGATCACGTATTGGAATGCGTTCGTTGCAAACCTCGAGATGCACGGCAAGGGCACCTTCTTCGACCCGCGCTTGGACGACGCCAAGCGCTTCCCGGTGGCCGCAAAGAACCAATCCGGCCACGTCACGAACGACACTGATCTGATCACGCCGGCGCTCGGCCCGCTTCACCTCTATGAGCTGGCGCTCGCGGCGCCCACGCCGCCCGCGGGCAGCTTCGACGCCCAAGCCGCCAAGCGCGGCCAAGCCGTGTTCGAAGGCGCCGGCAAGTGCGCGAGCTGTCACGTGCCCCCTCTGTTCACCGAGCCCGGCTGGAACCTGCATACCGCCGACGAAATCGGGATCGACGACTTCCAAGCCAGCCGTTCACCCGAAGACCGTTACCGAACCACCCCGCTGAAGGGCCTGTTTTCCCACACCAAAGGCGGCTTTTATCACGATGGCCGCTTCGCCACGCTGGCTCAGGTCATCGACCACTACGACACGACGTTCAAGCTCGGTTTGACGTCGGCGCAAGCGTCCGATCTCGAGCAATATCTGCTGTCGCTGTGAGGGAGAGTCGGCCGAGGCCAGAGCGCGAGCACGAGCGATGTGCGAGCGCAAAACGTGCGCGGCTGGTCGTGCGAGGACGGCGGAGGGTGTCTGTGATAGCATTGCGGAATCGGTTCCAGAATGCGCTCATCACGACTTAGCTCGGTTCTTTCTTTTGCTCTCTTCGCTGTCCCCGCCTTACTCGTCAATTGCACGACCAGCGATCCAGCCCAGGCCCCCGCGGGCGTCGGCGGCGGAAGCTCAGCCAGCGGCGGTAACGCCAGTGCTGGCAGCGCGGTCACTGCCGGAGCGAGCCAGTCAGCCGGAGGCACCTCGACCAGCGCCGGAATGACGGGCAATGCGGGCAGTGTCGCGAGCTCGGGAAGCGGTACGGGCGGTAGCAGCACGCGCCCGCCCGTCACACCGGGAAGCTACGCGTTGGGCGCGCCCGATCAGTGTAAAAATCAGTTTTACGTCGCGGGCTGTGAGGACGGCAAGGCAACGAGCACCTGCGGCGGCGTGTGCACGTCGCGCAACGCGTGCGAAGACGGCAAAACGGGCGACCCGGGCTTCGCTTGCCCGCGCTACATGCTCTTCGCCGACGAGATGGCTCAGGCCGCCAAAGACGACGCGAAGTACTACGGCTGGTCGACGAACGGCGAATCACCCTTCGAATACGCGGTGGTCGGTCACGACACCGATAGCGATGCCGGCGGCTTGGATGACGCCGGTAAGAGCCCGTGCTGCCAATGCTATCAGCTCATTCCGTACGAGCCCGAGCAGCAGGTCAAAGACCAAATGACCATGCAATCGACCGTCCCGCCGCCAAAGCCGCTGATCGTGCAGACCTTCAACACCGGCGCCACCACCAAGACCTTCGACGTCTACATGGGGCACGGCGGGCTCGGCGCGCAAAACGCATGCTCACCCGATAGCCCGCCCAACCAGTACACGACCTATCCCATGGACGGGCAGCCAAGCGGCGGCGGCATCAAAGCGGTCGGTGAATGGGGCAGCAACAGCGCGTGCAAGAACCAGTATGGGCTGGTGACGTTGGACACGCTGTCGTCGGACGGCTGCCAATCGAAGGTCGCAACGGCCTGCAACAACATCGCCTCGGACACCGGCTTCATCACGGACGTGACTCGAAAATCGTGCATCGAGTCGAACAAGCCCGCGTCGCTCTACCACATGAATTGGAAGGTCTACGCGAAGCGGGTCAAGTGTCCGGCTGCGTTGACGCAGGTCACCGGCTGCAAATTGCTGGAAAACCTGCCCGAGCCCACGCCGAGTGTGCTCACACCGGCTGCCGCGCAAGCCGATTCGAGCTTCAAAACCGGCTACTCCACGACCACGATGCAGGATTGCTGCAAGCCCTCCTGCGCTTGGTCGGACAAGGTAACGGGCACGGACGGTGGCCACACCGCTGACGGTCAATACAACTCGTTTTATACCTGCGACGTAGCTGGCAAGCCGCTCACCCAGCCTTAGCTGCCCACGCAACGCGAGATCGCTCGAGCCGCTCACGTCCGCGTGGAGGGCAGAGCGATCGCGGGCAGGTACTCGCCGATGCGCGTGCGCTTCCAAATCAAACCGGTTTGCTTGCGCTCGAGTGGGCCAGTGAACTGATACAAGAAGATGCTGGCGCGGATGTGTGCCGGTGGCCGCGTCGCGAACGGGGTCGGTCGTAGCAAAGCCAGCGTCGCGCGATCGCCTTCGAGCAGCTTCTCCGCCAAACGAGCGAACCACCGCTCGTGACGAATGCGGGTGCGCGTGGCGCTCGGGACCATCCGCAGTGGCAAAAACCACATCAACCAGTCGAGCCGCAGGTGATAGGGAGCCCATTGGCCCGGGCGCCGGCTCGGGTCAGACGGCTTACCCTTGAACTCGTACTCGCGCCAAATCGTGTGCTCGGAGATGTCGCGCTCGTCGGTGCCTTCGAGCACGATTTCGTGGCGCTTTCGAGTGATACTGCCGAACGCGCCGTAGCTACCGACCAGGTGAAACGGGTTGTAGCTTGCGTTCATGGCCTGCGCTTTGGAAAACAAATTCAAGGTCGGCTTGACGCTGAGCACGACGGTTCCGAGAGCGAGCGCGTACGAGATCAGATCGAAGCTCAGCGGTCGCGGCTCGGGCGCAATCGGTGCAAATGCATACCTCGCCCCCAGCGTTCGATCGCTGAAAGCCGCGACTCCGAGCACGACGGTCAGCCAATTGAGCCAGGCGTAGTTGCCGCTCACGATCAAGAGCAGCTGATGCAAAATGATGAGCGCGCCTGCAACGGCGGCGATGGGCTCGGGCGCGAACAGCCCAAAAGGCACCGCGATCTGCACGAAGTGGCTGAAGAGCACGCTCATGCGCTGGATTGGTTTTGGGAAATGATGAAAGCGCCAGCTGAGCGGGTTCGGCAGCGGCTGCGTTTCGTAGTGATAGTAAAGACAGGTCAAATCGCGCCAACACGGATCGTGACGGAGCTTGACCAGCCCGGCACCTAGCTCGACGCGAAAGAGCAACCAGCGCAGGGCGAGGATCGGATAGAGCGCGGGCGCGAGCTGTTTGGGACCCAAGAAGGCCGCGAAAAAGCCGGCCTCGAGCAGCATCGATTCCCAGCCAAAGCCGTAGAACGTCTGGCCCACGTTCACGATCGACAAATAAAGCGCGTACAACGTGAGCCAGACCGCGATCGACAGCCAAAAAGGCCCACTCTCGGACAAGCCCGTGAGCGCCACGATCGACAACCCGAGCCCAGCCCAGGCCACGCCCGCAAACATCCGGTCTGAGTAGCGGAGATGAAATAGGCTCGGAGATTGCCAAAAGCTGACCCGTTTCAGGTAATCAGGGACGGGGAGTAGGCCCCGTTCTCCGAGCAAAGCGCGGAACTGGTTCAAGGCGTTGAAGAACGCGATGCCATACAGCGCGGCGATGCCGCGTTGAAGGATCAGGCGCACGAGCCAAGCTTCACCGAAGTACGAACCTAGAGCTTTCGACCAATTCACGACGTTCACGGCCTTCTGGCAGGCATCGGCCATGCCAGCAACACCCCAACGCAGTTGGGGTGATTGAGAAAGGAAAGACACCGCGACCAGACCACGGCAAGGTCAGTTCAACTGGGAAGCGGTGTTGCGGCGAGAATTGCCCCGCAGCGTTCCGGCCGTCCAGCGCGCGTTGCGCAGGCGTAGCCGCGGCGAGGTCTGCCGCAAAAAGGCCGCATGTTCGAGCTCAGGGCCTTCAGGCCCCGCGCCGGCGATCTTCGCCAGAGTGTGAATGGCTTGTTCGAGCACGCGGAGCGACACCTTTCGACTCGAGTTTGACGATCCGGTTTACCGTGACCATCGGCCTTGAGCCTCGCGGCCGTTCCTGGAAAGTGCGCTACCGAGTTGACGCTCGCGACGTACGATGTGGAGCGCGGATCTCGCAACGCGACGCCGAAGGCTGGGCCGTAGCGTGCGCGCCGCGTGACCATCAACCCAATAGATCGGTGATCGACGTGGACGCCTTTCGACAGACGCGAGAGCGGCGTGTTCCGCCAGCGCCGGCAAGCGCATTGCGCGACTACTCATTCCTACTCCGAGTTGGCGAGTGCATGCTGGATGCGGTCGCGCCACTTCTGTCATCGGTACTAAAGCTGTCTCGATTGCCTGCGTTGCGTGCGTGATAGTGGCGAGAATCGCCGGCTGATCGCGCGCGTGTGCGTGTCGCTGGATGATCGCGTGTTCGTTTGCTGACGCGCGCACGAGTGCGTGTGGCCTTTTCGATCGCACTACTGCAAAGCAGATTTATTTTTTCGCGGTTCACGTTTGCCGTGAAGATTTCGGGCGCGACAATCCTCTAACGGGGGTCAGAGTCGGCAGTGGTGTGCGCGCGCCGCTGGCATGCGTGGGCTCGTTCGCGCGCGGAGGGAATCAACATGAAGTTTACGATCATCCATCGCAGCTATTCGCTCGTTCTCGGCCTCGGCTTGGGTTTGTTCGGCTGTTCCGCTGTAAACACCGGCGCAGAGTCGGTCGCTGAGCAGCAGCAAATGCTGACCGAGGATCCGGTCGCGTTTTGCACGGCGCGCGGCCTGAACATCATCATGGGCACGAACGGTTCGGACGTGCTCACCGGCACGGAAGGCGCTGACTGCATCATCGGCTTGGGCGGCAACGACCGGATCAACGCGCTGGGCGGAAATGACGTCGTCTTCGGCGGTGATGGGGACGACGTGATCGACGGCGGCGCGGGCGACGACGATCTGCGTGGCGGAGGTGGACAGGACACCATTCAAGGTGGCGACGGCGCCGACACGATTGACGGAGGCGACGGTGACGATCGGCTCTCCGGCGGTGCCGGAAACGATTCATTGGCCGGCGGCGCCGGGCAGGACACCTTGAACGGTAACGACGGCAACGACTCGCTCTCCGGCGACGACAGTGACGATCAACTGTTTGGCGGCATTGGCGACGACCTACTGCAAGGCGGCGCGGGCCAAGATCGGCTGTTCGGTGAAGCGGGCAATGATGTCGTGCTCGGCGGTGACGGCGACGATTTCGTGTCCGGCGGTGACGGCGACGACGCCGTGAACGGCCAAGCCGGCAACGATATCGTCATGGGCGACGCCGGCAATGACGATCTGAGCGGCGCGACGCAGCCCGGCTTCGGCGAGCTCGGAGACGATCAGCTGTTCGGCGGCGAAGGCAACGACAACGTGATCGACTGCATCAGCCACAATCGACTGGACGCGGGCGGCGGCACGGACGTGTGCGCGTTCGACCCGACTCAGAGCACCGCGGCTAACTGCGAGACGTTCGTCACCTGCCCGACGACGGGTTGAGCCGTGCGGCTCGGCGCGGGCGCGCTTGAGCGCCCGCGCCGGGCTGTTGCTGCTCGCTCTGGAGAACCGAGTGCTAGTACAGCTCGAAATTCATAAAGAAGCCGCCGGGCGACGTCCCCACGCCCGGAATGAAGTAATCCGTGAAGCGGATGTAGCGTGCGGCCCGAGTGGGAAAGGTGATGGCCTGCGTGCCGGTAGCCAGGCCGAGCGGTGTCCCACGACCGCTATCGAACACAGTGACCCAGGTGCCCGAGCCGTCGTCGACCTCGATCTTGCCGCCGCCCGGCCAGTTGCGCCCGATGTAGAAGGGTAGGCCAATTTGCGAGACCTGATACTGCTGGCCGAGATCGTAGGTGATCGTCCCGTCACCCGTCGCGCCTTGAGCGACTGACTTGCCGTAATAGTAGAGCTGCTGCACCGACGCACTAGAGCTTCCAGCCCCGTTCATATTTGCATTCGCGCTGACCGACATGCCCAGTCCAGTCATGAGGTTGAGCTTGCTCGTTGAGCTCGGCGCTGGAGCCGTCGCTGAGCTGGGGAGTGCGATGAGTTCGTTTAGGTTGACGATACGTGCGCCGGTCGTTCCGCGCATGGTGAACTCTAGGTACCGCGCCGTGACCGGGTCGAACGATGCAGTAGTGTTCGTCGTGATGGCTCGATCGGGAATGACCTGAGTCCAGACACCCGGCGTTTCGGCAGCGCGGAGGCTGTACGCGACGGGGAACCCACCGAAACCGGCGAAGACCGCGCCGATGCTCTCCGTTTGTCCGAGGTCGATGGTTAAGGTTGCAGTCGCATCCGGGTTTGCAACCGTCGTTGACCAGATAAAGCCGTTGTCATCGCCGTCGATGGCGTTGGCTGGATTTTGTGCTTGCGGGCTTGGACTGTAGGGCAGCGCGCCGTTCGCGTACACGACGGATGCGGTTGGCTGCGTGACGTCCGCCGGGCGGCGTAGCACGTCGACGTTGAAGTATTTGCCGTCCGCACTGAGCGGATAGTACGTGACCGGAGGCGCCGGGTTCGTGAATGCCTGCACTGACCAGAGAATGCCCGCCGATGGACCAACGCCGGCAGTAAAGTAGTCCGTTGCTCGAATGTAGCGAACTGGCTGCGCCGGAAACCTGTAGTCTTGGCATCCAGAAGTCGCAAGTCCAAACGACTTGCCCGGGCCGCTATCAAAGATCGTGCTGTACGCATCGGGGATGGCAGCAACCTCCAGTCGTCCGCCGTTTGCCCATGGCGCACTGCCGCTGAAGCAGAGCGAGACCCGCGCAACGGCGTACTGCGCCCCGAGATCGACCGTTCCGCTCGCATCGCCGGTTGCGCCTTGTGCCAAGGTCTTGGCCCAAAAGTCGCCCGCAGGCCAATACATCGGGAACTGGCCCGGCGGGAAGAAGTTGTTGTTGACTGAGCTGCTGGTCGCTAGATAACCGAGATCATAGCCGCTTGCCGAGTTTGGCGGCGCCGCTACCGGGGCGCTGGGATATACAAAGAGTTCCGACAAGATCACACGAGCCTTAGGCGGCGTCCCGACCGTCGTTAACTCGAGATATCGCGCGGGCGTCGCATCGAAGCTGAACGTCGTATCGTTCGAGGCGACGTAAGCGACCGGCGTCGTTGGGACCACGGTCGTCCAATTGCCGAGCGTTGCTGCGAGACGGACGCGCTGCGTGATGGGACTGCCTTCCCCACCTCGGGCGTACAGCGGGCGAACGGCACCGACTGAAAAATATTGTCCCATGTCGACCGTCAGCGTCGCGGTAGCATCGGGATCCGAGCCAGAAGGCGTCGCCCACGCAAATGGCGTATCTCCTCCGTCGAATACCAACTCGGGCAAGTTGCTAAGATACTGAGCCGCATCATTCGCAAACGTCGCACTCGCCGTCGGCGGCGCATAGTTCCGCCGTAGCAAATTGACGTAATAATACTTCCCATCCGCACTCACCGGATACGGTGTCACGGGCGGTGCTGGTTCGGAAACATCGGGCAAGAATTGGACGGCAACGTCCGGCAAGCCCGCGAAGCTGTGAAATGAGCGGCCTTGGTCGTTCCAGGCGGCGACCAGGCCGCCGCTCGGCCACAGATTCGTGCTCAGTAAGCGGAATGCGGACTGATCGCCGGCGCGCTGCGCGACCGCGCGCACGAGCGGCTGTTCGACGTGTGACGGATCGACTGTCACCGAATGATCGAGCGCGACCGTGAACGGCATGCGCCGAGACCAGAGCTCGGAGTCCTTCGCGTCACCGGGCACCGCACCGGAGCGCCACGAAACGAGCAGGTGATCGGGAAAGAGCGCGAGCGCGGGCTGGGTTTGATCGATGCTGGGCGAGCTCGAATAGGGATCCTGCGCGGGGGGAATCGCGAAGGAGGCGACGTGTCCCGGCGCTGCCGCGTCGAGGATCGCGCCGTGCAGGCGCGAGACATTGGCCACTCCGGTGCCGTTCGGATCGGTGCCCATCGTGAACGCGACCGCTAGGTGGGTCGCGTCTAGAAAGGTCAGATCCGGGCGATCGCCGGCCAGCCCTGGTATGAACGGGCCCACGCTCCAATGCGCGGCGCCGCTCTGCACTTCGATCGTCTCGAGTCCCGCCGCATCACTTCGCCAGGCCGCTGCCCACGTGCCATTGAATGCGGCGAGCGCAACGTCACCTTCGACCGCTGCGGTGTTCGCGAGCGTGAGATCGCCGCCGAGCGGCGTCAGATCGGGCGCGAATAGCCGGTAACGGAGATCGGGTGCGGTCGCGGCGTTCGCGCTGTCCATCCAGGCAACCACCAGCTCTTTGCCGTCGAAGACGAGATCCGGCGCGCTCTGTGAGAAGTCTGTCGCCTCATTGGCGATCACCGAAGGCGGCTGCTCGCTCGCGCTCGGGACCACGCGCCGAAGTTGGATCCCGAGCTCGTCGCCATCCGCGCCAAGATCCGTCCACGCAATGGCGAAGCCATCGCCAGGCAGAGCAGCCACGGCCGGATCCGGAAAATCGACGCTGCCCACGCCGTATTGAAGCGTCGCCGCCGGCACGCCAGAGCTCGAATAGGTGGACAGCCTGAGCGCGGGCGGCTCGCTCGTCTGATCGACGAAGGAGACACCCACGAGGTTGCAGGCCGCCGCCAGCGGATGGCGACTCGCTCCGAGGCTACGGCTCGGAAGCGGGATGGGCCCGCTGGACTGCGTGCGCGGGTCGACCAGCTCAGGAGTGACGCTGCACGACGGGCTGCACGAATCGTTGTCGCTCGAATTGTGGTCGTCGCAGTCTTCGCTCGGCGCGCGGAAGCCGTCGCCACACACGGGGGTCAACGGAGGTGAGCCGCTCGGCGCGTTCGGAATGCACAGCCCGAGCACGCCGCCGCCCGCGGCACCACTCGCCCCTGCGCTCCCGCTCGTGCCGGCGCTGCCACTGCTTCCGCCGGACGCTCCACCGCTCGCCAGGCTCGCCCTGAACAGGTTGGTTCGCGATGCGGTGAGTGAGGAGAGACCGCCCACGCCCGCGCTGCCTGCCGTAGCGCCGCCCGTGCCGGCCATGCCCGAGCTGCCGCCCACGCCAGCCATCCCCGCTGCGCCGCCGCTTGCCATGCTCAGCGGAATGGAATCGCACGCGAGCAGCGTGACGCCGACGAAGGTCAATCTCACGAGCTGCGAGTGCAGATCGGCTGAGCGGCGCTGCCGCACATTGCCGTTCACCCCGCCGAACCCCATCTGCTTCACCAACGTCAGCTCCTGACCGGACCCAATTTCCGGCGAGCGCTCTGCCAGCGCGGCTCCGCGCGCGCAATCCAAAACGGCTTCGGACTGCCCGCCTGCACGTCGAGCGCCGCCGCCGGGCCAGCGAACTGGCGGCTCAATTCACACTGGAATGCGCCCGCTGCTTCAGCCCGGTTTCGGCGCGAATTCTAAGAAGAGCTCGGCCGAGCGAACGTGCTCAAAGAGCGTTTCTTCGACGGCGGACGAGCCACGCCAGGCCGAGCAGCAGTGGTGCGGCGAAGCCGCTGCGGTTCGAGCGCGGTGCTGAAACGAGGGCACAGCTGGCAGATGCATTTCCGCTGCCGCTGCGCACGTCATTGTGCGGCACGCAAACCTTTAGCGAGTCGGAGCACGTGTAATCCTTCGGGCAGGACGTGCTGCACGGAGGGACGCAGATGCCCGGCGGCTTGCCACTCGTGGAGTAGCATTGATAAACGCCAGGGCACTCACCGCTACACTGCGCGCCTAGCGGGTCGACCGTTGGCGGCGTGCTGTGCACGGGCGGGGGCATCGTGCTGACTCCCGAATCAACCGCGGTGCTGCTCGACCCGCCGCTGCTCGAGCCGCCGCTGCTCGAGCCGCCGCTGCCCGCGTCGTGCTGAGCACCTGCGTCCGGTGTCCCTGCATCGGATGTGGGGCTGCCGGCATCAGTCGGGGTCGTGCCGCCATCGGCGCCCGGGTTCATGGTGCCGGCCCAGCTCGGCACTGGATAGCCGCCAAGGGCCGCGGCCGTTCGCGCGGTCGCGCGAATGAAGTCGGCCCAATCGGCTACGTTCGAGTACAGCGCGTAGCTGCAGTTGGCGTCACCGCGAGAGGTCACGCCGAATACGCGGCCTTGGCTATCGAGGGCGGGACCGCCCGAATCACCCGAGCAAACGGGGCTATCGCCGACCCATTCATCGCCCGCATTTTGGGCGGCCATCGGGCAGCTCTGACCCACGCAATACACTTGCGCCGAGTCGAAGCGCATCCGGCTTCCGGCCGTGGTGCCCTGCATGTCATTCGGATCCTGCAAGCCGTAACCGACCGCAGAAAACACCGACATCTTGCTGGTCTGATGGTCGAGCACGGGGACGATCGGCGTGGCCGCACTGTTCGAGATGCCCGCCCCGCTCAAGACCACGAGTGCGACGTCGAACCCGCACACCGACGCGCTGCCTGGCGCTTGGACGATGTCCCGGACCGGATAAAGCCGACCAGGACTTTGCTGCGGCTGTGCGTCCGTCGAAACGAAGATGGCGGAAGGGTCGAACTCGGCGGTGAATTGACTGCTCGTGCAATCGACTTGCTCGCTCGTGCCATCGCCGATTTGGGCGATGCAATGGCGCGCCGTCAGCACCAAGTTCGGCGCGAGCAGGGACCCGCTACAAAACACTTCCGTCTGGCCCGAGTTGGTTTGAAACGCGAGTGCGACCACGCCGTGCGTGGCCGTATCGAGGTGGCCGCCGACGATGGGCGCGCTGACGCGAGCGGGATGCTCGGAATGGGCCTCGTCGACGCTGGGCGCGCTCGCGCACCCCGCCGCCAACGCTAGCGTCGAAACCCACGGAGCGAGACCGAGAACCTTCACCCTGGTGGGCGTTGTAAAGAGTGCCAAGCGCGACAAAGATAGCGGTTCACTCCTATGCTCGCAAGGCATCGCTTGCCGACGCTCGAATCTTACATGTTAGTGATCGCGCTCGGTCCCACTTTTCCGCCATGAAGTCGCGCACTCGCTGGAACTTCCAGCGTTGGACAGCGCGCCATCCCGGAGGCATACAGCGCTGTCGCTCCGCGCGCGTTTGTCCGAGCTGGGCGAGTTTGGGCGTCGCCTACGGCGGAGTGCAATGAATAGCGGATTTTTCCGCTTGTCTGGATCGCAGTGTCCCGAGCTTGCCGTGCTGTGTCTCGCGGCCGGATCGCTCTTGGCCTGCTCGCGCTCGTCACACCTTCCAGGAGCCCGATGCAGCGGGCAGCGCCAGGCCAGTCGCGAGCTCCCGCAGCGACGGGCAGAGTCGGTCGAATGGCGAGGGGGCGCTCGCGAATCGCGCCGCGCTTGTAACTCCCAGCCGGCACGCGAGCGGCTCTCAGTAGAGGGGCCGATGCGACGAGCAACGCCGCACGGCAGCTTCGAGTTCGGCGGTGCAAGCGACACCGGCAGGAAAGGCAAGGTGTGGTGGCGCCGCCACGACGAGTACGAGACGTCCTGAGCACGCGCCCCCGCGCCGCACATTTTCTT
>Ga0068855_100004860_pt1 | contig 16405 bp, 6 predicted proteins | sample KBSCornC52_FD_66592 | JGI IMG/M metagenome (GOLD analysis project Ga0068855, IMG submission 66592) | Corn rhizosphere microbial communities from Kellogg Biological Station, Michigan, USA - KBS Corn C5-2 | ecosystem: Host-associated > Plants > Roots > Rhizosphere > Soil ...
CCCGCGGCTCGATCTTCGACCGGCGCTGGACCCTCCTGTGCCGCGAAGTCGCCCGCCCGGTCGGCGTGGCGGCCTTCACCCGCGGCGCCCAGGAACCTGCCGCCGGCGACGGCCTAGACGAAGCGCTCGACTGCGACAGTGCCGCCCGCGTCTCCCTCTCCGGCCTGCCCGGCGTCTCGGCGCGCGATTGCCACGGGCGGACCACCGGCGCCGCCTATCGCGCCTATGCCCTCCGCAATAATCGCGGCTCATGGACCGTCGCCGGCCTCGCCGCCTATGACAGCGCGCTCCAGCTGACCCTGCGCAGCCTCGTTGCCGATCGTGTCCTCCCCGGCGCGATCGCCGCGGTCACCCTCGGCACCGGGGCGGGCGGGTTCTTCCAGGCCAAGGCCGCGGCCGCCGATGCCGACAGCCTGCTCGGCCAGGGTTATCGCCGCAACGCCGCCGGCGCCTATGCCGAGGCCGCGCAGATCTTCGCCGCCACCGCCGCCTCCATCGGCGCGGGCTCGGCCGACAGCGCCGGCCGCCGCCACGAACTGGCGATCAACCAGGCGCTCCAGCTCTCCAACCTCGGCCAGTTCGACCAGGCCGCCGTGCTCTTCGCCGAGGCTCGCGCCATGCCGGGGATCGACTTCGTCCAGGCCCGCCTTGCCCGCAATTTCGAGGCAATCGACGCGCTCAATCGCCGCGCCGCCGCCGAGGTCGGGCCGATCCTCGATCGCCCCGTGCCCTCGATCGCCTCGGGCGTCGTCGCGGGTGATGGCGTGGTGACGATCGATCCCGCCACCGCCGCGGGCCTCGCCACCGGCACCGCGCCCGATCTCGCCCGCATCCTCGGCCAGGAACTGCGCCTCACCCCCGCCGAACGCGCCGCCATCGCCGACGCGCAAGGCCAGGCCCTGCGCGGCACGGCGCTGCGCCTCTCCGGCCAGCCCGCCGCGGCCCGCGCCCAGCTCGAAGCGGCCAACCGCGCCGCGCTCGCCGTGCGCGATGGCCGGGTGCTCTCGGTCACCCGCCTGCGCAGCCAGATCCTCGCCGAGATCGGCGAGACCTGGGAGAGCGAAGGCAACATGGCCGAGGCCGAGCGCTGCTACCGCGAGGTCCTCGCCCTCGTCGCCAGTCAATATCCCGACAGCGCCTCGGTCAACGGCGCCCGTGCCCGCCTCGCCGGCTTCATGCTGCGCCACGGCCGGGTCGATGAAGGCCGCACCGCCTACCGCGCGCTCGTCGCCGAGGTGGTCGGCCAGCGCGATGCCCTCGTCGGCATGAGCAACCTGATCCAGCCCTGGTTCGACCAGCTGACCGCCGATGCCGCGCCCAATGAGGCCAACCTCGCCGACCTGCTCCTCGCCGCCCAGCTGGTCGAGCGGCCGGGCGCCGCCGATACCCTGGCCCAGCTCTCGCGCCAGCTCGAAGCCGGCAGCGACGAGGCCGCCGGCCTGTTCCGCCGCTCGCTCGCCGTCTCGCGCGATATCGAGCGCGGCCGCGTCCAGCAGGCACGGCTCATCGCCTCCACCGCCGACAAGAGCCAGCTCGCCGGCGCGCTCGCCGAACTGGCCGACCAGCAGGCGCGGCTCGAACAGGCCCAGGTCCAGTTGCTCGGCCAGCTCTCGTCCTTCCCGCAATACCGCGCGGTCAGCCGCTCCTACGTCACGCTCCCCGAACTGCGCCAGACGCTCGGGGCAGGGGAGGGCTACCTCAAGCTCGTCACCCTCGGCGAGAAGACCTATGCCCTGCTCGTCACCCCCACCGGCGGCCGCGGCTGGCGGGTGGGCAAGAGCGCGAGCGAGCTGTCGGACATGGTCGCCACCCTGCGCCAGTCGATCTCGGTCACGGTCAACGGCGTGCGCTCGACCTACCCTTTCGACATCGATACCGACCTCGCCCTGTCCGAGGCCCTGCTGGGTCCCGCCCGGGCCGACCTCGGCGGAATCCGCCACCTCGTGTTCGAGCCCGACGGGGCCATGCTGCAATTGCCGGCTAACCTGCTGATCGCCGATCCGCAGGGCGCCGATGCCTATCGCGCGCGCCTCGTCGCCGGGGGCGACGAGTTCGACATGACCGGCGTCGCCTGGCTCGGCCGCACTACGGCCATCAGCACGGCGCTCTCCGCCGCAAGCTTCCGCGACGCCCGCGCCGCGCCCGCCTCCAAGGCCGGCAAGGCCTACCTCGGCCTCGGCCAGAACCAGCCGCTCGGCGCCGTCACCACCCTGCCCAGCACCCGCAGCGCCGCGCCCGGCTCCGCACTGGAGCAGGGTTGCGACTGGCCCGCCGCCACCTGGAACCAGCCGATCGCCGCGACCGAACTGCGCGAGGCCGCCGGCTTGTTCGGCCCCAGCCAGGCCGCGCTGATGGTCGGCCCGGACTTCTCCGACGCGGCGGTGGAAAGCCGGCCCGATCTTGCCAACTTCCGCGTGGTCCACTTCGCCACCCACGGCCTCGTCACCGCCCCGCGCGCCGGCTGCCCCGCCCGTCCGGCGCTGGTCACTTCCTTCGCGGGGGCGGGCTCGGATGGACTGCTGCGCTTCGACGAGATCTTCAATCTCCACCTCGATGCCGATCTCGTGATCCTCTCCGCCTGCGACACCGCGGGCGGGGCGAGCCTCGAGGCCACCCGCGAAGCGGGCGAGACCTCGGGCGGCGGGCAGGCGCTCGATGGCCTGGTGCGCGCCTTCATCGCCGCCGGCGGCCGTCAGGTCGTCGCCAGCCATTGGCCCGCGCCGGACGATTACAACGCGACCGAGCACCTCGTCGGCGGGCTCTTCGCCGCCCCGCCGGGCGAGGGCATCGCCGAGGCCCTGCGCCGCAGCGAGCAGGCGCTGATGGACAATCCCGATACGTCGCACCCGTTCTACTGGGCCGGCTTCGCGCTGATCGGCGATGGCCGCCGCCCGCTGAGCGGGCACTGAGCCGGCGAGGGGCGCCGTGGGGGACCAGACAGCCAGACGCACACCGGCCGCCGCCCTCGCGCGCGGCTGGGCCAATGTGCGCGCGGCCGGCCCCCGCCGCTTGCTGGCGACCGGCGCGGCCCTGCTCATCGCCCTGCTGCTGGCCATGTTCGCCTGGCGCGTGCCGGGCCTCGGCGATGCCGAGCGCTCGCTATACGACCTCAGGTCCTATCTCGCCGCGCCCAAGGTCGCGCAGGATCCGCGCGTGCTGCTGGTGGTCTATGACGACCAGACCCTCATCGCCGCGCGCAAGCGCTCCCCGCTCGACCGCGGCCTGCTCGCCAAGGCGCTGCACAACCTCGATGCGCTCGGCGCCAAGGCGATCGGCATCGACATCCTGTTCGACCAGCCGCAGGACGAGGACGACGCGCTTGTCGGCGCCCTGCGCGCGATGAAGACGCCGACCTTCGTCGCCTATGCCAATGTCGAGGGCAACCGCGACGACATCGTCTACGACCAGCAGCAATACCTCGACGCCTTCCAGCGCCGGCTGACCGGTTCCAATGCCCACCCCGCCTCGATCCGGCTCGACTATGCGCAAGGCGTCACCCGCCGCTGGCCGGCCATCGTGCCCACGCTCCCGCCGGTCCTCGCCCGCTCCATGCTCGCGGCGGGCGGTGACGGCGAGGCCGTCCAGCGCTTTGCCGGCTATCGCGGCGCGGTGCGCTATCGCCTGCCCGAAGCGGCTGACCGGCCGGTCTTCACCTCGCTCAAGATCGATCTCTTCGCCGATCCGGAAGTCGCCGCAGCCATGGCCGAGCAGGTGCGCGGGCGCTACGTGATCCTCGGCGGCGATATCGTCGATGTCGACCGGGTGCCGACCACCTTCACCTCGGTCGATGGCGAGGCCGTGCCCGGGTTGCAGGTCCACGCCGCGATGATCTCGCAGATGCTCGACGGCGCGGCCATGCCCCAGGTGCCGCCGTTCCAGCGCTTCGCCTTCGCCGCCCTGCTGGTCCTGGCCGCCACGCTCACCAGCCTGCTCGAATGGCAGCCGTGGCGCTTGGTGCCCTTCATCCTGCTCCAGGCGCTGGGCTTCGGCGGGGTGCCCTTCCTGCTCCAGGCGCGCGGAGTGGATACCTGGGATGTCCCGGCGGTCGGCTGGATCGTCGCCTGGATCATCGCCTTCGGCGCCGTCGCCTCGGCCGCCCGCGCTTCGACCGCGGAGCAGCGCCGTTTCGCCCACGATGCATTGGGCAAGTACCTGCCGCGCGACATTGCCCAGGCGATCATCGACCAGCCCCAGCTGCTCGCGCTCCACGGCGAAAAGAAGCCGCTGTTCATCGTCTTCAGCGACCTCGAAGGCTTCACCCGCCTCAGCCACGACCTGCCGCCGGAAACGGTAGCCCGCCTTCTGAACCAATACCTTGAGATGCTCAGCAAGGTCGTGCTCGACCATGGCGGGGTAATCGACAAGTTCGTCGGCGACGCCGTCGTCGCCTTCTGGGGCGCGCCCGTCGCCCGGCCCGACGATGGCGAGCGCGCCGCGAAAGCCGCCTATGCGATGTGGCAGGCGGGGGAGGAATTCCGCCGGATCAACGCGCAGGAAATGGCCGATCTCGGCCTCCCGCCGATCGGCAAGACCCGCGTCGGCCTCCACCACGGCGAGGCTGTCGTCGGCAATTTCGGGGGCGAGCGCCGCATCCAGTACACTGCCCTCGGCGATGCGATGAACACCGCCGCGCGGCTCGAAGGCGCCAACAAGTCGCTCAAGGCCTCGGTCATGGCCAGCCGCGAGGCGGCGGACCTCTCCGGGCTCGACTGGTGGCGGCCGATGGGCAAGGTCATCCTGCGCGGCCGCGCCCGCCCGGTCGAGCTGCGCGAGCCCGCGCCCGACTTTCCGCCTGAGGACCGCGCCGCTCTGGCCGAAGCGCTTGCCCGCTTTGCCGACGAGCCCGCCGCGGGCCTCGCCGATATCAGCACAATTGCCGCCCGCCACCCCGGCGACGCGGCCCTCGCCAACCTTGTCACCCGCTGCCAATCCCTGGGAGAGCGCGATGCCTTCGTTCTGGAATAGCAAACTCGTCGCCGGAGCCGCCGCCATGGCCCTGGCGATCCCCGCCGTCGCCCACGCGGCGATCGTCGTCGCCTCGTCCGGCCCTTCATCCTTGGCCTACCCGGTCGGCAAGAAGCTCGACGATGCCGGCACGATCATCCTGCGCGCCGGCGATACGCTGACCGTGCTTGACGGCAAGGGCACCCGCGTCCTGCGCGGCGCGGGGACCTTCCCGGTCGCCGCCGCCGCCGGAACGCCCGCCAAGGGCGCCACCTTTGCCGTCCTCACCATGCAGCGCTCCGCCCAGCGCGTTCGCACCGGGGCCGTCCGCACCGGTGTCGGCGGCGATGCGCCCGCCAGCCCCAACCTGTGGTTCATCGACGTGACCAAGCCCGGCAAGCGCTGCCTCGTCGCCGGCCAGCCGGTCCGCCTGTGGCGGCTCGATACGGCAGCGGCGGGGACCTTCTCGGTCGCCCCGGCGAGCGGTGGCGCCGCCGCCTCCATCACCTTTGCTCCGGGCTCGGGCGTCGCGCCGTGGGATACAGTCAAGCTGCCCGTCACCGACGGCGGCCGCTATACCCTCAGCGCCAACGGCAAGCCCCTCGGCACGGTCGAGACCGCGCTGCTCCCCACTGCACCGGCCGACGTCGAAAGCGCCGCCGCGGCGCTGATCGCCAAGAGCTGCACCGCCCAGCTCGATCTCCTCGCCAAGACCATGGGGCAGCCGTAAGCCATGACCAGCCAGGGGGCCTCCAACCCGACCATCGGCGCAGCCATCGCGGCGCTCGCCCTGCTCGGCGCCGCGCCGAACGCGGCGAGCGCGCAGCAGGCGCCCACGCGCGAGGAACTGCAGGCCCAGGCCCCGCAGCCCGAGCCGGCCCGGCCCAGCCGCCTGACGGTGGAGGACACCGTCGAGCGCGGCCCCTGCGCGCTCGCCGATCCGGCCATGGCCGGGGTCAAGGTCAGCTTCTCCCAGGTCCGCTTCACCGGCCTCCCCGGCGTCCCCGAAAGCGCCATGGAAGACACCTGGCGCGATCTCGCCGGCCGTGAGCAGCCCATCGCTAGCCTGTGTGAAGTGCGCGACCGCGCCGCCACCGTCCTGCGCCGCATGGGCTTCCTCGCCACGGTCCAGGTCCCGCCGCAGCGGATTGAGGCGGGCGGCACGGTCCAGCTCAACGTCCTCGCGGCCAAGCTCGTCGCCGTCGAAGTGCGCGGTCGCCCCGGCCATGCCGAGCGCCTGATCGCCGCGCACCTGCGCCAGCTCACCAGCCGCCCCTGGTTCAACACCCAGGAAGCCGAGCGCCAGCTCCTGCTCCTGCGCGATCTCCCCGGCTTCGACGTGCGCCTCACCCTGCGCCCGGCCCACGCCGGCCCGGGCGAGGTGATCGGCGAAGTCATGGTCAAGCGCCGTCCGGTCGAACTGGTCGTGGGCGGCCAGAACCTCTCCTCGCGCGCCACCGGCCGCGAAGGCGTCGTCGCCCAGCTCACCCTCAACGACCTCACCGGCATGGGCGACCGCACCACGCTCTCGCTCTACAACACCCTGCAGACGAGCGAGCAGACGGTCATCCAGCTCGCCCACGATTTCGCCATCGGCCCCGACGGCCTGCGCCTCGGCGGCCGCTTCGTCTACGGCCGCGCCCATCCGGATGTCGCCAATGGCGCCTTCGTCTCGCACACCTGGATCGGTGCGGGCGAGCTGTCCTACCCCTTCCTGCGCAAGCAGAGCGCCGGCCTCTCCGGAGCCGCCGGCTTCGAGGCGGTCGACCAGCTGATCGACTTCGGCGGCGCCCGCCTCAACGCCGACCGCCTTCGTGTCGCCTATGCCCGCCTCGAAGGCCAGGTGGTCGACAGCGCCAGCCTCGCCGGCCGCGGCGGCTTCACCCTCGCCGAGCCGCGCCTCGCCCTCTCCGGCTCGGTCGAGGTCCGCAAGGGCCTGTCCGGCCTCGGCGCGAGCCATGCCTGCGTCCCGCTCGCCAGCTGCCTGCCGCCCAACGTGCCGATTACCAACCTCTCCGCCGATCCGCAGGGCGGCCTCGTCCGCGCCGAAGCCACGCTCGAGTTCCGCCCGGCCCGCGCCATCACCCTCGCGCTCCACCCCCGCGCGCAATACAGCTCGGCCCAGCTGCTCTCCTACGAGCAGTTCACCCTCGGCAACTACACCGTCGGCCGCGGCTACGATCCGGGCACGGTCCAGGGCGACAAGGGCGTGGCGCTCGCCGCCGAGCTGCGCCTGGGCCGCCTGCGCCCCAGATCGCCCCAGGCCCTCGCGCTCCAGCCTTATGCCTTCCTCGACGCCGGCTGGGCCTGGACCAACGGCGGCGTCACCCCGATGCAGCGCCTCGTCTCCGCCGGCGGCGGCCTGCGCGCGCGGTGGGGCGATCGCGGCGATCTCAATCTGCTCGTCGCCGTCCCCCTCGAACGCGCGCCCGGCCAGACCCAGCTCGGCGCGGCCCGCGTCCTGCTCACCTTCTCGACCCGCCTGATCCCATGGAGCGCGCAATGACCAATCGCCGGACCCTGCTCGCCGGAACCGCGCTCGCCGCCACGCTCGGCCTCGCCGGCTGGACCGCCCCCGCCATGGCCCAGGGCTTCTCGGGCACGGGCACCGTCGTCGGCGGCACCGCGGCGACCATCGCGCCCGGCAATGCCGACATCACGCTCAACCAGTCCGAAGCGATCATCAACTGGAACGTCACCGGCGCGGCCGGGGCGACCGACGTCACCTTCCTGCCGCTGGCCAACACCGTCTCCTTCCACGAAGCGGCGGTCTCGTTCCCCGGCACCGACTACACCGTGCTCAACCGCGTCTTCCCGTTCGACGGCGCCGGCAATCCGCTCAACGCCACGGTCAACATCGGCGGCACGGTCAATGCCACCTTCGCCGGCAAGCAGGGCGGCAACGTCTGGTTCTATTCGCCGCACGGGATCATCACCAGCGGCAACGCCACGTTCAACGTGGGCAGCCTGCTGCTCTCCGCCTCCGACATCGATACCAGCAACGGCGGATCGCTCTATCTCGCTCCCAACCAGATCGGGTTCCTGCCGGCGACCGACGGCAACGCCAAGATCCAGATCGGCCAGAACACCACGATCAGCGCCCTCGGCAACAACACCTCGTCGATCGCCGGCTACGTCGGAATTTTCGCCCCGCGCATCGAACAAGGCGGCTCGGTCCGGGCCGGCGGCATGGTCGGCTATGCCGCCGCCGAGGCCGGGACGATGACCTTCAACGCCGGCCTGGTCGATATCCAGATCACGCAAGGCTCGGCCGAGACCGGCGGCAACGGCATCGTCCACACCGGCACCACCGGCGGCCCGGCCGTCACCGCCACCACCACGCGCCAGATCAAGATGGTCGCCATGCCGAAGAACACGGCGCTGACCATGCTGCTCGGCGGCTCGATCGGCTTCGATGCCGGCACCGCCGTGCCCGATGGGGCCGCCGTCGTGCTGTCGTCCGGCTGGCAGCCGACCTCGACCCCGGCCGAGATCGCCCAGGGGCTCGGCAATATCCAGATCGGCAACGCCACGATCTCAGGCGATCCGACCGTCTATGCCACGGGCACCCTGGCCATCGCGCCCGATGCCACCACCACCGGCCTGACCCGCTTCGACGGCCTGACCCAGTTCAACGTCGGCCGCTCACTCACCATGGACGCGGCCGCCGGCACCCTGATCGATTTCACCGGCAACCTCGTCGTCAGCCCGCTGCGCCAGGGCACCGGCGAGAACGTGCGCATCACCACGGCCGGCGATCCCTTGAACATTCTCGCCCCCGGCAAGATCGCCGTCGCCACCGACCTCTTCATCGACGCCACCGGGCAGACTTTCGGCGCGGTCGCCGCCCCGCCAAACACTGGCGCCGACGGCGTCGGCGGCAATGTCCAGGTATTGATCAACAAGGGCTCGCTCACCATCGGCGGCGACTTCTCGATCACTGCCGATGGCATTGGCCAGGACGGGAATCTGGTTGGCGGCAGCGGCATTGGGGGCTCCATCGACGTGCGCGTGTCCGGCGGCGGGGCGATCACCGGTGCACCTGCCACTCCGCCGGCTACGGTGAACCCGGTCCCCGTCTCGTTCATTGCCGATGGCACGGGCGGCGTCGGCCTCACCGACGGCAGCGCCAGCGGCAGCGGCACGGGCGGTGTCATCGCCTTGCGCGACAATGGCGGCACGCTTAGCTTCGGCGGGGTTATCCTGACTGCCACCGGCCACGGCGCCACCAACTCGGTCCTGAACCCCACGCCCGGCAATGGTCTGGGCGGCCAGATCGCCGTCACCGTCGGCGGTCAAGCGCAGAACTGGACCAGCCTCGCGATCGATGCCTCGGCCTCGGACGACGGCGGCTTCGGCTCCCAGATCAGCGGTAACGCCATAGGCAATTCCGGCGGAGCCAAGCTCCAGGTCACCGGCACCGGCGCGCTGACCCTCGGCAGTCTGACCATGGTCAATGACGCCGTGACCACCACCGGCAGCGGCGCGGCACGCAGCGCGACGGCCGGGGGGCTCGACGTCCTCGTCAACGCCGGCGGCTCGCTGGCGGTGACGGGCGTAACCGGGCTGAGCGCCAGCGCCTCCGAACCCGGCTCGAACCCGCAGGTCGGCGCGAACCTGACCGGCGGCACCCTCAACGTCACGGTCGACGGCACGGGCAGCAAGCTCCAGTTCACTCAGTTCCTGGCCCTCGCCGACGCCTCGCTTGCCGGCGCCGGGACGACCGCCGGCACGGCGATCGGCGGCCAGGCCAACGTCGGCGCCACCAACGGCGGCCTGCTCCAGGTCTCTGGCGCAAATGCCTTCTTCGCGGTCGGCGCGGCCGCGCATGTCGGCTATGGTCCGGTCACCTCAACGATCACCGGCGGGACCGCGCGGATCTATGTCCTGGACGGCAAGATCGATGCCACCGGCGTTGCCCTGAGTGTCTCTGCTGCCGCCGTTGGCGATGGCACGAGCTACGACGGCACCAACCTTGGCTACAGCGCCACCGGCGGCACGGCCTCGGTCGAAATGCTGGTTGGCGGCCTCGGCGCCAGCTCAGTCACCGCCGGGTCGATTTCCGTCAACGCCAAGGGCGAGGCGGTGGGGGTGCTCAACACCGATCCGTTCAGCGATTTCACCGGGCCGTTCGACACGACCGCGATCCGTCTCGCCGAGGGCGGCGGCACCGGGCAGGGCGGCACCGCCCGGTTGCTGGTCCAGTCCGGCACGCTGACCGCGGGCACGATAACGGTCCACGCCAATGGCCTCGGCGGTTCGGCCAATTATGCCTTCAGCGCACCCTTCCAATCCGGCGACGGCAATGGCGGCCAAGCCTCCGTCATCCAGAGCGGCGGAACGATCAACGCCGCTGCGCTCGACGTCACCTCGCAAGGACAAGGTGGCCAGTACACCGGCGCACTCTTCTTCGACCTCGCTGCGCCCCTTCCCGGCGTCGGTCGCGGCGGTACGGCGCGGGTCACGGTCTCGGCCGGGACGATGGCGATCAGCGGTGCCCTGAGGGTCTCAGCCCTGGCTCAGGGTGGTAACGGCTCGCAGGCCAACGGCAATTCGGCCAGCGCCAGCGCCACGGCCGGGGCCCTGGCCGACAACAGCCTGAGCCTTGCCGAACTGCTCATGCCCAACGGCAGCACTGCCAATCTCAGCGCGGCCAGCACCACCATTGCCGCAACGGCGACCGGCGGAGCCGGGGCGCTCGACGGCGTCAGCGGCACCACCACCGCAGGGGGCGCGGCCCTGGCCGGAACGGCGCGGGCCACCTTGGCCGACGGGTCCTTTGCCTTGGGCGATACCCGGATCGACGCGAGTGCAACCGGCGGCGCCGGCGGCACCGGCGGCAATGCCACTGGCGGCACCTCCGGGCTCTTCCTCGTCGACACGCTCGCGGCCCCCGCAACCCTGCGCACCACGGGCGGCCTGACACTCACCGCCAGCCCCACTGCGGGCACCGGAACCACGGTCAACGGCACGGCCACACCGGGCACGACCAAGCTCACCGTGCGGGCGGGCAGGGCGCTCTCGGCGCTCAAGGTCAACGGCAACCTTGCCGCCGACGCCACTGGCGTGATCCTTGCTGGCGACGGGTTCACCGGCAATTTCGGCGCCATTCCCGTTGCGGTAACCGGCAATTTCACCGTCTCCACCACCCGCGACATCAACATGAGCGTCGATCCCGGCGGCGGGGTGCAGGCCGCCGGCGCGATTGCGCTGACCGGACAATCGATCACCACGACCGGCACCGGCGTGCTCGCGGCTGCCGGCTCGACCACGGTCCTGGCCGCCAATGCGATCAACCTCGGCGGGCTTTCTGCGGGAACAACGACGCAGCTGCAGGCGATCAATCCCGTCACGGGGAGCCGCGGCCCGGTCACGGTCCAGAGCCTCTCCTCAGGCGGTCTCGTGACGGTTTCGGGCAGCACCGTCACGCTCACATCGCCCGGCAGCCTTACCTTCAATTCCGCCGCGGCTCTCGGCGGCAACCTGACGATCAACACCGCCCAGAACCTGACCATGGGCGGCACCAGCACCACCGGCACCGCCAGCCTCACCGCGGGCAGCGCCCTGGCGCTCAACGGCACGCTCTCGGCTACGACCGGGATTGCGCTCCAGGCCGGCACCAACATCACCACGGCCTCTGTCCTCACTACCCTGGGTTCGTTCTCTGCCCTGGCGGGAGGGACCTACACCGGGGCTGTTGCGCTGACCGTGCCCGGCAACGTCTCGATCGACGCGGCGGGCGGCATCTCGCTGCCCTCGCTGACCTCGGGCGGGACGACCTTCCTGCGCGCGGTCAACGCGCCGATTACGCTCACCCTGACTTCGACCGGTGCGGTCACCCTCGCGGCGCGGTCGGCCACGATCACTTCGTCCGGCGCGCTGACCTTCGCCAATGCCACCACGACTGCGGGCGACCTTTCCCTCACTACCGGCGGCGCGCTGACGCTGGGCGGGGCAAGCTCCTCGGGCGTGCTCAGCCTCACCGCGCCAGCGCTCGTCGCGATCAACGGGGCAGTCGCGGGGCAGACCATCCGCATCTCCTCGCCCGACATCGCCATTTCCGCCACCGGCCGCCTTGGCCAGCGCGGGCTGACCAATACGATCCTCCTCACCAACACCGCGCCGACCCGCGGAACGCTGATCGGCGGCACTGGCCAGCAGGGCGTGTGGTCCCTCGATGCGGCCGAGGCGGCGCGGGTCTTCGCCGAGCAGGAGATCGCCATCCTCCCCGGCGCGACCGGGCCGACCAATGCCGGAACGGTGACCGTCGGCACGCTCGCACTCAGTTACGGCACGGGGACCACCCCGAACCTCGGCTCGGGCGGACAATTCGTCGTCTCCACGCCCGGGCCGATCATCGTGAACGGCCAGGTCGCGCTCAGCACCAGCACCAATGCCGATACCCTGTTCCTCAGCGGCGGGACGATCGACGTGGTGACCGACACCGGCGGCATCGCGCTGACCGGATCGGGCGGCGCTCTGCTCGGCACGCTCGATCTCAATGCCGATGCCATCCGCGTCGGCACGGCCTCGGCGCTGAGCGCGCTGTCGGGCATCACCGCGGTCGATGCGGCGAGCACCCGGCTCGGCGCTAACGACGGCCTCGTCAACCAGGCCGGCACGATCCGCACCGGCGCGCTGACGGTCACCTTCAACACCCGTTTCTTCATCCAGAACAGCGGCGCGAGCACCCAGATCGACCTGCGCCGCGGCTTTGCCGCCAACACGCTCGCGATCACCACCGGCAGCGCCTCGGCGCAGATCGCCATCAATGGCGTGGCCGGCAACCTCGCCGGCGGGCTGACCCAGCGCAATACCCGCATCAACGGGGCGCTGGCCGCGGCCGGCGGCCGGTTCGATCGGCTCTCGACCATCAACGGCTGCGTGATCGGGCGCGATTGCGGGACCACCCCGCCGGGGCAGATTATTCCGCCGTTCGAAACCATCGAGGGCCTGGTCGGTCCGCTCGGCCCGCCGCCCTCCGGCCTGCTCGTGCTGCCGGTGATCCAGTTCGGCGACATGCCGCTGTTCGATTCTCCACCGCTGATTGACGAACCGGTCACCGGCGTCGGCAACGATGACTTGTGGCAGCAGCGATAAATATCGATAGGTAGGCGGATAGGGCAGGCGGCGTGGGGGGCCATCGCGTGAGTCTATTTTCGGCAAGCGGGCGCATGCGCATGGCGCTGGCCGCGGTGCTGTGCCTGCTCGGCCTCGCCAGCGCCGCCGTGGCTTCCGGCCGCTTTGAAGGCGTGGCGAGCTGCGCCGGCGCCACCTGCCACGGCCGGGCCGAAGGCAACGGCAAGGTCGTCCGCCAGGACGAGCTCGCGCACTGGCAGGATCCGTCTTCTCAAGGCGGCGCCCACAGCCGCGCGCTCGCCGTACTCAACGGCCAGCGCGGCCAGCAGATCGCCGCCACTCTCGGCCTCGGCAACGCCGCCAGCGCCCCCGCCTGCCTCGGCTGCCACTCCACCGACGCGCCCGCCAATTTGCGCGGCGAACGCTACCAGCAGTCCGACGGCGTCGGCTGCGAATCCTGCCACGGCGCTTCCGGCTCGTGGATCGCCAGCCATTACACCATGGCCGGCACCCACGCCGCCAATGTCGCCGCCGGCCTGATCCCCCTCGAAAACCCGCGCGCCCGCGCCAACGTCTGCCTCGATTGCCACTTCGGTTCCGGCAAGCCCGGCCAGTTCGTCACCCACCGGATGATGGCCGCCGGTCACCCCCGCGTCTCCTTCGAGCTCGACCTGTTCAGCGCCCTCCAGCAGCACCACGACGAAGATGCGGACTATCTCCAGCGCAAGGGCCGCACCGACAGCGTCCGCCTCTGGGCCGTCGGCCAGGCCGAGGCGGTGCGCCGTTCGCTCACCCTCTTCGCCCAGCCGCGCCTCGCTTCGCAGGGCCTGTTCCCCGAGTTCTACTTCTTCGACTGCCACTCCTGCCACCGCACGATCGAGGACGGCCCGCAGCGCAAGCTGACCTTCGAGGTCAACCCCGCCCGCCCGCAGCCCTTCGGCACGCCGCCCTACAACGACGAGAACATGATCCTCCTCTCCGCCGCCGCCCGGGTCCTCGCTCCCGCGGAGGGCGCCAGGTTCGAAGCCGCCGCGCGGGCCTTCCACGCCGCCATGGGGGCAGGGCGGGCCGAGGCCGTCGCCGCCGGCAACCGCCTTGCCGCGTCCGCCGGCGCGCTCTCCACCGCGCTCTCCTCCGGCAGCTACAGCGCGGACAGCGCCTTCAAGGTCATCGCCACGGTCTCCGGCGCGGCGATCTCGCCCCGCTTCACCGACTACACCGGCTCGGTCCAGGCGGTCATGGCGGTCGATACCCTGCTCAACGCCCTCGTTCGCGAAGGCCGGATCACCGTGGGCGCCGCCGCCGGGATCCGCGCCGACGTCAACCGCGCCTATGCCGCCGTGAAGGGGCCGAACACCTACAGCCCTGCCGCCTTCCGCGCCGCCCTCGGCTCGGCCGCGCGCTCGGTGGAGGCCCTGAGGTGATCGGCCCGGTGAAGCCCATCCGCGCCGCACTCGCCGCTCTCGCCACGCTCACGCTCGCCGCCTGCGGGGGCGGGGGGAGTTCGACCCCGTCCTCGGCCGTCACCCCCACGCCCAGCGCCACGGCCACCGCCACCGCCGCCTACACCGCCCCCGCCGCCGAGGCGCTCACCGTCGCCGACGTACAGAAGGTCCTGGCGCAAGCCGCCGCACAGGCCAGCGCCGACAGCACTCCCGCGGTCGTCGCCGTGGTTGACCGGGTCGGCAATGTCCTTGCCGTCATGCGGATGACCGGCGCCCCCGCCACGGCCCACATCCCCGAGGCGAGCGACGGCTCCAAGCAGGACGTCCAGGGCCTCGACGTCCCCGCCGAAGGCGCGGCGCTCGCCAAGGCGATCACCGGGGCCTACCTCTCCAGCGGCGGCAACGCCTTCTCCAGCCGCACTGCCTCGATGATCGTCCAGCAGCACTTCCCCCCGGCGCCGACCACGGTCGGGCTGGAATCGGGCCCGCTGTTCGGCGTGCAGTTCAGCCAGCTGCCCTGCTCCGATCTCAGCACCCGCCTGTCCGAAGGCCTGATCGGCCCCCATCGCTCCCCGCTCGGTCTCGCTGCCGATCCGGGCGGCTTCCCGCTCTACAAGAACGGCGTGGTCGTCGGCGGGGTCGGCGTCATGGCCGATGGCGTCTACGGCCTCGATCCCAACGTGCTCGATGTCGATGCCGACAAGGACGAGCACATCGCGCTCGCCGCCACCGTCGGCTTCGAAGCCCCCGAGGCGATCCGGGCCGACAAGATCTATGTCGACGGCACCCAGCTCAGGTATTCCGACGCCACCTATGCCGGCGTCACCAGCACCGTCGCCAGCGCCTCCTACGCCGCCACCGTGCCCAACTTGGCCAGCCTCGTCCCCGTCACCGGCTACTTCGCCGGCGTGATCCTCCCCGGCACGGCCTACGGCACCGAAGCCTCGGGCATCCGCCGCGCCACCACCGGCGAATTCGGCAATGCCGACGCCTTCCTGCTCAGCAACGGCTCGGGCGCCGCGCGCTACCCGATCCGCGCCGGGACCGACGCCGCCGATGTCGGCACCGCGCTTTCCGCCGCCGAAGTCCGCGCCGTGCTCGAACAGGCCTTCACCGTGATGAGCCGCGCCCGCGCCCAGATCCGCCAGCCGGTGGACAGCCGCGCCCAGGTCACCATCTCGGTCGTCGATACCCGCGGCGTCGCCCTCGGCCAGGTGCGCTCGCCCGACGCGCCGATCTTCGGGATCGACGTCTCGCTGCAGAAGGCCCGCACCGCGGCCTTCATGTCGAATGCCAATGCCGCCAATGACCTCCTCGGCAACGGCAGCACCGACGTGCGCTCCTTCGTTGCCGCCGCGCGCACCTTCCTCAATGATCCCGCCGCGCTCACCGGCAAGTTCGCCTTCTCCGACCGCGCCGGCGGCCTGCTCTCGCGCCCCTATTTTCCCGATGGCCAGGTCGGCCAGCCCAACGGCCCGTTCTCGCGCCCCATCGCCAAGTGGAGCCCGTTCTCCACCGGCCTCCAGTCGGCGCTGGTCCTCTCGAACCTCGCCGAGCACCTGAGGTACGTCACCGGCGCGCAAGCTTCTGATACCGCCCACCGCTGCACCACCAGCCCCGACGTCGCGCCCGGGCAGAACCGCCTGCAGAACGGCATCCAGATCTTCCCCGGCTCGGTCCCGATCTACCGCGGCAACCAGCTGGTCGGCGCGATCGGCGTCTCGGGCGACGGTATCGACCAGGACGACATGATCTCGTTCCTCGGCACCAACAACGCCGCCACCCAGCTCAACAACGCCATCGCCAATGCCCCCACCGGCATCCGCGCCGACCAGATCGTCGTCCCCGTCGGCACCGGCGTGCGCCTGCGCTACATCTCCTGCCCCTTCGCGCCGTTCCTCGACACGGCCGACCAGAACGTCTGCCAGGCGCTGTGA